>Ga0268261_10002455_pt1 | contig 13283 bp, 12 predicted proteins | sample TergutNc150P1_FD_190353 | JGI IMG/M metagenome (GOLD analysis project Ga0268261, IMG submission 190353) | Nasutitermes corniger P1 segment gut microbial community from laboratory colony in Florida, USA - Nc150 P1 (SPAdes) (version 2) | ecosystem: Host-associated > Arthropoda: Insects >... | reverse complement strand
AGAGCGAATCAAGCGTGGTTCAGAAACATAAAGTGATAACCGGTGCAACTGTTTACAAGCATTTTAGAGAGGTGGGGTGAGTTAGTCGAGTGCTCAACCCCAGATGTTTGAATGCCACATAAGGGATGCAGCAGTTTTAAGTGAGCCTGTATAATCTGTACCCTACAGAGAAAGAGAGGCGTGTGTAATCCAAGATTGTTTGTGTTAGTGTAGTGAGTGTAGCCTGTTGTCTGTTAAAGTATTAGAATATAGCTAAGTAAAGACTTCGTGAGTGAGTGATCATTTCAATGACGAGATACCCAACACATTCTTCGTGACGTAAGTAACATAAATCCTAGGGCACATTAACCCCTAGAGGTGGTGGCAGCATTTTTTCGAGAACCCCCCAAACCAGGGTCACCCTACTCACATAAGTAGGACTTGCCAGCTAGCCACTACAGTAATACGTGTTTCATACATATGAGTCAATCAATAAATTAACCAATGTACTAACATAGTAACGTGTTTGTGTGCATGGGCACATGCATGTATGTCTTCACTGGATTGTAATTTTTCATGTTAAGCTTTGGTATGTCCCATTCTGTTTCATTGCTTAGAACTGGTGACAATGAACATATAGAATGCCCTAAATCTGAGCCCAGAATTTATAACTGCAACCAAGCCACCCATGCAGGGCAAAGATCTTTTGCAGTGCCTCCATAATACTTTAAAATATGATGATGATGATGATGATGATATGGCAGTAACTGTAAGTAAGATTTGCAGTAGTCACAATCATAATATTCATAAACTTTGGTGCAAATAATGTTACCATATTTTCTTTCATTTCCATTTTAAGTTTGTAGTGTTTTTTAGGTTATTGCATGCATACAGCTTTTGTGAAAATGGCAGTGAACTATCATTTTCTGTAAAGGCAGAGATTTCTTGGCTAGCTGGGCAGGTAAGATCGGGCAGTATGAAGGTGTTTGTTCAACTTGGAGAGTTAAAACAGAACATAACAAACTGTCCTAATGTGACCCAGGCTTATCATTATCATTGTATTATGGAAGTAACATGTTCATTAAGTGACCTCTTGGTTCACTTTTTCTTATGCAGTTGATAATTACTCAGCTGGTCACATTTTCCCAGTTTTTATAGACTGGAATGTTCATCACTGCATTCACAAAATATTTACGTCAGATTTCATCCTGAGGTAGTTTAAATTCATTCAAATTTTTATTTTGTATCTCTGTAAGACACATAGTACTGCTGTGAGTAGGTATCCAAAGATGTTCTCTGTACATGACATTTTCCAAGCAAAAAACTACTTAGGTGTGTTTATTATAGTAGCTATTGTTTGGTGTATTTAGTAGTCCTTACCATGGTGCAGTCATTGTTTTACTTATTTTCACTTCATTGAGTTTTTATCTCTGTGAGGCTGTGATATATCCACATGAAAGTGCCTGTTTTTTAGATTATTTACACCAGAGTATTGTATTTTTTAACTTTTTGTAGTCCCTTAACATAAGACTTCAGCTGGTGTAATGAATATTGTCAGAGTTGTAAAACTGCATGAACCTGACTCTGAACTAGAATGTGATTGTGTGAATGTTGGACTGACTTGTACAAAAGACCACCACCTGAGTTGTTTATTGGAACATGGGTTTCATGATGTCAATTTTTATTTTGGATTTCAAGCACCATAGACACAGTTTATATTGGCTTATATGACTGCATCCAACAGTGCATATGAAAGGGTTAATGTATTTGATGTACTGCTTGGTTCCTTCAGATACTTGTATGGTGCTGCTATTTTGAATGACATCAGTTGCTGTTCGCTTACCATTGGCTTGAACATGCTGTACACCAGTCACATTACAGTTGTTGTTATCTGACATAGCATAATGTGAACTTTTGTCCTTCCAGATACCTTCTGACAATGTGCTGTGCACTGTATTCATGCAAATTCATTTCTGCTGGGTATGTTTTTAGGAGCTAGCACAGTATGTTATTTCTTCTCTTGTGTTTTGCAGTGATGGTAATGAAGGTAGTCATGATTAGGAAGCCAAATTAAATTTATTTATTAGGACATAAATATGTGTTTCACTCAGAATTATTAGTTTAGTTCATTACAACTATAAATTTGTCAGTGAATTGTGTAAAGTTTACACAAGAAATGACAATAAAAAACTTCCAGAAATATTTGAGATCTGATGTTCTTAGTGTAGAAATTACTTGTGTCATTGTCTTCTGGGTAGTGGCATTCTGTAGTCTGGTGGGTGAGTATTAAACTTTCAGAGGAGTTTACTGCCTCCAGTATAACAGAATTCATCCCATTGTATCTTTAAAACAGTCAAAACACCACCATATTATCAGTCCAACACAACTGTATATTCTTAGAAAAATGCTGCTTGTTTCATATTACATAATCCATCATATTTGTAATGCATAAATGTTATTTTATTATCACTGAAATTAACTACCTAAATTAATTAATTTGATATTTATTATATTTATTTTACAGAACTTTTGGCTTGTATGTTCTTGGCTCAACAGCATAAAAGCAAAATCATCCTACGTACCTCTTGTAATACGTACAGATTCTTAACAAAAATGTTTTTAATTTACTTCAACATCGTACTGCTTTACTGGCTTTTGAAACCTCCAAAGCTCCTGAATGAAGTACTGTAACTAGTATATGTGCTACAGTTAATTTTAATAAAACATTTTTGACTCTAATTTTACTTACTAATGGCTAATTTTTGCATATGTCATATTACAACTTTATTGTAATACTAAGAATGTGATGTGGGACCCCACAAAAAACATCAACAAAAATTATAATGCAATATAATGAGTTGCATTTTACCTGAAATGTAGGTATTTAGTCTGAAGATGGATTATGTAATCTGAAACATGTAGCATATTTTTAAGGATATATAGTTGTGTTGGACTCACAATATGGTGGTGTTTCGATTGTTTTTGTACAGCCTCCGTCTTCAGGGTCGATAGAAACCAAGTTATCAAAGTGGTCAGTTACTAGGATGTGAGAAAATGGGTCACACAGAACAGAATGGACCACAGTGGGAACTGAAGGCCCTGAAATGACATGTGCTGCAGGACACAGAGAAGAACAGAAGACCCTGAAAGTCACTTTGAAAAGGACTGTTTTGAGAATGACTTCAGAGGAAAGTAACTTCCTTGAGACAGCCTTCTTCGTGTATGAAAGGCTTAAATGACCTGCCGAAGGAGGAACATAATCTCTCTAACTTTCCTGATGATCTGGTCATTGCATCAAAAGTGTTTGGTATGTGGGTGTTCTGTGTAATGATATAATGAAGCAGGTTATGCTGTATTCTGCTATGGGTCTTGCCTGAATATGCCAGTGATGCTCTTGGAGCCTAATGCCAGTGATATTTTGCCCATCTAATTAGTATAGAACATCCTCCACTTGCACTGAATGTGTCTGATACCTTTAGTACTGAGCTATCCTTAACAGACTAAAGGAATCTGGGTACTTTCCTCAGCAGGACACTCACAGTCCTGCATTTGAGGGAAATTGTCATCATTCGGAGAGAAAGCCAATGCTTTCAATCCTGTCTGCATTGTGTGGCTATGTTAGGCTGATTGGGAGCCCAAAGCAATGTTAATTCAACATGGAGATGGTCATGGTAACAGAGAGCTTGGCCTGCCTGGGTTGACATTGAAAGCACTGCATGTTTGCCTGCCAAATGGCATTAAAATGTAGATTATAATACATCTCTTATGAACCATGCCATTCATTGGGCATTAGAGGTAGGAGATATATTTCAGGCTTTTAATGGGAAATATGGACCCTGTCTGAGCAATATTCATTTTACTAAATTCAGATGCACTTTCCTAACAAACAGGAGTTTTACAGTTTTGAAGGTTGACAAACATGTACTTGAGGGTTCTTTTGTAGTCACTTAATCATAGAGGTGTTTTGAATGATCTGCTTCTGAAAGTTATTTTTAATAACCATATTTAAGCTTGGACATCAACGTTGTGGTCTCAGTTTCCAACAAGTAAGGCATTTTGTTTTTCTCTTTTATGTCTTATATTACATATGTTTAGCCTGATGATGACCAATTAAAAAAAGGTTGAAAAATGTTTCTTTATTAACCCATTGGCATACACAGACGTCTCTGAGACGGCCGGACTCGCTAGCTCCATTAATACACAGCCGGCTGTGAGATGCAATTCAGAGACCAACCCAACATCACAGCACAACAGGGGTATGTACTGAAGTCAATAAAAATTAATTTTGCATCAATAAAATATAAATGTAAAAAATTGCCATTTTTGCCTAAAAATTAGTATTTATAGGTGCGCCATGTGTTATAAAAAGTAGTATGCCAATGGGTTAAATACTTAAAAACTTAGTCGTATCGACTATTTCTTACATGGCTATTAGAAATCTACCTCTCTGGCATAACCTGCTACATATTATGCACCCAGCTGATGAAGAAATGACAATCACCGTCAACTGTGAGGCCAAAATTTATTTTGTATAAATTCAGCTTCTTTTCTTTCGTTGCTTTCATTTTATGACAAACACTGTTCCATTCTTTAACAATGGTCCTTTCTCTTATGATCATTGCCCTTTCATTGGGCTGTGATGGACTGTACATTCATGATGTCCCTCATTTTCTTTTGTGAAATGGAGGGATCATTTACCACTTCCTCTTTGCTGTGTTGAGTATCCCTGCTACTATCTTCAGTGATGTCATCTATAGGTGGATATTTCCATCAGTTTCCTACAAGAAATTACTCTTTTACAATCATACTTTCAATATGTGCCCATTTTGACTGACTTTATTCTTTGCCAGCATAGCCTGATCATTTTTTTGCTCAACCTGAAATCCTTTTGGCAAGATACTTCTTCTGCCTCATCACATATAAGTCAATAAGTAACTATTTTGTACAGTCAGCCCTTAAAGGAGAATACCAATTTTTTAACTATTTCCTGCATATAAGGGGTGTTTTCAGAAATGATAACCCACACATAATTTTTATCACAGAATTTGAGAAAAAGTGTGTGTGTGTGTGTGTGTGTAAATTATATGAACAAATGCGGAATTTTTCCAGCATATGTCATTTACTGTCAGCAGAAAATTCAGAGACAACACCAGTAACAAACCATGTAAACTTGTAGAAATTTGAAACGCAATTCAAGGAAGCACATTTTCCAATGGAAAATACTGTCACTGTGTTAGCCATGCAGTCTAGCATATATCAGGCCTCTCAAACCTGTATTGCTTCCGGGCAAATTTTATAACCTGACCTTGTGGCCTGGGTTTTAAGAATGGGAGAGGAAAAAAGTATAAACTGATGAAGATGTGGAAGTATGGTCAAACAGCAGTATAATGGGCCCCTGCTATCCTTTGTTAATTGGTTTCTTAAATGTGCAACTGATATGGAGCAACTGTAATAATTCATTCCAGGGAAATCAGAACTTCAAACACCAATTTTTCAAGTACGTAAACATCAATAAAGATTACTTTAACAAAAGCTTTATTGACTTAAACATACAATGATGATTCAACTTCCTTCTTGAAGGGTAAATCACCCTCTGTGTAAGTAATGTAGCTCAAACAGGGGGAAGTAAAATGACACAAAATTGGCAAAGAATTGATTTTACTGTGTTCCTGGTAGACTTGACACTCCTGAGAGGTGAGTGACATAATGCATGGCACAGGTGTTGACATGATGATGGTCAGTTATAACGGTGTTGCCTAGCACATGACAGACATGAGAAATGATGAATGGAATTCAACATGTATCAACAGTTCAGTGTAAACAAACAACATCAGAAATGATCCTGAGCAAATTCCATTAAGCTCCTTTTTTCATAGTCTATTTCCTTAAGACACATCTTAGTATAACCAATAACCAACTGCCTCATTTATATAACACTAAGTATACATTACTAGTTTGCATGCCCCTGAAACTTCAGTAATTTCAACAAATCTGTCCAATTCTGAGGCCACAGTAAATGTTTGTAGTGAAAAATATTTTAGAGTAATGTGCTGGTAGCCATATGCCCAACCTCCAAACTGGAGGATAACTCCTAATAAAGTTGTCTGCTATTATTAGCCAGCACTCAAAAAGTGACACACTCATCATTTGTAAGCACAGCAAGTTCCAGAAGTTTATAGCATGATTTAGAAACTGGCTGTCATCCTCTCTTGGATGGTTGCCAATTTGTTATACTAATTTTTAACTTGATGTATCTAACTTAACTAGAGTGAACAGCAGTACTTTCCTGCCCTCTGTATGGTAAAACTCACAACAGTGAACTATGTCAGGGAGAAGTTTCAAATTACAGTGTTGTCATGGAAGTTAAAAACATAACTTGTCTTTTGACAAGGTAGAGTCTGTATGGTATCATCAAGCTGGTGGCTGCACTTGAAGTAACTGATGTCACAGTATACTACACATTAGTGACAATACACATTTCTGTACCTCTTGAATATGGTAATGTCATGTTACAGAAGAAGAAAATGTAGCTCTCTTCTGATAGTGTACAAGTTTTTACCCGCACTGACTCATGGTTGACTGCAAAATGATTATCACAATACAGTAAGTATTTGTAAGACCTACATTTTCTGAATGTAGCCCACCCATCACCTTTTCCTCTCCCAACTTGACAAAAGCACAGGATGGTAGCAGGAGATGGTACATCAGTATGGTGAACAGTGCAATGACATCAGGTGATATATTATGTGGAGAAATGACAAAAATATTTTGAACCTTTGCTTCGTTTCGTTCTTGTGATGCAAACTGCACTGTGCCCTACATCCCCACAAAGCATCCTGGAAACTGCCATCTCCCATGCATATCCTGAGCAGGGTAGAGACAATGTGGCTCTTTACTGTGTCTCTGTCCATCCACACTCCTTGTGGGAAGGGGGCAAGACACAAGAATGTTGTGCTGCCAAGAACACTCAACTGACTCATGAAGCACAAAATTTAGTGCCAAGCCACACTGTCAAATGTATGTTTAAGTGATTGCAGAAATGAGAGAAATGCACTTGTTACAGAAAAATTTTGAGAAACTATGCCATAAAAGAAATGGATTATGCAATACTTAACATATTTAAATGCTTGGCTACAACATATACTCATTAGGGGCCACTGACACCCTAAAAGTTTCCTGAAGAAGATATTCATTTCTCTACACTCTAGCACCTGTTCAATTATTCATGTATGGGCATTAGTTCAGTAGCCACAATTTATTTAAAAAGTTAACACATAGAGTGGCCAGGAACAACAGGTAGGATAGGTAAACCTCAGGTATGTTAAGAAATATCATAACATTGCAAAATATTTGGCTTTTTGATCAGCTGTATGATCCTTACTAAAAAAAACAGCTTGTAGCACTGGGATTGGCACAACAAGGGTACACGATTGTAGGTCACTAGTACTGTAGATGATATTTTCCTTTAATTGGTTTTCATGTGTGAACTGCTGTAGTGAATAATTGAGCATTTTTCGGTTATTGGACTGTTGTAAAGAGGTTCAGTTAATTTTGATGGTTAATGTACAAGCACCAGACTTCTCTGGGTGTTCACATGGCAAGCAGTGGGAAGTGTTGGTCAGCATTTTGGTATGTGTGAAATGCTAGTTCAGCTTCAGTAGTGTGGGTATGCCAAGTGTCCAGGGTGTGGTTCAGTAAAGATGTAAAAAGCTTTGGTAACGCTTTGTCCAACACACTATGCACTATGGCTCCGGCATAGCTAGATTCAATAGGATGAAGTCCCAGGCACCTCTGTGCCAAGTGATAACATAAAGAACTGTGCAAGTTACTTTCAGTCAGTGATAACTGTAACAGGTAGGTGGTTGCAGTGAGAATGTACTACAAGTTACAAAGGGGAAATTATTACTTCGAGAAAACTATTTTGACTTAGATTCAAAATTATAGCGTCGTAATGTACAATAACAAAGGAGATACAACTTTGCTATATCCTGAGATCAAAGAACAAAGAGTGATGTATAACTACATGGTAAACTAAACCACCCCAGGAAGTACTGACGTATGTAATTCACTAATGAACCTGTAATGAACCATGGAGAGGGAATGAATTAAGTGTTACAAATTTACAGTTGAATTTGTGTTTGTATGTGTTTTAGTATAATATAAGTTGTTAAAGTGAATTACCATTTTCTTCAATTGAGCTCAATAACGTCGATCATTGCATGTGGCTTATCAGGGATATTATTAAAAAGTAATGGTGGCAGCGAATTCATAAACCGTCCTCCCTATTTTAGGACGCTACCCCTAAAATAAAAAGTGGTCAGTCTAAACTAGCCACTACAGCTCGGAGGCGGCATTAATCGAGAACCCCTCATTCCAGGGTCACACTACCAAAGTAAGTAGGACTAGCTACCTAGCCACTACAGATTGGCTTACAGCGGTGGTATATCCCTAGATAAGTTAACATTACAGATAGGTTTACAGTGGTGGTGATATCCCTAGTTAAGTTAAGGCAACAGATTGGTTTACAGTGGTGGTGACTTCTCCAGTTTAGTTATTGTAAGAATGGTAGTACGAAAGAAAAATGGCAGTAGCAGCAGACCAGATGGTTAAGTTGCAGGCAGAGATTCAAAACCTGCAGGCGCAGCTACAAACGAGACCCCGTCACCAAAGATTCGTCACTCGTGACTATGGTGCCAAAATGGTCAGGAACGGACAAGGCAGTCCCCTTGCACGAATTTTTTGAAATTCTAGAAAGCACTGCACGCGTTGGTAATTGGTCACAGGGTGACCTGATTAGAATAGCGGCAATGAAACTGACTGATGTAGCTAGAGTATTCTATAACGTAAACCTAGAATTGCACAAGGACGTAACGTGGACGGCATTTAGGAATGCGTTCTACAAACGGTTCAGGAATGTACGAACCGACCAGTTTCATTTCACACAGTTACAGACGGCGAAACAAAGAAAGATGAATCGCCGCAGGAATTCGCGGATAGATGCGGGAATCTAGCGTACAAAACTGTGCCTCAAGTCGGAGATGAAGCAAAGCAAAAATGGCACTATGAGCAAGCCGAGAGGATGCTTTTAGCTAGTTTTACATCGGGCCTAGTAGGACAGGCAGGTAAATTTACCAGGTTTAATTTGCCGGAAAATATGGATCAAGCTCTTAAAATCGCAACTACGGTGAACCAGGCCGAGATTCAAAAGCGACGTAACGAAACATTTTACGTGGAAGAAGCGCGAGCAAGCAGGGCGTCAGACCGCTCTTCACGCGGAACGCGCAGCAGCGGCACCGTGAGAAGCACGACTCAGCATGCAGGAGCCAGTCACACACAGAGCCAGAACCGAAAGGGACCCCCTAGAAATTCGGGTAACAGTGATGACCTGAAATGCTATGAATGCGGAGGTGTGGGGCATTTTGCTCGAGAATGTCCGACATGCAAAAGCCGTTTGAACTCTAGTAAACCCACTAGTGTCGGAGGCAGAAACGCGTCCCAGGGATCCGCAGGAAACTTTCCTCAGGAAGCACTGAGGCGACCTAAAGGACGGAAGAATGACTCGACAGCAGGGAAACGTGAAAGAAAGGCAGTGGAGACAGTTATTTTCATATTTCAGTCCCAGAAAATGATGATGGTCATTTTACAGTGAGGGTGCAGTCGATAGCAGGCGCACCCACAATAAAGGCAAAGATTTCAGTTATTCACAGGGTGTTTGTACTAGACACATGTTCAGGCATTTCACTAATCCAACCTGGAGTCTACTCCAGCGAAGTAAAGCCCACCAATTTATCTCCATTTCGTGTGACAGGCAAGGAGCTGGAAATACAGGGAATACAGGAGGTGACATTCCACCTTAATGGCAGGAAATTCAGTCATCAGTTTTGTGTTTGTTCACTACCAACAGACGCTGACGGAATAATCGGAATGGATTTTCTCGCGGAGAAAAATGCAGATTTGAACTTGGAAAAATCACAGCTTAGGTTGTTGACAGCTGCTAAGTTTAAACACGGTTTCGAGAGTCACGGAACAGGCAAGCCAGAGGAAAGGCCAGCCACGGGGCTCACACAGTCTTTGTTAACCGAAACGGCGATTATAGTCGCGAAGAACCCATCGCGAAAGCCCGGAGAGTTGAGGGAAAGCGGGAATAGGAAAATAAACAGCGCCCCCTTGAAATTGATATTCGGGAAGGAGAATCGTGGATAGTCAAAACGACAGAAACGATTAAACTAGCCCCCAGGGTAAAGCAGATAGTTGTTGGGAGGATGGAGATGCCGAAACGTCGGGAAAGCTCCAAGTTAGTGTGCGTCGAGCCAGTCCAGCTACCCCTCGAAGGAGTCTTAGCTGCACGCGGACTCTCCCGAACATTCCCGAAGGCACCGCAGCAGACTAGACCGCAGGAAGCGATGAACTCAGTGACGTCATGCGATCAGCTCAGCGGTACACAGACTGGCATGTAAATCCATGTCGTGGTGGTGAATTTCAGCCACGAGTAAATTCAATTGCCGAAGGCAACCGTACTAGGCGTAGCAGAAGAAACTTCAGCTAGCGTTGTAGCAGATATGAATGACGAGGTTAAGACGAATTTTAACCACAGAAGGAAAACTCATTGCGGAGTTAACACAGTAACAGATGATGCTAATTATGAGCAATATTTGCAAGATAAGTTAGGGCACTTACCTCACGCAGCAAGGTCAGTAATGGAACCAGTCCTGAGAAAGTATAGACACGTTTTCCATGTTGAGGGAAGCAACGATTTCCGAGGTACCGACCTGATAGAACATCGAAGAGTCACAGTTGATGCCAAGCCGATCAGAAAAGCCCCATACAGAGTACCATTTGCTCTTAGAAAGGAAATGGACAAACAGGTTCAGGATATGCTGGAAAAAGGTGTTATAGAAGAGAGTTCTTCTCCTTGGTCAGGGCCAGCAGTTTTAGTGCCTAAGAAATCCTTAGATGGAAGGCCAAAATATCGATTTTGTGTGGATTTTCGCTCACTGAATGCAGTGACGCAGTTCGATACTTATCCTCTACCTTTAATAGAGCAAGCAAGCTCAGCATTGCACGGGAGCAAGTATTTTTCCACAATAGATCTGTACAGCGGGTTTTGGCAGGTTAAAATAGCTGAGGAGGACAAAATGAAGGCGGCGTTTTCAACCCCGTCAGGACATTATCACTTCCAGAGACTACCCTATGGATTGAGTAATTCCCCAGCCAGTTTTCAGAGGTTAATGGACGTGGTACTGAGAAATTTGACAGGCGAACTCTGTTATGTTTTCATTGACGACGTTGTGGTGTTTGCTGACACAATTGAGGAACACGCACGTCGACCAGAGAAGGTGTTACAGCGTTTTGAAAAAGCTAACTTATTGTTGCAGCCGGAAAAATGCGCATTTGCGCAACCGCAAGTAAATTACTTGGGTTATGTAGTATCACGGGATGGAGTTACAGCTTTCCCTGACAAAGTAAAGGCAGTTAGGCAGTACTCAGTGCCTAGGAACGTAAAAGAAGTGAGATCCTTCGTAGGATTGGCTTCGTTTTACAGGCGATTAGTTCCCAGATTTGCAGAAATTGCCAAGTCGGTGACGCAATTGATAAGAAAGGACGTTCAATTTAAATGGAAAAGCAGCCAGCAAGCAGCTTTTGAGAAGCTGAAAGAAACATTATTTTCAGAACAAGTTTTAGCCTATCCAGACTTTAACTCACGGTTTATTTTGAAGACGAACGCATCCAAGGTGGCCGTAGCCGCGATCTTGTCACAGGTCCAAGAGGGAGTGGAGCGCCCAATCGCATTTGCAAGTCGGCAACTGAACAAAGCAGAGCAAAATTACTGTGCCTCAGAAGCGGGGATGTTGACAGTAATATGGGCGACCAAACAGTTTCGTTGTTATCTTTTTGGTAAACGTTTTACAGTTAGAACGGATCATTCCGCACTGACCTACCGTCACAAGTTTGCAGGGAATAATTCCAGACTAATGCGTTGGAGTTTACGTTTAGCGGAATTTGATTTTGATATAGAACACGTCCCAGGAACGCAGATAAAGCATGCAAACGCTTTAAGTCGCCATGTACAGAATGTAACTGCTAACCAAACACTTTCTAAAGAATTGGTAAAAGCAAAGCAGGAAACCGACAAATTTTGCAACCCCCTAAAGTAGGAAAACCCCAAGGAAGATCAGAGTATTTTTATGACGAAGGAGTCATATACAGAAGGCGAAAGAACGAAGAGCACCAGTTGGTAGTCCCCAGGAAATTGGTTAAGGACGTAATAGCTTTGAACCACGACGCCATTTTCGCAGCACATCCAGGCAGGAAACGAACATTGGAAATTTTGTGCATACGTTATTATTGGCCAGGAATGAGGCAGGACGTGGAAAATTACGTCAGGGAATGTGACGACTGTCACAGGAGGAAACAAGGGCGTGAATACACAGCACCTTTAGGTGACGTTCGCCAGCCCACTTACCCCTTTGAAATTACCTCAATGGATATTTGTGGACCGTATCCCCTCACTTCAAGGACAAACAAGTACCTCCTGACCTTCATTGATCATTTTACAAAATATGCGGAAGCAATTCCATTGACGGATATGTCCGCAGAATCATGTGCACGAGCGTATGCCGCACATGTGATTGCCAGGTATCGCACGGGCTCAATTTTGGTGATCGATCAGGGACGGTCGTTCACCTCAGCGTTTTTTAAAGAGACCTGTAAGATTTTAGGAGTAAAGCAGATGCACTCATCAGCCTATCATCCTCAAGGCAATGCACATGTAGAGAGATTACATAAAACCATGAATCAGGGCTTAAGCCATTACGTTAACTCAGCAGGGACAAATTGGGATGATTTAGTTCCATATTATTTATTGGCATATAGAGGTACTCCGCATGGTACAGGCGGGTACAGCCCTTATAATTTTCTTCATGGCAGGAGATGATCTTGCCAACCTCACACGACCTCAGGGCGAAATTGACGCCTGACGTCAGAGAAACGGAGTACGTACATAGGCTAGAACACTTAAAGTCAACACTTAAGTCAGCCTATAAGATGGTCCGCGAGAATAGTCACAAATCGCACGCGACCAATAAGCGGCATTATGACAGAAGGGCAAAAGAAAGAAGTTTCCAAATAGGAGACATTGTGGGATACAATGTCGAATAGGTCCTCCAAGTTTCCGCTCACCGACACGCGTGTCGCTGCAGTACATGCGCCACATTTCTTTACTGCTCCCACCCACGCACCAACAATGCACCTAGCTACCCAAAATGCACCAAGCCTCCCACCAACGAATCCTTGCAGCCAGTAGC
>Ga0268261_10002454_pt1 | contig 13288 bp, 11 predicted proteins | sample TergutNc150P1_FD_190353 | JGI IMG/M metagenome (GOLD analysis project Ga0268261, IMG submission 190353) | Nasutitermes corniger P1 segment gut microbial community from laboratory colony in Florida, USA - Nc150 P1 (SPAdes) (version 2) | ecosystem: Host-associated > Arthropoda: Insects >... | reverse complement strand
TATATATATATATATATACACACACGCACACACACACACACACACCAATGAACTAGTAACCAAATACTTAAACGCCTTTTTACACTTTGTTAAATCTATAGATTTCAGCAAACTGTAATAGACTAAACAAGGAATTACGTGTATATATTGCACAAATATTATGTGTGGGCAGTAAACAAATAACCATCCATATCAAAACAAAAGGAAATCAGTCATTATGTAGTAAAGTATAAACTAGAACATGTAGTATTACTCTGTAATGGAGCATGGTGTGAATAGACCTATTAAAAAAAAACACACACACACACACATATACCATACAAGGGCGTATCCGAAAGTTCCCGGAATTAGTCCATAACGAAATGTCTGCGTTCCTTCCTTATCTGTCGTTGTTCCCTTCAAAGTAGCTCTCTTTCGAGTTTATGTAATGGGTACAGTGTTTCTGCCATGCAGGAAGCACAAATGGAACTGACTTTTTGGAATTTCCTGTAAGACGGTCAGCAATTGCTCCTGAATTCAAGGAACATCTTGGAAACGATGCCCTTATAGCTGGGGTTTCATTCTTGGAAATAAGAAGAAACAGAAAATGGACACCAGGCGAGTAAGGAGGTTGGGGACAACAGCCATGCTCTAGCGCCGAAGAATTTGCGCTGCTGCGCCTTGTGTGTGAGCAGCCGAGGCACAAACCACGCACAGATCTTCCACACGTTCAGGCCCTCCCTTAGAATTCACTGGCATATTCCATACGAGAGTCCTAACCATCCAATGATCTCCGACATGGACCTTCGTTGGTCTTCGTTGATAATTTTTTCGACCTTCTCCACATTTTCGTCTGTGCGGCCTATGGAGGGACTACCTTGAAGTTCACAACTTTCAACTGAAGTTTCTTCAGGTTTGAATCAAGAAAGCCACTCAAAATCCGCGTTCTTCCCATGAAGTTGTTACCGATAGCTGTTTTGAGCATTACTTGCATTTCCGATGCAGCGTTCCCGTGTCTGCAGCAATCCTTGATGCCAATACTTTCTTCCTTCAAAAGAGCCATTGTAAGTCACGGATCGCACTGGCCACACATAACATTGAACTCCGGTGTGAAGTAACGCAGAGGGTTCTGGCTGCAACACTAACTAGACTGACTCAGAGGATAACCGATACTGCTGCATTTAATGGCAGAAACCCATACCACTCGCTCTACTAAGTCCTAGCGGAGAGTTCGGGAACTTAGCGTACGCTTTCGCATTATGACACTCATTTTTCTGACAACCCCAATGAAAAGAGTTTGTGTGTTTGTTGCTGTTGGTTTGTTTGTTTTGTTTGTTTGGAGAACTACAATGAAATGGCTCAGAATCATGTCCTGTGTGCAAGGTTTGTTATTTGTGTTCAGCATTTGATTCAGCCCATTTAATTAACGTTGCAAAATTCCACAGATTCAGCTTGGCATTCAACAGACGATGGGGATGATGACATACAGTTAATGCTAGTAGTATACATAGTTAGATGTGACTGATTATTTTATGAAAAACTCTGTATCCAAGCGTGAACTGTAAACATACAACTAAACAAATAGAAAATATAATTATGTCTCTCAAATAAAAAAATATCTTCTGGATATGATATGATCTGTACTGAGATTAAAAAAAACAAGCTGTCCCTATATAAGCTCACCTTTAAATTACACATGAAATCAAGTTTTTTTCTACGGGAATTTTTTCTGACAGACTGAAATATGGTATTATAAAACCATTATTTAAAAATGGCAACAAATGTTATGTGTCTAATACAGGCCAGTATCACTTTTAATTTCCTTTTCAAAAATTCTCGAAAATGTAATGCAATCAATATTTTTGAGACATTTAACTAAACATAATGTCTGAAGTACTGAACATTATGGATTTAGAACAAAATTAAATACAGACATTGCTACTTATAGATTAACAACTAAAATCCTAAATGATATGAATAATAAATTAATAGTAGAAGGAATATTTTGTGTTCTAGCAAAATCATTTGACGGCGTTAATCATAAGGTGTGATTGGCTAAACTGAAATTGTATGCTTTATATTGTAGGGATTATGCACTTTATAAATGATCTCCCTGCGATTATATAAATTATCAATACCTATACTATTTGCAGGGAACGCCAGCATTTTAGTGGCACAAAACAATTATATAGATATCAGCAATAATGCCCACAAAATTTTTGAAATTTTAACTAAATGGTTTAAATAAAACGTACTTTATTTAATTTTTATAGAAGATATCCCGTTGTGTTTAAAAATTTAAACAGTAAATAAATTGTTTATAGTTGCCGCCAAATACAACAGCAATATATTTAGTAACTAGCTTTATTTATTTATTGAGTTTAAAGAAAGCTTATAAGTAAATATACTATTGTTGTGTTTGATTGGAACTATAAACAATTTGTTTACCTTGTAAACTGCTTTATCTACATTTCAACAAGATGCATTTTACAAAAATTAGAAATAAAACAATTGATTTAAATGTTGGTTATAAAGATAAATTAATCTCTAATATTTCTCACACTAAATTTGTTGGCATAATTCTTGACAGCACACTCACTTGGAGTAATCATATTGATTTGTTTACAAAAAAATTAAGCACTGCTTGTTATGTAATTAAGACAGATCAACTATATATGTCTGAGTCAGCATGAAAATGTTTTACCATTCCCTTTTTCACTCAGTCCTGAGTTATGGAATAATATGTTGGGGGAATTCAAAGATTTACAATTTTGAAGATACTGGAAAAGGTAATTAAGGTTATGATGGGACGTAGAAACAGGCACTCTTGCAGAAATTTGTTCAAAATATTGAATATCTTACCTCTTAAATCACAGTATATATTTTCTTTATTAATATTTTTAGTTAATGATAAAAACTGGATCACAATTAATGCAGATAATTATAATAAACTTACCAAACAAAGACATAACTTGCAACTGCAGCAGGAAAATTTGGCCATTTTTTTCAAAAGAGCTTGTTATGCAGGAGTCAAAATTTTTCATACTTTGATCTAAAGTATATATATATATATATATATATATATATAGAATTTTTATGAATCCCCCCTGTTTTTAAGAGTCTGTTTGCGGCTAGCAGACTGTGGAACATGGGGCTGTAATGTGATGTTGTCTGTGCAGATTGAGAAGCCAATGACCAGTGGCCTGTCTCCTAGCATGCGAGACCAATGGGAAACCGAGCGAAGTTCCCTTAAGTTTGTGCGCAAGTTGGGACACGGACATTTTGGTGAGGTGTGGGAGGGCCTGTGGAACAACACAACACCGGTTGCTATCAAGACAATGAAGCGAGGTGAGCCCTGTGTTCTGGTCAGAGACTGTAAATTCATTGAATGCTCTGGGAAGTGGAGCTGCTCTTGCTCTTATTATATGAACTGTTCCATTCTGTTTATATATTTTGTTCCCTGTAAGTGTACTGTACAGAAACCACTCTGTAATATGTGAGGTGGTGGAGTGTCAACATTATGGTCTTAAGGAATGTGATGCCTTGTAGCTTTTTATATGGACAGTTCCATTCCCTTGACTTATTTTGTTCCCTGTGACTGTACTGTACAGAAACCACTCTGTAATATGTGAGGTTTTCACTGGGGAGAGCGTCAAGATTATTGTCTTAAGGAATGTGATGCCTTATAACTTGTTAGATGGGTACAAATATTTTGGAGCAACCTGCTGCCTTCATCTTCAGGTTGTAGCCTGAAGGTGGAGTCACCACATGCCTCTGACACATTGGTATCCATCTACCGTATGACACAGTGTCACATACCTGAATATTATAATCATCACAATTCCACATTTCTTCTTATGTCTGGGACTCTCAATGTTGATGTGAGATTATATATGAGTACTTGCCACATTTGAAGCCAAAAGGACACTTGACGGTAAGAAAATTTGGTAAGTAATTGTTTTTGTTTGAATCATATCTTTTAGCATTTAATGGGTACTGTGGACTCCTTTCTGGTTGGAGGGGAGGGGCGGTAAAGCTGCTGGGGCATGGAGCTTACCAATCACCCCCATATACATAGATCCAAAGTTGAGATTCAATGGAGCTATACTTCCAGTCCAAAACTGTACCCCCTCCTTCATATGCTTTTATTGTGTTCACAGGGACAGTTTTTACATTTGTAATATTGTGTTGGAATAAGTAATGGTAGCTGAGTTGTTAAAGTGACTGGATTTGAGCTGGAAAGCAGGGGTTCAAATCCCAGTATAGGCATTGGGATATATCTCTTTTTCATCACATCTTGCTGTGTCCATGGCCAGTGCATATACACAGACAGGTCCCATTTTACATGATTTCCTTTTGCACGATTTCATGTGTCCTCTTGTGCCTAAGATTTGTTATTAACCACACCTGTAACATTTTAGCTTGAGTTGGGGCATTAACAGGTCCATCGAACAAATAGGGCAAATCATATGAGTTGCTTGTCATACCTGCCTAGAATATCACTTGTGGTGGTTTATGCTCAAAATTCGCCATGAAATGCAAATTCTTCTTAGCCCAAAACGCAACTTTTCTCTCATGGGTGCTGTGATAAACTGTGGACACATTGATAAAAAGAATCTTCTGGCAGGATGTGGTGTTCAGTAAAGTGTTGATCTGTACATGACTTGTGTCATGGTGTCAGTCCATGTTGGTGTCCAACAGTGCATTTGTCACAGAGTTGGGGGTGTTCTTTAGAGCTGTTTACATTTGTGTATGTGCATTCAATGTGAATTATGAAACGTTCCAGTTTTGCACCAAACAGCGTAATGTAGTTTGCATAGTGACGTTCTTCGGATCCATTTCAGAAAAAAACTGATATATTTTTCTTCAATATTTATATAAAGAATTTGGCTCCTTTTTAGTGGACCTGGTACTCCAATTTTTCTTGCAAAAGGTTTCTAATTTGGAACAAACTGTTCTCTGGTAAAGTCAGAATAAGTTATTTATGGAGCATGCCATGCTGTACTGTGGTTTGCATCTCACATTAGGCTCTCTACACTGCTTGCCAGCCATTTTGCTTTTTTTTTTTTTTTTTTTTTTTTTTTTTTTTTTTTTGAGGGGCAGCGGGGTGTGTGATGGAAGTGTTCCTAGCAATGTCAATTGTGAACCTGTGCATCTGGTGTCATACAGAAACCATGGACCCTGAGGATTTCCTGGCTGAGGCAGAGATAATGAAGAAATTGCAGCACAAGAATCTGATCCAGCTGTACGCGGTGTGCACCATGGAGGAGCCAATATTGATCATCACAGAACTTATGAAGAATGGCAGCTTACTGCAGTACCTGCAGGGTTTGTACTCCTCATATTCAGTACTTACTTTGCACTTGAGAGTATATACGATACAGATATTGTCTCAGCATTCAGGGCTTTGTACACTGTGGGTATGGCTTGACATATTATTTTTTTCAGTCTCCAAGGACAAGCAAATCTTGCAGAACTGATGACATTTATTTCCTCAGTCTGTCTATGAAAGTGTATGGGTACTGCATTACCTTAGAGATTAACAGATCACTTGTGCTCTGCCACACTTCCATTTAGTGTTACATATCTTCTGAATGTAAGACAGCATGTTTAAGTAAAGTAAAAGAAATCAAGCTTTCTGATAATTCAGGAGTTTGTGTGTGTGCGCACATGTGTGCATGCGCGCGAACATGCATGCATGCATGCATGCATGCACACGTTAATACATGAGTGTACGTGGGTGGGTGGGTGGTTTTGCGTACACTATTATGGTATCCCTGATCAAGACACAAACTCCAGTTCCATCAGCAGTTTTCACAGAAACGTTGTTTCTATTTTCTTATATTAGTAAGTAACAGTGCATCAATGAGTGAGAGACACTCAGATTGGATGGTGACCGTGCGCTTGTGTTGTTACAGGTGAAGGACGCACGCTGAAATTGACGCAGCTTATTAATATGTCAGTTCAGGTTGCTGCTGGTATGGCCTACTTAGAGTCTCATAATTTTATCCACCGAGACCTAGCTGCCAGAAACGTTCTGGTTGGTGACAGCAACATTGTCAAAGTAGCAGATTTTGGTCTTGCTCGTCTCATTAAGGTAAAGTGTTGTAGCCACACAGGCTGTTTGTTTGAGGCACCTGCTTGCTGTAGCTGTACCTTTCAATGTCAGTGCAACATAATGGATGTAGTATTGTACAGAACAGCAGTAATGGTCCATATTGCTTTAAGAATTAATATGAATGTCAGTGTAACATAATGGATGTAGTATTGTACAGAACAGCAGTAATGGTCCATACTGCTTTAAGAATTAATATGAATGTCAGTGCAACATAATGGATGTAGTATTGTACAGAACAGCAGTAATGGTCCATATTGCTTTAAGAATTAATATGAATGCACTGTGACATCACACTGTTTACTTGATTCTAGAAAGTTAATTTATTTGATTCTGATCTTACTGTGGTATATATGGCAACTGCTGCAAGATACTGTAACTTCCCAGCTGTTGTTAAAGAGGCACCAGGAATTGAAGGTGATTAATTTCTGTTCAGTTTCAGAAGTATGGCAGTAAATTAGAAGTGGGTTTTGAAGTGTTGGACTAAGTTTAATGCAGGAGTTTGTAAGAGGTTCATTGAATAACCAATAAGTTCAGTAGATATCTATCAAACTTAATCGTGCTGTTTGATTGTATGAAGTAATGTCAGTTCACTTGTACCTGTAGTGTGAAATCCCAGAAGATGGTAGTTTTTGTCAAGTTTTTGTTCTTCTTGTTTGAATTTTGAATTGGCATATTCAGAGGTGTCTTCTTGAAATTCATTTATTTGTCTGTATGATGACACCACCGTACACATTTGCTATTTATTTTGTTTGAATTTCAGCACATTTTGGAGTACAGCTGCCTGGCTGACCTGTAACTGTGTTGCTCCCTGCTACTTTAAAAGTAAATTCTTGTAATAACTCTACAACTAATCAGCATTGTTAAACACTTCAATGACTGCAATGTAGAGGAATGCCTGTGGAACATTTTATTGCTCCTTTCACCATTACAAGTTCTTCATCGCAGTTATTCAGCTGTTACACAGTTTCTGAGCAATGAGTCTAACATGTATGCATTGAACAAGCTGCTGACAAAAAAGCTTCTTTGTTACTACTAACTACAGGTTCAGTGACATATTAGTTATACTGCATGCAGAATGGATTCACATTGTGGTAGTGACTTCTCAGTAATATGTCTATTGTGATCAATATTTGTTGTATGAAGATTGTTATTTCTTGCATATGATGACATGTTGTCTTGTAGGATGATTAACTGTCCCTTGTGTAATGAGCAAAATTGTATCATATCAGAAGAAATGTTAATCGTAATTATCAGTGTTGTGAGAATTTCAAGTCCAAGCTTGTGTGTACACTTATCTTGAAATAATGCAGTTTTACTTCATTTTCTAATATATTTATCTCTTGCATGCTATGTAGATAGGAAATATGAAATTATTAAGAGTGCCATATAGATAGCATGTGCCATTACATAAAGCAAGAGCTGTCCATTACTACCAGTAATAATACAAATGTGTTCACAAACTTGATGCTTCATTTGTTGTATTGGTGTCCCAGTTTGGCAGGATGTGTCCATAATTAGTCTTGAATGGGATTTACTAAGTGTCCTACTGACTGAAATGGTGAGTCTGTTCTTCCTCAAGCCAGGAAACGATTTGTAAGATTTGTAGGTCTGGCAGCAGTGACCATGACAGTTGCTGTCCACTGGATTATGTGTTGCCACATATCAATGTATTGGGCCTACTTGCTGTCTTATTCTGTGGAACAGAAGAATAATCTTGTGCCCAACTTGGTTTTCTTCTTTGAAGATAGAATAAGCATGCTCTTCTAGAATGTTGGTACCTGTATACCAAATGACATGGCTCCACAGTGGATGTGAATGTGTCATCTGTATGGGAGATATGGGTGGCACGTTTCATAGCCAAATCTCCAGCACAATTTTGTTTTTTGTTCTGTGAAAATTATTAATGTCTTTGACATGAGAGCATCATGTGCATATTATGTACTGGATCTTGAACGTTGCAGAAGGATGTGTATCAGGCCCGTGTGGGAGCTCTGTTCCCCATCAGGTGGACAGCTCCAGAAGGTGCCAAACACAATAAGTTCTCCATCAAATCGGACGTCTGGTCATTCGGTATCCTGCTTACAGAAATTGTCACATATGGTCGAACACCTTATCCAGGTTAGTGTAATGTCTATAACATGTACAGTAAAAGTGTCTGTTATACAGCGTGTCCAACAAGTTCCACTGGGTTTTCCATTCAACGCAGTTCTTAAACAGATTCCTCTAATATACCACCACTGGATTTCTTCCTGTCAAGAGCACTGTTTTCCTGTCACCAGTTGCCAGAATTGGTGACATGAATTAAAGTATCCCAGATGTGATAATGACTCTTCATGCTGACATGCTCTTTAGACCATGGCAAGAGCTGGAATATTGACTGGACTTTGTTCCAGCTACAGAGATTCCCCACATTGAGGTGTACTAAGATAAGTTAAGAGTGTCAAAAGTGACTTTCAGCTACAGCAAGTTTCCTGTGTCTAGCTGAATGTGTTTCAGAACTGAGTTGTCTTGAAACCCTGGAGAAACTTTGTGGTCACACTGTGTTTGCCAAATAGAGCTATGCAACAGTGCTTAGGTTAGGCTGGAGATAGCACGACTGAGTTGTGTTCATTATGAATCCTGACCAGTACCTACCAGTTGTGGCAAATGTTTTTCATTTACTTCCCAGCTCTCTCCAGGCCCTGATTGCCCAGAGGGGGGTGGGGGATTACTTTAAAGTGACCATTATCAAGACAGTCTCATGACAAAAGCTCTGTTCCTAAAGAAATGTTGATTAACTGACAGCTGTTAGCCTGACTCAACAACCTTCACGGATATACCAAATTATATGAGAATAGCATTAGTAATAATGCAATGAAAATTCAAATGTGCTGGTTGGCTACTCAAATTAAAAATTCCATTTAATGCAGTCATTAGTAACAGTGATGTTTCTGGAAGAGGCACTCCCTGTGTGGGGCCATCCTCACTGCCAGACCAACTCCAGTTTGTGTTGTCTTGTAGGAATGGATAACGCTGAAGTGAAACGCCAGGTGGAACGTGGTTACTGCATGCCGTGTCCTCCAGGATGCCCTCCTGCCCTGTATGACATTATGTTGGAATGTTGGCACAAAGACCCCATGAAGCGACCAACTTTTGAGACCCTGCAGCAGAAACTAGGAATTTTTCACCGTGGAAGGTTCTGAGTATAAGGAGGCATTGGCCTACTGAGAACACGCCCACCTCACAGAATGGCCACTCTCGATGCTACGGTTACACCTTCCTCTCTTTTCCTTCCCCATGTAATGTGTTGCTTGGACACTGATTCATTGCCTTCTTGCATCACACCCATGCTTGTCCTTTCCTGCGCACAGTTCAGGCTGGCTTGCCTGGGGTAAGCTATCCTGTAGAAGCAAGATATGGAGGCTGCTTGAGATAAGCATGAACATGAACTTGGCTGTGTTCTCTTTTAGCATTGGTTGATCCAGTGTTTCTGTACATATTGTCAGCATAGCTTGTTCATGGACAGCAGTAGTGGCTATAGCAGTATCCTCCTGTCTTATGTATATCAGGCTCATCCACTGAAATGTATGGATATGTTGTACTGACTTTATAATGTCTCTTCAGTTCTGTGCCTTATTGTACAGTGGAACTGCCATTTAATATTTATAAATATAAGTATATCTTCACTTGATATTCAGTTTCTTTGATCCCATTCCTGTTATCTGAATGTTAAATTCATTGCATTTAATGTTCCCTTCACTCTTGTATTCAAATCCATTATCCTTTGAAAATCAACTCACCCTTTCCACTCTATAAATGAAATCTCACTTATAAGTATACTTAACATGCTCTGAAGACCTCTGTGATTTACAGAGTTGATTGAAATGTTCTTGCTTTACTTTCACCATTGACAGTTATGTAGATGTTGTCATGGATTCTTATAAGCATGGTGCTGTATTTGATTAAAACTCAACCATAGAAATGCGGGACTTTGGTGCAGACTGGCCGATTGTCCTGAAATTTATGTACTGGCCACTGGAAGTAAGCTGTAGAGATGGGATAGATGCACACTTGCATTAGTTGTAATGTATTGTAATGTGAGTTGTGGTGTTGAAACTCCTGTGACACATCAAGTGTAACGCACAAGTGTCAGTACTGGATGCATTTATAATCTGTACCTGTTCTGTTGTGTTGTGGCACGCAGCTGCGGAAATCACATTTGAATGTTGCACACTCCACTCACTATAAAATTGGTTTTTTTTATTAATTTTTTTTTGGGTGATGGGTGCAAGGGTGGGGGGCAGGGGGGTGTGCTTTCTTGTAAATTCTAGTAAGTGTGTATCACATGGTAAGTATATTACAAGTTTTCAGCCTTTGGAATGACTTATTTATTCCTTGTTTTCATCAACAAATTACTTGGTGAGGTTTATGGGTACAGTGTTCAGCATGCTAGATATCTTGCAATATACTCAAGGCCATAAAGTTATAGAACTATAAGAAAGGAATCTGATTCTTACTTGTCACAATGTCAGAATTTTTCTATGCTGTCTTACAAACCAAAATGTCTTTTACAAGGTAATGTAGATGTAAATACTGAAGGCTACTGACCAGCTTAGTTACACACTGTTACTGAAGAAAAGTTTTGAAGTTCCTTGAATTAAAACTTCACACCTATACTTGGTCGTTTCTTGTTGTTGATATGTGTGATGTGTAAAAATGCCCAACCACACTTGTTATTTTCTACAATACATGTGTATAACCTAACATTGAAAGAGCAGACATAGTCAAATTTACCTGTACAAAATTTATCTGCATGTACTTGGTTAAAATGAAACTGTTTATTCATGTCCATTTATGCAGAATACAGCTTGAAAAGTTTTTCTTGATAACATACTTCACTTCTAGTATAACTGGTTATATTATCTCAAAACTTTAAATTTTGGACTTGGTAACTTTTTGCATTAAGCATACAATAATCACATTTTACATAAAGAATGTGCAAAAATTTAAATACCCACCCCACTGTTTAAAGGTTAAAAGTGTTTGTCTCACATATCAATGTAGTCAACTGAGAGTTTTGTTTTAGTTTAACTTGGTAAGTTTTCTTTCTTTAGTTTTATAATTTTGAATGTCCAGAATTGAAAGCCCCCACCATTCTCTGAATTCGCTATGTCTGCTGTATGGGCAGCTTGAATCCCAGAAATTGACCCTTTCACTACCGCCACATTTGGAGACAGTAGAAGCTGAAAAGGGATGATCACTGGAAGCACTTGAAAGGAAAGAAAAGGTGAAGGGTTTTACTGTGGTTGTTTTTTACAGGTGTTTTTTTAAAGATGATGAACACCTCTGTACTTTTTGTCACGATTTTAAGATTTCTAAGGTATGCGTAGGTTAGAACAATTTGTCACAGTGCTAACTATGAAGATTGATCTTCCAGTTTGTGACGCAGCGTACTCTGGTGAAGCGCGTTTTGCTGATATGTGCTGACTCCATCAGGTTCAATTTTAGGCGCGTGGGTCGCGAAAAGCGCCTATTAGCTTTACCATGACTGTTCACATTTGTCAGCTCGGATCCCACTTAACCGATTTTCGTGAAATTTAATGGACTTGCACGAAAATCTGTCGAGAAAACCCAAATTTGATTACAATCGGACAAAATGTTGGGCACTTTGCATGAAGACCCAAGTCAGTTTCATAATGTTGGCAGCGACATACTTAGCGCTACTTCAAGGTAACGCATTACTGTGGTTCCATGGCAACGCTTTCAAAAGTTGTGTGTCTCATAGAGACATATATACGTTTACATTACACATGGAGTGCCATGTTGCGTTTCCAAGGCCACAATAGTTACGCGAACGCTCTATAATACAGTGCTTACCTTGTAAATAGGTGTTCCACTCAAGAAATTAAATGAGCAGCCACGTATTCAAAACTATTAGTCCAACTTAAGTAATTGAATGAACTTTAATATAATTAATTATATAGTGCAAGTCTTTTAAAAAGGCCCTGCTCTACAATCTGTCTTTTTTTATTTAAGACTTTAGAATAGCTTAGTACCAAACTAATTCAACACATGGAAAGAATATACGTTGCGTTTTTCAAAAACATTTCTTGCTGAAAAGGATTTCCCCTCCAAGAAGCAAGATAAGATCATGATGCAACGAGTATTCCACCCATTTCGTACGTGTCCGTATCAAAATCTTAAAAAAAAATTTACCATTATTTCAGTTTGCTGCCACCATACAGTGACAACGTAACGCTCTCCGATCCGTGGCACAGATTAATCTGTAAAGTCGTTCCCACCACGGATTAGAGGTGCAGACGAACGACTCAGTGTTAATCCGTGGGTTATGTGGCGGGAGTGACGTCATTTCGACTGCTGTGCTGTCAATTCAATTTCCAAACAGCGTGACAGAAAGTAATGCCGCGTGTTTGTATCCACTTGAAATAAGTAAGTGTACACCTAAGCTGGAAAAAGATGAAAACATCAAAATATTTTACGGTAGCTTCGGTATTTATGGAATAACTGAAGCATGAACGGTCTCTTTCATCTACCAGTTGTGCTTGTAAAAATATTTGTATTTACAAGACGGCATCATAGTCGCTAAACACGGTAAGATTTAAAGTATGGTTTGATGGTGACAAAGGACTCTTTCATGTGGAGTTTCTAAGGAATAATATTTCAGTAAAGGTGAAAGGTAAAGGTCATCACATAAGATGCCAATGCAGGCAGGGTGGGGAGGTGGAGGTTTAGCTGTAGCCCTTCTTAACCTTGGCGCTAGAAGGGCGTGGATGGTCAGCGCTACACCCCGTCCGCTTTACCCCCTTTTCAGAGACCCGGTACCCGCTGTGTAGGAGGCTGGATGGCCCGTGGAGCCTGTCTGGAATGGTATGGCAAATCTCACCTGCACCAAGGGTCGAATCTTAGACCCTCCAGCCCATAGCAAGTCTCTGTAGTGACTACACTACGCCGGCTGTCAGTATTCTAGTAAAGGGAACTCCAGCTTCAATTCAGATTTAAAAAATAATGTTTTAGGCTTGCCCCATAAGACATTTCTCTGTGTAATAAGCATGATTTGTTTAACCCTTTAAAACCCGAATTAAATCCCATCTGCTATTTGCTGGCATTATTAGGAGCTCACCATTTTCTCCACGTTAGCAGGATAAGGGTTAAATTATTAACCTTTAGGCTACTAATGTCATATATATATAT
>Ga0268261_10002453_pt1 | contig 13290 bp, 10 predicted proteins | sample TergutNc150P1_FD_190353 | JGI IMG/M metagenome (GOLD analysis project Ga0268261, IMG submission 190353) | Nasutitermes corniger P1 segment gut microbial community from laboratory colony in Florida, USA - Nc150 P1 (SPAdes) (version 2) | ecosystem: Host-associated > Arthropoda: Insects >... | reverse complement strand
CTGTAAATGATCATGCCAATTTCCATCTACACACACACACACACACACACACACACACACACACACACCAAAAATGTTCCTATAGTAAAACCAACAAGATGTGCCTGTTTCTCAAATTATTTATTCTTGTAAAACGCTGTACATGTTTCGGACGCTCTTTCCGTTCATCATCAGGAGCTCAAGACTGCACATACACCTGTTTCTGTATGTGCAGTCTTGAGCTCCTGATGATGGATGGAAAGAATGTGTGAAACATGTAGAGTGTTTTACAAGAAGAAATAATTTGAGAAACAGGTGCATCTTGTTGGTTTTACTATAGGAATATATTACAATGCACAGACCTATGAACATCAAACTCACCAAAAATGGTATTATCATCATATGATATGATAATTGACATGTCACTAATTAGCAAGAACTCAAAATTCATTATTTAAACAAAAATGCTCATCATATGCCACATAAAATGTGTCTCAATGCCGGCCATTCCTGAGCAAGATACAGCCTTACCATACACTGAGCTTTACATAACTGTAACTAGCATATGTCATCCACATTGAGTACGCTAAAATGCAACTCCGTTACACTAGATCTTCAATGAGCATCTGATATTTAAAACATTGAAACATACAAACATCAAAACAGTCAAAATGCTTGTAACAAGATTAGAGTAGTATTACAATTCTGCATAGAATGAGTGAAATAATGGAATTTAATATATCCATACCATCCACCAAAGGAAACACAATAAAATACCTTCTGATAATACAAATTCTATGAATCAAAATACTAAAAATTTTGGCAGTGCATTTTCAATGTTTCTCATATAAATATTTAATTAACTCTCTGGTAACAGAATCTAACATTTCAACACAGTTAATACCAAAGCTTGCCATTAAACATTATCCTCAGCCTCTTCATTCACCTTTCACGTGCACAATCCACCTCCGTTAAGCTCATAACACTTACTAGAGTCCAGAACAGCTTATCAAGTTACTATTTTTATATTCTTCTCAGATATAATTTTTACAAACCATTATTCACTAAAATCTCAAAATTTGCTATCAAAATACAACATACAAGTAGCTGTCCAAAATAAAAACCAGGCTTTATATATATATTACAGACCATCATGTTACAGTCTCACACTGCAAAAAAAGATGGGAAATAGTCTGGGTGCAAGTGTCACTGTGGTGCCTGCACTGTACTCTGCAATCTCACATGGTTGCAAACACAACTGAAGTAATGGTAACTGAGTACAACCATTTACAACAAGGTTATGCTTGAAACTTATGCTTTCCCCTGCACCTCACCAAACTTGGGCTTTCAGATGTTATGACAAATAAACAAAAACCACAGTCCATGAAAAAGAGACCTTGAGTTTTGATTTTTGTACTAGAAATTTTAGGCTTTCAGGATTGTCGCATGGACAGCTTGTCATTGGCTAAGGTTTCAAAGTTTCAAATTAGCAACAAAACTTAAGGACATTCAGCAAATGTCTCACACGTTCCAGCCACCATCGATGTTGGCAACTGTCTGCCTTCCCTTGCAATACAACTTCCATACCATAAAAAAGCACACATATAAGACTATAACAACATATTCTGTCACAAATGTGCCATACTATTCTGAACTTCAGCCATGTTTCTCCCACCCTAGCCATAAATGCAGTCTATCACTGCTTCCTAGATTTCACTGTCCTAACAATACAAAGTGGCCCGAATCATGTCAGTCTTTATATGAAACCCTGAAGTGAACATTTCTTTATGATTTATAGCCAAATATTTTCTTCAGCGCACTATTTTGAAACATGTGTAAATGCATGCAAAGAAACCACAATGTTCATTTGTAGGGGTGGAAGTGGCAAAATATCCTATGTTCAGCCTGTTGACAAGTAAATTGGATAAAAAAAGTTTTCAAACTGAACCGCAGTAATCACATATACATGGAGATTCAAAGGATTTAAGTGAACAGACAAAGCAGTGTCACAAATCAATGCACATCAATGGTAAAGAAAGTTGTTTACTTATTTTTACTGCCATTTATTATTGTAGCGTATAACATTAATATGTTAAAAATATACGAAAACTAACACCTTCAATTCATGTTCCCTGATTCAGCATGCATATGTCACAACATACCTATACAGACATCAACTTTGCCCTTGATGGCTGCTTCATGCAATGGCGTATAGTTCCAGTTGTCACGAGTGTTAGGATTAGCACCAGCTTCAAGTAATAACCGCACAACATCTGCATGCCCAAATGAGCAAGCATTATGAAGTGGATGAAGTCCTCCATCATCACGGGCTTGAATTGATGCTCCAGCAGCCAGAAGAAATTCTACAACATCTCGACGTCCAAAGCCTAACATTCAATGAAGAATTTAATTCCTGACTATCCCAACTACTAACAAGAATGGAAAATAATAATCCTGACATAATGTGAACATAAAAAAATAAAGTACTGGTGTACAGTAATGGATGATGCTGGGTTAGCGTTCCATTCGGGCAGGTTACAAAAAAGGAAACAAGAGACAATACAAATCAAACTTTAATTAAAAAACTATGATTACCACTCACAAAATGCGATCGCATGGGAAAAGCAATGGAAAAACGTATGCAAAAATTTTAGATTGCTGTTTCCGCTGCATTTACATCTTCCCTGACAATACACTTCCACAAGTACAGTAAAAAAAATACAGTTATGTTCCTTTCATAATTTATTCTAAATCCGTATGAAAGCAGTGCTTTAAATGGCTGTATTACGTTTTCATCTACACAGGAGAAATTTTAACAGTCTTAGTTCAAGTGAAATAAATCAACTAACAATGTTTACTTCCCTCAGTACACTTAATACAAATATTGACAATACAAAAAGAGAAAACTCTCACCAGCTGCAAAGTGCAACGGAGTTGATTTTCTTCCTGCTGTATCTCTTGCATTTACAGTTTGAGGAGAAATCAGCTTTTTAACTCTAGATATATCTCCAGTTTTACACGCTTCGAACAGCTCTCTTAAAGGATCACTCGAAGCAGGAAGTTGTTCTACAGAAGCAGCTAAAATAGACCTACGATTCGCCATTTTATTATTGTTGAACTCTCCCAAACAACGAGACCATGACGCAAAGTTCGAGAGTAATGTTACAGTCACAGACGGTCACAGTTGACGGTGCATTCAGTGACGGGTCGAAATGTTTGTGGTCATCGGTTACCACGTATCGCCTGTTTAAGGTTGTTTCACTGCGGAGCGCTATTCGTGTAGGTATATTTTATGTTTGACATATCTACCAAAGGTTGAATGTCAAGCTCCATTCGTTCACTTATGACCGCTTTGAAACCGAAAAACTGTAGAAATGTTGGTCACGACCGTCATATAAATACGTTACTTTGTACAAAAATACTCCCTAACCAAAAGTTGCGTGTTCTGTAAGGTATATTACCACACGTAATATTAAGGGCCAAAGGTACGCCTGAAAGGGCCAGACCAGCCAGACAAGTTTGGTCGTATGCCGTTATTGTACTCTGCGAAATTAAGGCACAACATTGAGGTTCCCTCCAGTTGCACGGAAACACCATTCTGGGGTTTAATCTGTGAACCAGCTCCAAAGTTGAAATTAGAGGACAAACTGCACGGTGGTTCCGAAAGCCTACCCTTTTCCCTTTTATTAAGGCGAGTGGACTAAACGGTGCGTTTCACACTGTTCATGTAGCTATTGCCAAGTGCACTGAGTGATACAAACTCTTTTGGGATAAATCACAAGAAAAGCTGTATGTTCTGGTTAGGAAGCAGATAAGGAAAATGGATAAGTTTGATGGATTCACTACAGACACAGCAGCTTATAAAAACCACACAGAGTCCATAGAAAACTTGGACAAAGTGTTGGCTGTGATAGGGCTGCAAGTCCAGAGCAAACTGATTTTGCTAATGCTGCACATACTTGCACTAGTTTGCGTAAAATATGGTTAATGTGTTTTGCATACTCTTGTTGGCATAAAGAATTTATTACATGACAGTATAGATACAAAATAAATATACAAGGCACAGAAAAGTCTTGAAAGTATGAAGGAATAAAAGTTCCTTCCTTTACTCTAAAAACATAACAGCACAGAACACACAGCATTTAAAATACATAGTTTGTACAGTACTCTGTATAAAGCTAGATTACGATTGACCAGACTCTGATACAATTACATCAGTAACTTGAATGAAATATGATTTAGGAAAAGTATGCACAGCGATAACAATTCTAATATTGTGGAAAACAAAAACTTGTAATGACTGGTTTTAATTATTTTCTTGTTTTTTTTTATATAATTATGTCAAGAATCTTGAGATTTAAACAGCAAGTGCGCTGGGTACGACGTCCACATACTTTTCTCTACAACTGTTGTTGGAATTGCTTTTTGCTCATTTCAGTATTTAATGAATTACATTTAGAATGTGCAACATTCTTCAACAGGTTACAAATTTCACACATAAAAAAAAGATATGTTATAGGTGACAGAATGGAATAATGGTAGCAGAAGAAGAGCACCATGTTCTTATAAGTTGGCACTGAATAAAAAGGTATAGTACCAATAGCTGATTGACACTTTTGTTTTTGATCACAGTTGTATATCATTATCATACAGTCAAAATCTGCTATGGCCTTTTTTTTTATTACCTAACATTTCTTTATGGTTTATTTCTGTGTCTTTGTTCTTCACACCAGTGCTGAATACACTCAAGATATACGCCTGGTAAACACCCAAGTTTTTTTTTTCACCTGTTAAAAATGTGATGGTGAAAATTTCAATAAAGATTTTTTTTTTTAAATCAAGAATGAACTCTCTTGTATTTGTATTCAAACCTCTCTCTCTCCTACTGAATGACACCCCTGTCCATACAACAATGTAAAGAAAGACATCTATACAACAATGTAAAGAAAGACAGGACTGCCTTATCTCTACAGTTCACACGATCTACTGAATGTGATGAGCCAGCCCTTTACAGAGAAAATAATCTCTCAAAGTTTTACTTCAGCACTTGAATCCCATCTGTTCTGTATGAATACTAAGTGACGTGTATAACCATTAAATAAATAAATAATACATAAATAATCAATATGTATTTCATGTACTGTGATGGTACAGTACATCAATTATGAGCAATGTACAAATTTTATTTTATGGTGTTTAGTTTGATGGGTTAAGTTCAGGCATGATACACCATAAAATTTCAAACTTCCACAGCAGAATTCTTTTTGGTGATCAGCTGCATCAAAGTTGGGTTAAAATCCAGTGTTTTAGAGACCTTATCTGTTTCCATCACCTCGGTCAACTATGACATGGGTGGTCACATAAGCAAATCTTGATATGTGATATACTAATTACCTCTCACATCAATAATTTTCTGGTTACTTCACTTTGTACTTCCATTTCTTTAACCCAAAACTGGCACTTCATTGAATCTGTGTAACTCCAGCAGAGCAGTACAAATAAATTTTGCACCATACCATAGAAGTGAGAATTACTGCAGATATTAAGTAATGCATTGTGAGTATTACTTCACAGTATAAATCTACATGAATTGTTATACAGATGCAAGCAGGGATAAATAAATTTGCATCAGTTTTAGATAAACTGGAATGTATGTGACAAATGTTCAGTCAGCCATGGTACATTTAATGCTTATGTTACAAAAATATGCATATCATGAACATGTTCTTAACAATATTAAGATACTTAATCTTTTGACTGTATAAGATATGTTTAAACATGGAGTTTGTACACAAATGGATTATCATGAAATGTATACACAGAACATAGTATATTCTTGATTTAATCCCTTGTTTTTACATGGCACATTGGATGACTTGATGTCATGTCCAAATAATAACACTGTCAAGATTACTTAAATAAAAACTTCCCTTCAATGGCCAGCAAGTCAGGTTCAGTATTAAAACACACTGGTAACAACTATTATTGTGCACTGAAAAAATGATACTCTTGTGAAAAGATATTTGACAAAACCATTTGTTGTAATTATAAGTTCTGATTACTCATTATTCTCATTACTGTGCTACAGAACACAATATAAAGAATTAACATTCATCACATGCTAGAATTGAGAGTCTCATGGTGATATTGCTGAAGATTCAAGTTCTCTGGGTTGTTTTGTCATGATGAGTGCTAAATAGTGACTGATGTTTTGATGGCACTACAATCCTCCAAAATGTAAGTACCTGTTCCTCCTTACCAGTTGAGATGGCATAACAATCCAGGACTTGAATCTTCAAACTCACTACACTATTATTCTTCTGTAACTGTAAGTTACATTGCAAAGGCTATTTGGATAGCAATTTTAAAATAATTTTCATTATCGTGCATAAAATATATTACCAATATATTTGGAATGTAAGATTTATAAGAAAAATGGACACAGTATATAACATTTACAAAAATACAATGTAAAAGGGTACACATTCTATTAGACTGTAACATTTCTGCACTGACAGTGTTTGCAGGTGCTTTAAATATAACACAACATATGAATGTGCATAAGAAACTAATAAAAGGGGAAGATGGGTTAAGTTTGGGAATATCTTTTCCATTTTTCATACTTCTGCCTTTTGTTAATCTCTGTGAAATTTAGCAGAACAGATTTCTTAATGCCTTTCAAATGGGTAATATCTCATACATACATATCTTTACACAAGCTTCCATAGCATGAGTGCATCGCCTTTGTGAATATACGTGCTACACTGGTCACTAGTATCACTTTTACTTTCATGATTTTCAAGTTTTGTTATTCACATTTTCCAATTGCAGAATAGGGATGCATGAAATACACAAAGCCTCATGCATACTGGCATCAAGCAGGGTAGATAAACAGCATTCTGGCTGACTTGTATTCAGAAGGTATGGCACAAATCTTGGTTGGCATGGTCACCAGCTGGTCAGAGTGGTCTTTGTGTAATGGAACTTCTAATCTTGCAGGTGTGCATTAATCTTACTGAATGTAGTTGCTTATAACCCCTGAAAGAGGCATATTTTCAGTCTTCAGCTGTACAGCTTATTTATATGTATTTTGTTGTTACCGAGAACTGCGTGTTGTAACATGCCACATTGGTATGCTAATAACAGCCATTTGTTTTTGGTCAACTGACATTTAATCCTCAAAAGAGAACAATGCCTATGACAAAGAAGGCTTATGAACTGTATTTTGGATAGAAAATCAGTGACAGGATAAAAACTGGTTTCTTCATATTTATCGTTCAGCATGTAGTATGACTCTCATGCTGTGCCATGCGCTGTACCAATGGCATGGATGAAACTGCAAGGTTATATCTTTAACTGTTACTTATGCTTCCCTGATGTTTCTGAACCCACATCTAAAAACATAAGATTTATCATATATCCAAATCTGCCATCAGCTTTCATACTGTTGCCACATAGCCACACACCTGAAACACTAGTTATGGGACTTTGAGGATAATGCGGAGATGTATCCAGATAACAGAGAAATGGATGTGGATTACATGGATCATGATATAAATTATGTCACCAAATTCAGAAAACCCCCATCTAGTAACCCAAACTAAATTAAATAATCTTGTATGAGAAATGAATCTGTCTGAGAATCCAGCAGAGCTTACCTTACCTTAAATACCAGATTTCTAAGTTCTGCCCTTCTGTTCCAAGACATACAGAAATCTTGCATTTTCTTTGATGTACTTTGACAATTATGTGATCTGCAGATTAATCAGATGTGTGAAAATACTGGTTTTGATTGCAAATTACCAATTTTTGAAGAACCATCAAAGTGATTTGTTAGCATAGGCATGCGAACTTTCAAATATGTTTACAATGACAATGCTGAATAGCAATCGTAGAAGCACTGGTCTACATAAGACTTTAATTTTACAAAAATTCTATTTCCTTCAAATCAGACCTACTTCAATGCAGTCATAACTATTCATTTAGTCAGTAAAAAATATTAAAACACAAAATGAACCACACACCTACAGTGCAGAAATACACATTCCTCTAAGCCCAGATTAATGAGAATGTTACAAGTGGCTGGGAATTCACAATATTGCGAACACATCTTATTTTTGGGTTGCTGGTAATTCAAAATATAGTGAGCACCGTGTGGCATGTGCTTATACAAAATGGTGACAAATGTAAACACTTTATTTCTGGCATAAACAATGATTTACAAAAACAAAAATACAGCACACATTTTCTGCCTTTACAACAGATCTGATAACTGACAAAACCACATTTTAATCTTAATTCCTGATGTGCCAATTTGGCAGCAGTTCAGATACACGGATTGAAGAATGTCTAGTGATGTTATAAAGGATAGTTTCACCACTGGCCAAAATGGCACCCCATACACCAAAGGTGCCATAGTCAATGATGGAGTGATTGCACGCTGCCATAACGGCAAGATCTTGACCTGGACTTGTAACTCCACCTTTACTCACTACAAAGACATCACTGTAACTCTTCAAGAGATTCCGCTGACACCAACCAGGATCGTCACTCACAACAAGAAATGCTACATTACCACTGAATTTTTTACGGAAGTAATTCATGGCCTCAATAAAAAAGTCTTCACCTGCCAGTAACATTCCATGCGTTCGCCACAAATAGTCACGATAGTCAGTTCTCCGAACATGAATACCAACATAAACCAAGGCAGTGCTATTCAAAAGGTGGTTTGCCGTTTCTAAAACTCTCTGGCTTGCTTCAACTAACCGTCGTTTAAACCGGAACTCATGCCGGATGTCATCAGCCCAGGTCAGGACCAAATCTGGTAGAACTGCAAAGCGTGGCAAGAGAATGCTCTGGTTTGTATGACTCCAGAACTCTGGTGACCTAACAAAAGTATCCCACTTAGCAGGGCAGTGTGACACATACCCCAATGGAGGGATACTTAAGTCCTCAAACACTTCATCTAACACTTTACGTATGCAACGAGGGACATAAGGCTCTAACCCAGTCCTACGGGCCACTGCCCATGTTGAGGCATACTCCCACATTTGGTTTCCTAAGCGCCCACCCTGTGCAACAGTTACTATCCCATCCTTGGGACAATGGTGCTTCCAGGACAATGGAACTCTAACTGGCTTTAAGTTTGTGGTACAAAGTGACTGCTCAAAATCTCCTAGAAATTTCACTTCTTTCTTCTTTGGCATTGTATCATACAATGGAAACAGGAATTTGTGAATGAACACCATGATACAGGTAGCAAGAAATATGGAAATTACCAATAAATTCTGGTTTGGTGTTTTCATGCCGTGCAAAATCTCACACTTGCCCTTCGTTAGCAGTACACAGGCCAAAATTGTGATTGCGATCACTTTGTACCTACATGACTAATCGAGAGCCCACACAATATATTTCACTACTGAAATCTTATGCAATATTAAGAGCATTTGGACGCTCAATTTAGCTGTAACTCGGTATGGTTTTCAATTTATTTATAAATGCGTAAGGTTTAAGCAACAGGTCTCCTTTGACCTCTATGGAATTCACCGTATTAGACGCTGGTAACGAAACCTAAAGACCAGTCTGACATTTTTACACTGCAAAATTATAATGCACATCAAATCTACAGATATGGATAATGGTCTCGAGAGCATCCGTATAGGCCACGGTCACTTCGCTACTTTAAAAAAAATACACTGGACATTTCAACTTTGATCTTACATGTCATCAGCTGATCATTCTATACTGAGCACAGATCGTATATGACGTTACGGATTATATACCGTGGATCAGAGTTATATACCTCGGCACCACGGATTAGAGGCTAGATAAGTTTTCGAGCCATCGAACCATGGTGGCCAGGCAATTAGGGCAGCGAAAGTAAAAGAGGTGTTGAAATGACAATTAGTATACAACAACCAAATCAGATGGCGGATCAACTCATTTTGACAAGTCATGAAGAAACAATGAATTGGAACTCAGCTGAAGTGCGATTTGGGCTAATCACTGCCAATCCCAATGACCGTGCGATCTGAAGCGTGGATCTGCAGCCGCTCGCTTTGCTGGTACTGCGGGTTCGAGTTCCGCCTGTGGGCATGGGGGTGCCTGTCTCTTGTGAGTGTTGTGTTGTCAAGCACAGTGGTCTCTGCGTATGGCCGATGTCTCCGGAGGATTCTACCGAGTGTTCTGTGTGTGTGAGATCGTGAAGCCTCAACAATGAGTCCCTGGCCCACTAGGGGCTGTCGTGCCATGAAGAATAGAAATTGACAAATCAAAATTTAAATTAAGGTACGCCAACAGCAAACATTTGCAGTACTTGTTTCTTTTACTGCACATTTACCTACATTTACATGGTCTATATTTTCGCAGCACATTGCCATACACTCAGCTATTCTTACAGGCACTGTGTTTACAGACTTAATCATTAAGTTTATTCATTTATTTAAAAGAGTTATGAATAGATCAGAGTACTTAACGGCGAATGATAGACAGCAAATAATAACATAGAAGTTATGTGGTTGGGATTATTGGAGTTCTAATTTTACTTATATCTCGATATTCTTCTAGAGCGACAGAGGAAACCACGAACACCATGGCCAAGAAAGTGGAGTAAAGGACACGATTTGAATCTGGCACCTGTCAAATATAATCAGTACTAAGAGGTACTCATATTCTGGTGACCTAAATTAATCCATTTGTGCAAGGAATCGTATGCAGTGCACACCAGAGTAAAATCTCCTTCAGAATCTTAACCCTTTAAAGAGGAAGCGCAGACTGTTTTATTTAAAGACCCAGTCCGTACCGCGCAGTAAACACTTTTCATCTCGGTTATAAAAACCAATCACTTTATGCTGTAAGTGGCGCAAGTCGCTGTTTGTTCTCAGATAAATATGGTGTGGGAAGAGCGTACAATTCTTGAATGTTAAACTTGTTGGTGCATCACGTAACCAGCAGGCTTTAAAAGGTTAATACGTAAGCAAGACGCGCCGAGCGGTTATACCGAAATATTAGATCTATGCATTTCCATTTGTCGATGCAAAAGCATCACGATCAGCCGCAAGATGGGAAGGTAAAATGGGGCCGGAAATCGATGTAACATTGAAATGTCACAGGCGATAATTGAAAAACGTAGTTGTTGATTCTCTTGCCTGCAAAAGCAATAATGACAAAATACACTTTTGTGGTGCGAGGAGGTATTAGTACCTCCTAGGGGCATAAATCTGGGGCGACCGGGTCAGCGGTTCTTCTACTCTTTCTTGACATTATCAAGGAATTAAGAACATATACGGTGACATGTATCTTCATCGTGCCAGCTGCCACTCTTCGGCTACCCTGACTGAGGGTTTTCCGTGCTTTTTCCTCAGTTGTAAGGCAAATACCAGGGTATAACCCGAAAAGACGGGGCACGGCCCGCACTCTTCCAAAATTTTTGTGTGGTTCTCTATATTGTTTGTTTTGTTTCGTTCTGTGTATTGTTTGTGTGTAAATGTGTACTGTACTGCTGCCACCGGGTGGAAACCCAATTGCAGTTAACAAATATATCATATCATCATACATCGTAGAAGTACTGTAACTAGCAGCTCTCATCACTTAACCCTTTAAACGCCGATTTAAACCACATCTGCCCTTTGCTAGCATTATTCGGAGCTCACCATATTCTCCACGTTAGCAGGTAAAGGGTTAACTCACTGCTCAGCATCTCGCTTGCCTCGATCGTTTTGAAACATTTTGTCACGGAGCCCCTTACTCACTCATGAAGAAACCAGTTGAAAAGGACTCATGGTTGACAGGCTCCATGTGTAGAAATAAGAATTAATTTCGTTTGTAGAACTCTTTGTAACTTTAATCAAAATCCTTCACAAATTTTCGGAAATGATATCGTGTGAAAATAAATGTATCTCCAGTATGTGTTCGGTTTATGCACATTTTGAAAAGAACTCTTCAAAACTAAATTTTCACTTAATCTACGTTTCGCTACTGATGTGTTTTCTACACGATGTGTGGTTTTTGTAACACCACACCTCAGCCCTTTTGAATGAGAAAATGACACGTCACTACATCCACATGTAACGTATGAGCCACAAGTTGAATAATAACAGCCAAACACAAGTTTAGCTATTTTTGTGTAACATATACGTTTGATTCAATGTGTTTCGGCTCAACAAGAAGCCGGCATTAGGCTAATAAGTTACTACAGAAATAAGTATGCAAGATGCATTTTACGACATCCGTGCAAATAAATGAGATCGCAACTTGGCAGATATCATTCTAATAGCTTGACAGAACAATGATTGTAGAGACGGGGCGAAACTCGGAGGAAATGAATCTTTATTTTTTGTATTCTGTTCCTTCAATATGATTAGAAAGTTTGGACGAATAAATACACAGATTATTGTCCGCTAATCAACATGATGTTAATTACAGCTGCCAACACTGTGGATGCTGATGAAAGAGGCACATCAGATCAAATCAATGATTAGCTTCACGACTTCGCCTGGTCCATCCTATGACGCGTGTGATCTGTCTGATCAAAGTGAATTAGCGGCAGAGGGGCGCTGTAATCGATTTTATAAAGTAACTACTTCGTCCCTGCTCCGTGATTTTCAACTCCACCGCACTGATTCGCTGGTAGATGTAATGTTTCCTTATGTGGAAGAGATAAGACATTTGGTATAATGGCAAGGAACTTTCAAGTTTTTTCTACTTGATGTTGTTGTTTGTGAAGAAAGAAAAGCGAAGTATGTGGAATACTTCTACTAGTATTTCTTTAGCCCCCCCCCCACCCCGAAAGTCTATATACATTAGTAAAAAAACAAAAGCGAAGTATGTGGAATACTTCTACTAGTATTTCTTTAGCCCCCCCCCCACCCCGAAAGTCTATATACATTAGTAAAAAAACAAAAGATCACCAGAGGCACACAATATAATCCTTTATTAATACTGTAAAGAACTCGTATATGTTTCGATTCCACTACTGAACCATCATGGTATGTGTCTGTGGTGGTGTTTGTCCTTTTATTGATTTATGAATGGAACGCTGTCTTTCAGCATACCTCTGTTTTTCCCCTCCAAAATATTTATCCGCAAATGTTGTTTATTCATATGCATTCATCTGCCATCAACGCTATGTAGTCGATAAACAAACCACGAAAGAATATTTGTTGTGTGTAATCATAGTGAGCATAGCCTTAACCCTTTAAACCCCGAATTAAATCCCATCTGCTATTTGCTGGCATTATTAGCTCACCATTTTCTCCACGTTAGCAGGATAAGGGTTAAATCATTAACCATTAGGCTACTAATGTCATATAT
>Ga0268261_10002452_pt1 | contig 13290 bp, 13 predicted proteins | sample TergutNc150P1_FD_190353 | JGI IMG/M metagenome (GOLD analysis project Ga0268261, IMG submission 190353) | Nasutitermes corniger P1 segment gut microbial community from laboratory colony in Florida, USA - Nc150 P1 (SPAdes) (version 2) | ecosystem: Host-associated > Arthropoda: Insects >... | reverse complement strand
GGGAGCCACTGTGATTACTTGCCCCGGGCGCCAAAATACCTAGCTACGCAACTGCACAGAACAGATCTCAACTTCACAAAAGTGTGCCTAGCGACAGGCACAGACTTTCACTGTGTCAGTGCCAACCGGTGTAACACGTCACCCCTCGATGACACAACTGCATAACGGGGCACGCGTTGCGCAACCTTCCATCTTAGGTTCGACGACTGTTGGCTGATTAAACAGCGACGCCGTCTTAATTTACAGGAAATTTCACAGGCAACAGCAAGTTCAGAACCCTGGTCCCCGAAGTGAGGGCTGTGTGCTGACCAAAGAGCTGAGTGCGACAAGCAATGTAATAAAAACACAAATGTTGGTGTTAAGAAAAGGAGGAGCCAGATGTTAAGTTCATTAGTCCTGGAGACCTGACTTCAAACTGTCCTATATATTTAAAAACGCGTGCCAATTTATCCTTTAACGCTACAATTACCATCACGGCCATAATAATAATAATAATAATAATAATAATAATAATAATAATAATAATAATAAGTAGTAGTAGTAGTAGTAGTAGTAGTAGTAGTAGTAGCAGCAGTAGTAGTAGCAGAACACAACAAAACACAGAAACGGCACCATTTTCACAAAACAAAATGTAAATACGAGAATCTGTTATTCATCAAACAAGGGACTGAGCTACAAACACGTAACCTGACCATACGAAAAGTTTACCTCTATCAAAAGTCAGAAGCAAGGTTCCAAATTGCTCATTCGGTGGCTTGGAATATTCAATGAGCATTGTGCCCTCGCGAAATTCTCTTTGGAAATACTCCCTCCGTGGCTAACTCGAAGCCCTGGTCTTCGGTGGGCAGCGCTGTCTGACCTCGGGCTCGTGAAACCATCAGCATTTACCGAGTAACACAAGTCGGGGCCCAAGTATGAGTGGTCTGGCCTCACCTTTATTAAAGACCGTGCGGTTTCTTAGAGTCATACGCAACACAAGGTGCTGCAGGTGGTACAACACAGAAACCTGTGTGCCCTAAAGGTTTAAGAAACGTCGTAGGGACTGGCATCTCAGGCTTGGTCTTCTCGGGTCTTGCCTAACCTTTAGCATTAAAATGGGCCCCGACAACTTCACCCAAGGGGAAAGAAACACATATTTCCATTAGATAATGGTCACATATCCGGTCTCCACAAGATGGCAATGAGAAACTTTCGCTCTCACTGAAAATATAACCCGACTGTCCTGTCATCCAACCCGTAGCATTACCCGGTTCAATGAGAAACATCCTTGTGTCACGAAATCAAGAAACCGCCCTTGCATCATACCGGCCGATAAATTTCAATACATTTTCTGTCATTAGCATATTTACCTCTATATTAAAATCTACGAGGTCCGACAATAAAGTAATGAGATAAATTTTCTCCTAGCTGTATTGACAATACTGTAGCCCGCTAACACAGACAGGCTTTGATCTTGGTCTTTCCTCCATCCCCATCTGCAATGCCTCAGTGTGGAGTAGGTATGTGATATGTCAGGACATGTTTGTGAACCTTGTGGAAATGGGAGGACGGAACATCGTGCAGCGGTATGCTATCTTTTTTGTGTTAAACTCGGTGACAATTCCACCACAACACATCGAAAACTTCAGCAGTCCTTTAGAGAAGATGCAACGTCAAGAGCACAAGCCTTTCGCTGGCACATAATGTTTTCTGAAGGCAAAACCCTTGTTGAAGATGAGCGGCGCAGCGGACGACCATCAGCAACAAGGAAAGCTGACAACACAGCATGGGTAAGAGAACTTGTTCGATCTGATCGAAGATTGACAGTCAAAATTATTGCTGATGAAATGAACATGATCCGGGAAACCGTTCGTTTGATACTGACTGAAGAACTGGGGATGAGAACAATTTATGCCAAGATGGTGCCCAGGAATCTCACAGAGCAACAGCGGGGTGCGCGGCTGAGCGCAGTTTTTTCATCCAAATGCATTACGGTGATACCGCAGCCTCCTTACTCACCTGATCTCGCACCTTGCGACTTCTTTGTATTTCAAAAAGTAAAATCAGCAGTGAAAGGACGCCATTTTGCGTCAACATATGACATCTAGAGGTCTGTAATGCAGGCCTTAAACGACATCCCACAAACTGAGTTCCAGGAATACTACAAACAATGGCAGCACAGCCGGAAAAGGTGTTTGCAGGCATAAGGGATGTACTTTGAAGGTGACCACATTGAAGCTGATGAATAAATAAAATGAAACTTTTTTTTTGGAACCAGTCTCATTACTTTAGTGTCAGACCTCGTACACCTACCCCCAACATGTCTACGCATTACGACTTGAACCAGAATTTTAACACAGTTCTGATTTCCTTCGAGTAGACCTTCTTTGTCTCTTTATTCAATAATCCCAATGATAAAGATTAATACATATTCATATTCACTGTTCTCCTTTCTTTGCAGTGTACAAGAACGCACGCAATCCTACAAGGATCGTCTATGCAGGGTAGGTCGTCAACATGGTAGTGGATTCTGGTAGTAGCAGGTACCAACTGGAGAATGGTCGGACGGATTTTACGAAATTTGATATAATCGTTAAGCCACTGGTGGCCACCTCAAAATCCGCAATTTAGATTCGTACGACCGGTAACAACAACCGTGCGAAAGCACGAATTTGTGAGGTGAGAGCGACACTTGCGCAAACCACCGAAACGCTGTAACCACAACCACAAAAAACATATAAATGACTGGAATCATGGCAAGCATAATAACAGTAGTACTGGTTAACTAACTCCGTATAGCAGAGTTCTTCCTGAGAAGCTAACAGATCCTCAGTTAGTCAAGAAACATTCGCAAATACACCTGGACCTCTCCTGAAGGTATGACTCACAACCAGAGTGATCACATATTGACAGATATGAGATGGCCTTCGAGTATGCTCGACGTATGATCTTTCAGGGGAGCTGACTGTGATACTGATCATTATCTGGTGGTTGCAAAAATTAGGGAAATATTGGCAGCAAATAAAGAAGCAGCACCGAAGTTTGATGTGGAGAGATTTAATCTCAAAAAGCTTAAGTGAGTTGGAGATTAGGAAACAGTATTTGATTAAGATCTCCAACAAGTCTGCAGCTTTAGGGAACGTAAACGATAAAACAGGGCTTGAGGAAGCATTAAATAGAATAGCAAACCTCAGGTACCGAGAGTCTAGGTCTGTATGAATTGAAGCAGCATAAACCGTGGTTTGATGAAGAATGTTTATGTTTTTTAGATCAAAGGAAGCAGGCTAAAATGCAGTGGTTACAGGATCCAAACCAAAGCAATGTAGATAATCTAAACAACATAAGACGTGAAACTAGCGGACATTTCAGGAACAATAAGACGGAATACCTGAAAGCTAAAATGGAGGACTTTGGAATTAACGGTAAGACAAGAATATCAGAGACTAGTATGGCGGAATCAATGACTAAGAACGGTTACCATCCTAGAACTAATACAGTAATGGATGAGAAAGGTGATTCAGTTACAGGCTCCCACAGAATTTTGGCTAGGCGGAGGAACCATCTCTCAGTTTTTGAATGTACATAAAGTTAATGATGGTAGGCAGATAGAAATACAAACAACAGAGCCAGTAGTGACAGTCCAGTGTCTTTGAGGTTAAGATGGCTATTGTAAGCTAAAAAGACACAAATAACCAAGCACTGATAAAATCCAAGATGATTAAAGCAGGGGTATGACAGTTCGTTCTGAGATCCATAAACTTATTAATTCTATTTGGAATAAGGAAGAAATGCCAGAGGATTGGAAGAAGTCCATCACTGTACCTACTTATATGAAGGGTGATAAAACAGACTGTGGTAATTATAGAGGCATATCAATTCTGTCAACTACGTACAAAATTTTATCCAACATATTGTTCTCAAGGTTAACTCCACATGCAGAGGAAATTATTGGAGACCATCAGTGTGGATTTCGATGCAACAGGTCAACTACTGATCATATATTCTGCGATCGTCAAATACTTGAGAAAAAATGGTAAAACCATGAAGCAGTGCATCAGCTCTTTACAGACATCACGGAAGTTAGGAGGGAGGTCTTGTATAACATTCTCATTGAGTATGGTAACTCCGATGAAACTGGCAAACTAATAAAAATGTGAATGAAACCTATAGTACAGTCCGGGTAAGCAAGCATTTGTCTGACATGTTACCTAGTAAGAATGGTTTGAAACACGTAATACTTTACAACCACTGCTGTTCAACATTGCTTTAGAGAATTCCATTAAGACGGTTCACGTAAACCATGAAGGTTTCCAATTAAATGGTACATATCAGCTTCTGGATTATGCTAATGATTTTAATAAATTTGGCGGAAGTGTACATACTTAAAAAAGAAACACGCAGAAGCTTTAGTAGGTGCTAGTAAGGAGATTAGACTAGAAGTAAATGCTGATACAACTAAGTACATGGTCATGTATCGAGATCAGAATGCAGGAAGAAGTCTATAATAAAGATTAAAAAATATTTCCTTTGAAGTGTGGAACAGTTCAGTATTTGGGATCAACCCTAATGAATCAAAACTCTATTCAGGAAGAAATTAGGAGTAGACTAAAGATAGGGTGTGCTTGCTTTCATTCGGTGCAGAATTTTTTGTCTTCCAGTTTGCTATCTAACGATATAAAAATTAAGATGCACAGAAATATAATTTTGCCTGTTGCTTTGTATGGATGTGAAACTTGGTGGCTCACAATGAGGGAGGTGTTTGAGAATACGGTGCTGAGGAGGGTCTAACAGGGGCAAGGTAACAGGGACTGTAGAAGACTACATAATGAGGAGCTTAATGATCCGTAATCCTCACCAAAATCATTCGGGTGATCAAATCGAGAAAGAGATGATCGGGGCATGTAGCACATATAGGTGAGACTAGAGGTGTATACAGGGTTTTGGTAAGAAAACCTGAGAGAAAGACTCCACTTGGAAGACCCAGGCGTAGACGGGAGGATAATAATAAGATAGATCTTCAGGAAGTGGGATGGGGCATGTATTGGATTTATCTGGCTCAGGATAGGGAGAGGTGACTGACTCTTGTAAACGCGGTAATGAACCTTCGGGTTCCATAAAATGCGGTATATTTCTTCATTAGCTGATAAACGGTTACCTTCTCAAGAAGGACTCCGCTCCATGTCGTAAGTAGGTGAAATAGAAGACGAAAGATTCTGCACCGAATGATAGCAAGACTTCAATCTGCTCCTAATTTCTTCATGAAAGGAATTTTGATTTGTTAAGGTGGTTTCTAAAATGTGAATCGTTCCACACCGTCAATGGATTTATTGCCTATCTTTATGTTGTGATTCTGTCCTGCATTCTGATCTCGAGACATGGCCAAGTACTTAGTTTTCCCAGTATCCTTACTAGCGACTACTAAAGCTTCTGTGTGTAGTAATAATAAAGCCCAAAGTAATTGCGGTACAATGATTTTAGTCTTTTGTGAAACAGATATATACACTCTAATCTGAATTCAAAACGCCGAGGTACAAAGAACGCATTTTTAAACTGTGCCCACTGCGGTAAGGACCGCGGTTTTCCAAACATCTGCAATATTTATCGATACTAGAATTACTATACAAATAGGAGGTGCGCCTGTGCCACGTTCCAGGCCAGCCGGACGCCACCTTCTCACTGTGAAGACACGGGTTCAATCCGATACGGGATATCTGATAATGAAGAGTGACGATAGGGCAGTCCCTCCCTCCAATAATGTTATTGGCTTCTACCACCAATGTTCCATACGCATCTGTCATAGTCCCTGAGGTGTGCAACCGGCCTATCAGCCAGCACATTATCACACCCCTGGCACCTGGTTCGGCATAAAACAGCAGCCAACATTCTTTCTGTGCAAATTTTCAAGAAATGCGAAAAACATAAGTTTGGAATGCACGATGATTCATGCTGCAATTCTATTTCTTTGTCCTTGCATTTCTACCATTCTGCTGTCTGCTGACGGTAGTCGAGATCGGGCCGGCGAAGATCTACAGCGGCGACAGACAATGTAGACGGCATGACAAACAACACAAGGCCTGCCTACCTTGCAATGGCAGGATAAACCGCTCCCTTGACAGGAAGACTTCTGGCATATTATTTATGATGCATTTAACTATGCCTTCAGCAAATAAGATCACAAAGCGTTGGATGATAAAACAATGTGTGAAAAATGAATATGAAATAAGGCGGAAAGGTCGTGGCCTAATTTTGTCACAATGTCTGGGAAGACTGCAGAAAATTACAACCATCCGCAGTAAAGAGGGCCAGTCTCCGGTCCTTCAGCCAACGAATCAACGAATAAATACGAACGTGTGTGACCCCTCCCGCACTCCCCACACAACTTAACAAACGCCTTCCAGTCTACAAGATCCAGACACATGGGTTAAAACCCCCAAGACATCCATCAAAACAGTGTCCTCCCCCACTCCACAAGGCATAATGTCATTAGTAGCAAGTCCTTAGTATGACCACATTAATGCCCTCAGATGAGACGTAAAGTCCGTTAGCATACGCACAACCCCCGCTCCATGGGCCAAGGGACGGAGACTTGCTAGTCGAAGTCTCCATCCTTAATTAGCCTTCCGACTGGTCGGTTGGCAAGACAGTCGCAGGGACAAAATAGGGCAAAGGACGGAGACTTGCTAGCCCAAGTCTCCGTCCTTAATTAGCCTTCTGATTGGTCGGTTGGCAAGACAGTCGCAGGGACAGTAGTGCAATAAGTGGACAGTATGTCTAAACCTCCGCGCCGAGTAGTGTAACTAATCTTCACGATCCGAACCGGGTGGAAAGGAAAAAAAATTAAATTCGTTACGCAACTTTGTTCATTTTTACTTGGTCCATCAAAGTGCTAAAAATTGCTGTAACAAAATTTGTCAGTGGCACTACTCATGTAATTGAAAGCGACAGCCATATATCAAACTGCATACTTTCACGCCAAAAAAAAAATCAAACAAGGCTGAATTCAGGGATTGTTGCACAATACTTTATCTGCCCGCCTTACAGACCTTAAAGAATGGCGTATGATTATATATTTTATGTGAGCTTTTAAATGATGTCAAAGCTGGTCTCACACCCTAAGAGTGACAGGTTTGAGGACACAGAGCCGACCAGAATCTGAATTTGAGAACAGCAGGATGCATAAATGCACACGAGGAACTTTGCACCGTGTACTCTTTACCAGTTATTTGGAGCGAACAAATCTATATATTATTATTATTATTATTATTATTATTATTATTATTATTGTTGTTGTTGTTATTGCGGGACACGGTGAGAAATGTATATAAATGTTTACTCGATAATCTGTCACACAAAACAGAGACTCCAGCGAAGACAAAAAGATAATATTAAAATTGGGAATTCAAGAAAACAGGACGGCAGCATATGGACATTGAGGTGGTTATGGACAGTCCAGTAGCGAGCTCTTCAGAAAAGGCTTCAATAAAAGGTGCTAAAATTTAATGAGCAACTTATGGCTTCTCAAAAACTGAGCTCCATTCCACTTATTATATAATTTACCTGCTTAATTATCTGTAAAATATTCAGGGTCAATACATGTTGCCTTGATTCATCACATACACAAAAATTCTATTCCCCAGGCACATTTTCACGAGACGAGCCGCGCCTACCCCATGCCGTCGTAATTGTTCCGTACTAGCCCATGACAATCGCATGTAAGGCACATAAGGCATCAGATTTTAAAAAGTTACAACTGTACAGGCCCCGTCTGACACAACTTGTATTTCTCTGTAACCTGCAAGTCTATTTACAGACCACTCAGTCGATTTATAGACCACTTTCAGGTATGTTACAACAATACTTTACATTTCATGCTTCAGTGTATCCAGAGACTAAAATCTATCTCTTGAGACAGTCTACATGGTATAGTACCACATAGACAGTCTCATAGTAAATACACGACATGGATTTTCAGTATAAACATTATATTTTAACATATTTTTGAAAGTATTGTACTTATTTTCTTCCTGACACAAATTGTTTTTGATACTTTATATCAATGGAATATAATTACTGTATGAGAATTTATACCGTACATGGTCGTACGATCCAGATCTCAACAGCAGGACACCTTCAAGCACAAAGCACGAGTCTCCTACCCGAGGCCCGCCAGCCTGTATTATGTGGCCAGCGGTTACATTTGTAAATTACGTATACTATAAAAATTACACAATAATTTAGCCAGTTAGGTATACCACTTATTGCTATTCGTCCACCTGCGGCCCGCGAACCAACCCCCGGTAAACGGTGTGGCCCTTTGCCATACAAGGTTTGGAGGCCTATAGCATAAGGCATAAAGTATACCCGTAACGGACCTGATGACCCACAAATGGCCCGAAACATGTACAATGATGTATATTTAACTTTATAAATAACATGGCTATAAACGTTGTATCACATGGAACCTTTCCTGAATGAACACTACACAACGCAAAGCAACCCATTAAAATATACCGAATTTAGTTCTACATCTGAGAAATAAAAAAAAACCGCCATAGATAACATGAATGAATAAATTCAAAACTCGTTCAACCCTCAAGAAAGAACAGAGAAGAGGGTCTGCCAAGTCCTACAAATGATCATCCTCCTGTGCCCATAAAACTTCACTGTCTGCACACAAATATTTATTGCTACCGAGATAATCAATAGCATTAAACTGCAAAAACCGTTCAAATTCCCACAGCAGCATCAGTAAGACGTTTGTATTCTCTTCATACAGCTATAATAGGCTCCAACCCTTCCTCCAATTGTTGTGAGCACAAACAACATGCCACTGTTGACCACCCACAACGACGCACCTTCGCAGTTCAACATGCAAACACACATATTAAGATCGTGCAAACTTCTGCGCTGATATAAACACTATCACCATGTAGTATACGTCTCTGTAATGTTGTGTGGAGATAAATCTTCGGAAAAATAATGCTACCTTAGTCAAGGACACTATTTCGCACAAAGTAACTTACATCCTGCCGCACTAATTCTACTGATCCGGTGACCAGGCGCCGGCTACGAGAGTGGAATTTTATACAGAGATAGATCACAACCATATCCAAAAGCTGTATAGGTAATTTGCTTGGAATCGAAATGGTCAGATATAGAATTCGTATCACTACGACTGTGCGAAAGTAAGGTTACGTCTTATAATTCTTATAGTGTTCATCTATGGGAATGCAGTTAGAAAAACGCGGGCTCATTACGGATGCAAGCACAACGTAGCAGACCAGACCAGACACACTGGCAAGACGTAATTGCAGTCAATCAAAATGACCCTATACAAGCAGTTGCGTGTACCAGTCTAGCGGCGCGTTTGGAAACATGGACGCGTTTAACCACCATCTTATTACAATGTCTAGACACAGCATTTCATTACGATACCGACAAGTATACAGTCCTTGAAAGAAGAATTTAATTGCTATTCACATCATTTTGATTTTTTTTTGCGCAGTCTTCATAATACAGAGCCACTGATGTTGGAAATGTACATTCTCTCGAGCCCCTGTTGGGACACCAGTGGCAGAACAATTGCGTACAGTGGGGCCATTCTGTACTGTCACTTTAATGCTAATCAAAATTGCAGTTAGAATTTATTTACATTTCAGACTTATTTGAAACGTCATATCAGGAATATAATGCAGAAAAATCGGTACAATACAAACATTAAATACTTAAATTAACATAGTGCGGTCGAATTTTATACGAGCGGTGTGGTCCTGGAGACTTCGCGTAATTCAAGCCTGATTTTCCCATAAGAACAAATACAGAGCAGGGAGGATGTGTTCTGGAAGTGCATAAATCGACAACTGTTATAATATGTTGTTTATTTTAAACATACTTTATAAGCACAATATTAGTAAACAGACAATAAAAGTTAATTTAACGATTCGCATTATTACACATTTTGCGAATAAAGTGAAAAACGTTTCAAATTCGTACAAAATGTGACCACTCGTAAATTTTTTATCGTTTGCAGCATATTTCATGAAGTTCGTTGTGTTATTCATGGAAGTTTCTTTGCTGTAAACCATCCGTTCAAATCTACAGAGGAATCATTGAAACTACTCGTTTTACAAGTGATACAGTACTCATAATGATAACAGTATCATCAGGAAACGGGTTTTGACTATGAAATGACAGTTAAGTGTACATAATGTCTGTGTATGTGTACAGTTATCAATAAATTTAGTAATATTCCACACTATTATCACTGCAAATTTATACTGTAATAAAGATTAACAGGACAAGCAATATATGAATAGCGTAACAATGTGTCGCATTCGCGTGTTGTTTATACCTCCCCGGCCGGCTATCCTAACATTCTTATACCAATACACTCTAAGAAAGAGCTTTCATGGTGATTTAATGTCGCCTACAACAAGAGAACGTACTTAGGTCTTCATGTAAAGTGCCCGACATCTCTGACAGATTTTAACCAAATTAGCACTTTCTCGATACACCCTCATACAAGTCCCTAGTATGAAATTTCACGTAAATCTGCTCAGTAGGTGCCGTGATATACGGGGACAGATGGGCATACGGACGGACATGACGTAGCTAATCGGTGCTATTTGCGACTATGCGAACGCACCTAAAATGTAGTCATTCTTGATATGATATATTTAACTGCAATTGGGTAGCCACCCGGTGGCAGTTGCTCACTACACATATACACACAAACAATACAGGGAACGTCACAAAACAAACAATACATAGAACACAAAAAAATACATAGAGCAACACAACAACTAGGAAGAGTGCGGGCCGTGCCCCGTCTTTGCGGGTTTTACCCTGACATTTACCTTATAACTGAGGAATAAGCACGGAAAAACCTCAGTCAGGGTAGTCATACATTCTTGCCCATGCCACTGTAGCACACAGGTATAGTCGCGGTATAGCTGCATCCATTCATAACCTCGGAACTAGATGGAGATGAGTGGTCAACATCACCCTCCACCCCCCACCCTCGGGTCAGTAAACGTCCAACCGCCTAATAACAACAAGAGCGGCAACGTACACACAGCGTTCGCGTAATGTTTATATACCCTCAGTTACCCCAACAGCCTGAAACCATTTCAGTCGAAGAGATTGCTTTTATGGTCATCTAATGTCGCCGGCAAAAATACAATGCACTCGGGTCTTTGTTCAATTGAACCAAATATGGATTTTCGCGACATGTTTACAAAAAAAGTCAATATAAAATTTTACAGAAATCCGTCGTTACAGAAGCGCTGAAACGTGCGGACAGGCGGATATGACGAAAGTAATAGGCGCTTTTCGGGACTATGCGAAAGCGTCTAAATACTTTCAGCCAGAAAAGTGGCCATGTTTCCTGTTCAAATACTCTGCCTACCAAAGAATATAGCATAAACAGTCATGCTCCATACAAAACAAGGCGGGGCTTGTCATGCCTTCCCGTGGCTCAGCTGCTGGTTACCAGGAATAAAGTCTGTTATCAGAGCTCGAACACAGTGGTCTGGTCCGTTCTGGTTTGGCCTGCTTCGTATATCCCCATCCTAAGCGGTAATACCACTAGGTTTCAACTCTTGCAGGGATCTTCAGGCACAGAAACGTTCAAATAAGATAATCATAAGTTTGTTTTACTTGTTTTTATACAACGGGCCATTTAAGTGGACAAAATTATTCGATTAAAGATGTGCTTCTCAACTGTAAGCGCACATTCATGGATGTGGTCCAAGTCGCACCGTATTAGAGTCGTTTCTTCACGAGGCTGTACCCTGAACTGTCTCGTTCATCAACTCTTAACAAAAAGTACTGCTACAGGCATTATACAACTTCAGCGACACATCAGGAACACTTTGCCAACTAATGCTCACTGTCTCAAGAACTATGCGACACAGTTATCTTTATCTCCAAGTGTGGAGTAGTTACCACATTCACTACCACAGGTAGTAGTCAAAACATTCACGAACAGCAAAGATTAATGACCCCACGTGGCCAGTGTTTTATAACACACGTGTTCGCATTTTACAGAACAGCGTGGCCGACCGTCTTTCTATAGGCAACAGTACGCACGGCCCAATAAATAAGATAGTCCTGACAATTCAAGAAGAACGCAATGACGAATGGCTGTGTAAGGCGACCGAAGATAATTCAGTGTAGCCACATGTTTGTCTGGCATATCTGTCCTTAAAGATGTACTCTGAGGTTTATACATACAACGCACTATGAAACTGGGTTATCATGGTGACAGGGCACCAGAATATCCTTCAAACTCAAACACTGAAATGTCTTAGAGCATTGGACCAAATACAACTTACGGGGAATTTTAAAATGCACGAAAGCTAAGAACTAAAACAACAAATGATCAGTCGACTCAACTGTATTTTATCAGAACCACACGTGTTTCTGATCACTCGATCCATCATCAGGTTAGGCTATACAGACTTGAAATTATAAGCAAATGCAACTCATATTATACCACTCAAATCTCAATACTCATGGGACTGAAATGGTATGAGAGCATTTGCCTATAAATTTCAAGTCTGTATACGCCTTACGATGAATTAAGTGATATGAAACATGTGAACTGTGGGTCCGACAAAATACAGTAGTGCTGACTGATCATTTGTTGTAGTTATTTCCGGGACACATTGGAATGACTTCCATTAAAGAATATATAAGAGCTTTATTGACCGAGAAATATTTTAAAAACGAAAGGCATTGCCAGGCCTATGTAATTCATAAGCGTAATAATTTATATACAGATGTCGTGGATATATAACATTCAAAATACATATGTTTAAATTTCCTCGATTAAAGACATGACAAAATATGACAAGGAGACATGCATGGAATGACAGAGATAAGAAGGGAACAGACGTGACAGTAAGAAAACGAAACTTTCGTGGCTAGGTACGGACAGACGAAAGAAAAAAAGACAGTTTTACAAACCAGATACGTACAGTCGGTTCCAAAGGCGCTGATTTATACATACTGGGGTGAATGTACGGCCGTGTAGACAATATCTCTTAAGAAAATATAATTATAACACACTTTATATCAAAAGCAGTCTGAAAAAGATGCCCTCAAATGGCGCTAGTGAATGTAGCCCGTAAATTTTGCTGGTTACAGCAGTTAGCAAAATTAAACCCACTCACAGTTAACATTTAAACCTTTTAATTTCGAATTTACATACGTACTTCAGTGTTTAAATTTTCATTTGTTGATTTTTTATTTCCCCATACCTACTTAGCTGATGGTCTTGTCTTTAACCGGGGAGGGGGGGGGGGGTTT
>Ga0268261_10002451_pt1 | contig 13292 bp, 10 predicted proteins | sample TergutNc150P1_FD_190353 | JGI IMG/M metagenome (GOLD analysis project Ga0268261, IMG submission 190353) | Nasutitermes corniger P1 segment gut microbial community from laboratory colony in Florida, USA - Nc150 P1 (SPAdes) (version 2) | ecosystem: Host-associated > Arthropoda: Insects >... | reverse complement strand
GCTATCCTTTTATTCCCTCCATCCAAGATTTCATACGACGCCATTGTACAGTCTGGCAATACAACAGAACGCAACTCCAAGGACCTACCACTACTGTCTGTGGCGAATATTGCTGCCTCTTCGCTCTATACATGGACAGGGGCTACACCCCGCAACAATTTGTGGGCCTGTTTGCTGCTGAAAACGCCGATCGAAACATACACCAGCTATTCTGCTCTGAATTTGGCCCAGCGCTGTGCAAACAGCGCTCAGGAGGGCAATGCTGTACGAGTATATATAAGAGGTAAGTCACGACCTAACTTGTTTCATTCTATATATGACATAGCCCAAAGATGGATATACAGAGTGTGTGCGTGATAGATTATGAGGTACCTCGCGGCAGGCAGAACAAGAAGGTCGTTAAAGAAGTCTTGGTGGCTGCCGAAAATGTCGTAGAGACATTTCATTTTAAACCACCATACACCATGACCGCTCTAGGTTCTGATAAGAACGGTCTGTCGTGGAGCAATGGTCAGCTACACTACGACAAGCTACGCGACACTATAAACGAGGCCGTCTCTGGATACCCGCATCTGTACGTCTATGGCATAGCAAAAACCAGATTTCTCACAGAATTGTTGGCGCAGCCTGTACGAAATCGGGAGGATTTTAAGTGTCCCCATCCCCACGGCCTCAAGACTCAGTTCATCTGCAGTATGCCTTGCCACAAGAATTTTCTAAACTACAGTTGCGCAACACGTAACGCGCATACACTATTCAAATGGCTCAAGCATCACCTTCACTCCCTCGCCTATATCAGCTGTCTACCCGAATTTACACGCCATACAGCCTCGTTTAATTCGGGTCTATCACGTCTGTAATGATGACGTCATTTTTTCTATCTTCTGCAGCTGTATAAAAAGACGCTAACCGCCTACACGTCAATCAGTCAGCGTCACCATGTCACTACGTAAGCAGGAGCAGCAGCGTCTACGTAAGGCCCGACAACAGCCCATAATGTATGAGGACAGCAGCAATGTCGGTCTGCCAGACCCCGCGAGCGTCCCGGCGCCACCGCCAGAACTCGACACGTGTATGGACATCGTCAGCACTGCGATCGCCAATCCCAACAGAGCCATGCTACGGTGCGTCTTTTTCATCGCAGAGGACCAATCAAAATTCGTGTCAGTGGGATATTATCCTGCCCGCGGTTATCAGCCGCTAGCAGAATTCGGAGGCGCCAAGAAATTGCCCCTGCTCCTCGACGCTCAACAACTGCAAACATTGGCCGAGAATATCGCCGCCCTGTGCAACGCTCTGTCTGCAAACGAACATTTTAGCAAGAATGACGGTGACTTAAAAATGAACACTACCGGCAGTTACAGGATTGCCAGAGTATATCTCGGCAAACAGTCCTTGTCGTTCACTTACGAAGAGTTGCGTAATCTAGCATACATCATGTACATGATTCAGAACCAGTTGACGTTCTACACAGCAGCCATGACTGATGTAATAGCCTATATCGATACAGCTCACGACTCTGTCGCTTTTGTAGAGCCTCCCCCAACGCAAACAAGTCTATCAATTATTATCAACTGTTTGAAGAAATCAAATCTGTATTAACCGTTTAGATCATACTCTGTATGTGTGTGTGTGCACATGATTTGTACTTTTTTCTGATGCAATAAATTACGCTTACTTAAAAACTAAACGCGCATGCGCAGTCGTTATTTCATTTTCATACCACTAGATGTCTATCTAATCCCACTATAAAGAGAGCGGTAAGCGCGCGTATAGACACACTTCTAATGTGTGCACCGACGCCTCCGCCACCACCGCAATGGACGACTACAAAGGGCCCCACCTATTATCATCAGGAGAAGAGGAGTGTGATTGATTGTGACAGCTCGCTCCAAACTCAACCTCCTACTCCTCCGTTGCGTGACAACAGCATCGGCAGCGACAGTCAACCCCCAAGGTCCGCAGACATACCGCCGGATCACGCCCCTTGCCCTCTCGAAAGGGGGATGCCGCTATTACACTGGACTGTCTTTAGAGAGGGCCCAAGAGCAAGCTAACCAGCGATGGGAATTACCCCGTCGTCCCGAATACGGGACGCTAGCTAGACGCACACGCACCTTCTACCAAGAGGCAGCACCGTGGGATCCCAAAGAAAAACCTTGAGTGGAGTCTATAGCTGCGGCCGGCTTCTACTTTGACGGTGGGTTTACAATTATTATTATTTAAATTTCAAAGCTTTTTAGTTCAACTTCTTCACCAACAGATGGCCTACATTTAATCTCTCTTATTTCAGGGTGGTCAGATGGCTGCGTGTGCTTTATGTGTGGTGGCGCGTTATTTGACTGGCGAGAATATGACAATCCGTTTGCGGAAGATGCCAAATTCTTCCCATATTGCCCATATATCAGATACGTCAAGGCACACGACTTCATTAGCGACCAGCACCCAGAATATCGTACCGAGATAGATTAACCTTCACTTCCTTAACAGAACACACACTGTCACTAACATGCACACTTTTAATAATATCAACTGCTGATCACTCACCGTGGGTTGTTCGATTAGCACACGGGCAGCAACAGGCAACAGACAACCGGCAGCAGGCAAGCAGCAGGCAAGCAGCAGCAGACACGGGTTTGCTAGACATTACAGATTGTATGAACTTTTGAAAATTCACAAAATATATCACTAACCACAGCAACATTTGTTCACTTACCGTGTAACTGAGGAAGTCTCGGCAGCAACCGGCGACAATAGCGGTAACAGCAGGAGCAGCCCGGCAATGTTCTGTTTCAAAATACACACTCTCTTAATTCACTTTTCACCACTCAAAAACAATATACAGTTTCTAACATTTTCAGTTCTGTTTCAAAAAAACATACAGTTTCTAACATTTTCACTCACCGTTTTAAAAGTGATGATAGGCGTCTTCAGCGTCTGTCTTCAGAAGCGTCGGCGTAGTACAGGGGCAGCACAATGAAGTGTGAATGCAAAACGCTTTCGATACTTCCCTGTATATATACTGTAAAAACACTTATTCTGCATTGTGTCACAAGCCCCTGCTAGGGGAAAAACACGGCAAGAGTGCAGCATCAGCAATGACATCACACCTTCAGTCGCATGTACCGGGGGTTTCCACTTCCTCCCACGCACCACACCTGACAGCGGTGGCGACTACATATTTTAATATATCAAATACTACACTCCAGCAAATACACACATTCACTTACCACTATTGTTAGCATCACTGTCGTCATGTCTCTGCTGCAAGCTGTCGAAGATTAGTTGGGGGATGTTGGTACATGGCCCTCATACATAATAACTTACCTCTTCGCAGAAACGCCGTCACCCAGAGTCGTCGAGGAATTAACTGCATTTTTCGCCGGCAATGGTGTGCCTAAGACTCTCGCCTACAAGTCATATTGTGCGTGTAATCCTGACGTTACAACAGAACTTGCGCGGCAATTCTACACGAGGTTTTCCTTTTGGCACTCTTCAGACACCGTCCGACGTCACTCCGTGTATTATGACGTACGTATCAAGAAACACGTGCGTCTACATGTACCGTACTTCACTGAGCTCCTCGCCATTAAAGAAAAACCAGTAGCAGTACCTGACTGGCTCGCCCCGAAATTAGGGGTGCATAACACCGCAACTCCCTCTATTATAAATGCCGCATTGCGGCTGGTAAGTCTAATACACTTGTAAAAAATTCTGTTAATAAAACCAATCTTTATATTCGTCATATTCATTTGTCTTCATTTCACGTCTTGGTCACCCAGTCTACACCTCGCAACTAGAAATGTGCTTCCTTGCAAGTTTTAAACTAGCTAGCTAGCATCCTACCCACATACCTTATTTGGTATCGTGTCCCCAGCCACTGCTAACAACCAATAAGAAACCTCTTACCATATATGGAACACATTAGTACGTGATTTCTTGCTAATTTCGAGTTAGGCTAACCAACGCCTTACCTGTATATCACTGTTACTAGGCAGACATCTTGAAAATGCCACGCCTTAAAACATCACATAAACACAGTCACCAAACTGCACGGCGTTACGCTAACCCGTCTTTAATAACACACACATACCTACAGACACATCCCGAAACATATCCCCAAAACAGCGTGGTCAGACAGTAACATATGCCACGCCTTCTTAAAATATCACATCACGGTTTTAATTACACACCTAGACACGTTCCAAAAACAACTGGGTTAAAACAATTAAATATATGCACAAGTGTTACACACGCATTTTACAATTAAATATATATATGTATGCACACGTATTACACTTAAAAACACATCCCCTAAACACCTGGGGTCAAACAGTAGCCGATATGCACATCACGGTTTTAATCAAACAAATACACACATACCTACAGACACATTCCAAACAGTCGGGTTAAAACAATTAAATATATATGCACAAGTGTTACACTCGCATTTTACAAACAATTATTTTTATTAGGTAGCCAACGCCCTACTTGCATACAGCGGTTGCTAAGCGGCGGCCATTTTAAAAATGCCACGCCTCCTTAAAACAATACAGTAACCCGTCTTTAATCACGGTTAAATCAAAACAATTAAATATATATGCACACGTATTACACTTAAAAACACATCCCCAAAAAACCTGGGGTCAAACAGTAGCCGATATGCACATCACGGTTTTAATTACACACATACACACATACCTACAGACACATTCCAAACAGTCGAGTTAAAACAATTAAATATATATATATATGCACAAGTGTTACACTCGCATTTTACAAACACAATTATTTTTATTAGCTAGCCAACGCTCTGCTTGCATACAGCGGTTGCTAAGCGGCGGCCTTTTTGAAAATGCCACGCCTCCTTAAACATTACAGTAACCCGTCTTTAATCACGGTTAAATCAAAACAATTAAATGTATATATATGCACACGTGTTACACCATCCTGAAACATATCCCCAAAACAGCGGGGTCGAACAGTAGCCATATGTAACATGTGCCACTTATTGTCCGCAATTGCCACGCCTTCGGACGACCGAAAAGTGCAATACTGCTGATGCAGCGACCTTCTTCATCACACACACAAACAAATCAAGCCAGTGGGTCTTATTATATAAAATAATATATTAGCTGTCAAAACATCACATTATTTTAACTGGTGACGAACAAACAAAATCAGCTTTCACACCTCCTTAAAACATTACAATTAAATATATACGCACACGTGTTACACCATCCCGAAACATACCCCCAAAAATATTTGCCTTTTTAATATATGCACCCGTGTTACACTTGGGTTAAAAGGCCCCACCTAACAATAAATTACGCGCACCTAACAATCAAACATCACGGTAATTTATTTTTAATTACACACATTAGCTGTCAAAACATCACATTATTTTAACTGGTGACGAACAAACAAAAGCAGTTTTCACAATGATCTGAGTCAAATACATCTGGCAAATCACTGTGAAAGCCGGCTTCGTCATCTATTACACCGCCTATGCACACGTCTTACACATTCCCAACTAGCCATCTTGAAAATGCCAACCTCCTTTAAACATTACAATTAAATATATATGCACACGTGTTACACCATCCCGAAACATATCCCCAAAAACAGCGGTGTCGAACAGTAGCCATATGTAACATGTGCCACTTATTGTCCGCGAGTACCACGCCTTTTCCACGTGCATTCGTCGTGAAACTCATGTGGCAGCTGCTGGCCTTTGGACGACCGAGAAGTGCAATACTGCTGATGCAGCGACCTTCAACTCAGCTGATAGCTGGTCTTTGGACGACCGAGAAGTGCAATACTGCTGATGCAGCGACCTTCAACTCAGCTGATAGCTTCTACACACACTGCAAGCTACAGCGTCATCTTTAAAAGAGAAATCATACCTGTGGCTAGCAATCCTACCTCACATACAGCTCTCCAAACCGATCCACACCTCAGGGGTATATTCCTTTCTAAAGGAAAAGCATGCCTGTGGTTCGCGACCCGCCTGTGGCTCGCGACATAGCAACCGATCCCCTACCTAGGGGTAAACACTAATGTCTATTCCTTTCTAAAGGGAAACCATACCCGTGGTTCGCGACCAACCTGTGGCTCGCGACAGGGCTGCCGATCCCCCACATAGGGGTCAAAATAGGAATAAATGGAGCCTTACCTCCAACGCCACCCCTACACCTTTATACCTCCACCGTCACCCCTACGCCAAAATTACCCAGACCTGGGCCGTTACTACAACGGGATCAGAGGGACATGTAAATTGCACCGGAAAGATGAAAAATGCATAGAGAATACAATTTAATGCGACAAATCTGGAGCAAACAGATCTCTTGGAAAACCTAGGATAAGACGTGAGGATAATATTAAAATAGATTTTATAGGTAAAAATTTGATCTAAGAATATTAAGTGGTTTGACTATTTTAAGAAGGGACGCCACAAGCGTGCCCTTCTGAACAGAGTACGAACACAATTCTGTATCAATGTTTATTATTATTTCAACTAATGCACAAGTGATTGTCTTAAAAACAGTATTAAAATTTACATTACAATAGCTCCAACATGTTTCAGTGCAGTCACACCATCTTCAGGGAGCTCATTATTCGTGCTTGCTAAAGTTACACTTGTTAAAATAGCCAATTATGGTACATCGGTGTGTGATTAACGCGGTGTTGACGTGGCTGCTTATATTGATAGGTCTGTAATGAATAACAGTGTGTCAAGTACTGTAATAATTATTATATTAATTATTATTACAGTAAATTACTGCGATTATTATTACAGTATTTGACACACTGTTATTCATTATAGACCTACCCATACAGGGGGTCCCAGCAGGAATGTGCCAGACTTCGGGAGGGTGTTCCTTATGTTAAAGTATACCGATATAATCCAAAACACCTATGCCCAAAGTTGAACGATTACGGAGGTAATGGCCAGAGAGAAGTGTGGTCTTCTGGCGGATCCACGCACTGTACCTGTCAGTTGACAAGTCTTATCGATGTTTGTCCTTGAGTGTGGTGTCCGATGACGGAAAGTCAACTCACACTAGCCGTAACCTGCGTATGTTCTTCCTCCAGGGTACGTTGCGGTCGCTTTGTGAATGATTGGTAGGTTAGTTGTACGGAGTTGCTAAAATGCCTTATGTGTTTTCACACGTGATATATTGTGATATGTATTTTGTGTATGGATTTTGCGATGGCAATGCACGTGCTGCTGTTGAAGAATACCAAAGGCGTTTTCCCGATCGAAGGATTCCGTCCCGACGTGTATTTACGCGAATTCACCAGACATTGCGTGATACTGGTTCTCTTCCGAGTGTTTCTGTGCAGTCTGATAGGGAGGTGGAACGAACACACGAAAGAACATTCTTGAGATGGTTCAGAGAAGTCCGCGTCTGTCCACTCGTAGAATGGTAATGTTCAAAATTACAGGTTTGGACGTTGGTTAGATTAACTTCGAAACTGGTTTCACAACGCTTGCCCCAGTTAAGAAATTATAGAAAGCAGAAAATCTTGATCGTCTTGCCCGCAAGTTTTACGGTGTCAGCATGACCTAATTGCTTCACAGGTACACCACACTTTGAAATTGTGGCTAACTAGGACGCGACGTCTGCCGCAATGGCGGAAGACGCTGTGGTCAGCGTATATTTCCTTATATAAACCCGCACTCCTCTGACCGGGTTATTCGAATCCTGGCTACTTTGAATCCTCGTCAGTTTGACGTGCGAAATTATATCACGACGAAATATTTTTCGATACGACGTAGTGCTTGTCAGAAGTAAAATATACAAGTTGATAATAATGACACAACAGTACAGAATGGTTCTGTACCTTGCAACGCTGCTGCTACTTCAAGGTGAGTCTTTCTGACTACGTTTGCTAAATTCATTCGAGCAGCGAATATCCGAAACCCCCCTTGTAAAGGCAAGACGATTATTCAGTTAAATCTAAATTATCAGTTATACTATCAATATTGTACTACTCCAAATTGTATATAAGTGTATAATGTTTGTGTGTAAATATATGCCCCTAGGTAATAGGACATACGCATCGTTCGATTGGACATAACCTCCCTTTGCATCCCTTAATTAGTCGTACTTAGGTACGTGGTGGCAGCAAACCCTGACTTACGGACACGCAGTTTAACGACGGTGCCCGTAAGACAGAAAACCCAGTACTGTCAACGGTTCTCGAACCCGGGTCAGTACAGATTTAGTGACAGCGGTGTTCCTCACCGCAAGTGGGTCACTACAGTTGATGGCCTCGGTGGCTCCCGAACCCCGGGTCGTTACAGTTGGTAGGCAGCGGTAATCTTTTCCCTAGCAACACCAAGTTTTACGACGTAGGTACAGATTGGTAGTCAGGGTGTTCTCTTACCAAGTAGCTTTCGCTTTACGCTACAGCTTGGTTTGCAAGTGGGAGGAGTGATATCGGTCCAAGACTAGCAGGCACGCACGAATGAATGAATATACACGTCAGACGAGCACGGGAAATACGTCGGTCAAAATTCCAAATTTTAACGTTGGTCAAAATTGTAGTTACGATGCAGAAGTCAAGCCGCCAAGCACTTTTGAAATCAAAAGCAGGACTCACCAGGCGGAAGGAACATTTATTAATGTCAGTGCCGAAACGGTTATGTTCAGAATCAGCCACACCCCTAGAGAGGGTTATCGAAATTATTGAAGGCACAGTTAGGATAGGACGGTGGCACCCGTCCGATGATTCCAAATTAGAAACGGCGAAAGTTGCTGACTCAGCTATTTCGCCTTTCTACTCGGGTCCAAAACTCCAAAGGGAGAGGATAACAGGACACAAAATCGAAATTATTGAAGGCACAGTTAAGATAGGACGGTGGCACCCGTCCGACGATTCAAAACTAGAAACGGCGGAAGTTGCCGACTCAGCTAATTCGCGTTTCTACTGGGGACCAAAACTCCAAAGGGAGAGGATAGCAGGGCATAAATTCGAAACGACGCTTAGCGTCAGGTCTAAGGTCGCATCCCAGTATTACGAGTGCAATGGCATAGGGCATTTTGCCGAGGAATGCCCTGCACAGCGGAAACGGTGAGGGAGAACACAAAACTCCCCAGGGAAAGGAAATCTGAGCGAACGCTCGAGATTACGAAACTAAGTTGAAACCTGAGATTTACCTCGTGTGCTATCGCGGAATAGGGAAGTCGAAATTACAGTGCCCTAATTAAACTAATTGGGAAATGAGAGCAGGAATTCTTTGTTGTTGTGTCTTCTGGCAAGACGTCAATATGGAACGGTCAGTGTAACAGCTGACTGGGTTTGTGCTGCGGTTTCACTTTGGAGTGAGCCGTGCACGTATGCACTGAGCACCTGACGCAAGGTCAGGGAGGGAAGGCATACTCGCGAGATGTCCTCGCTTATGACGCAATCTTTCAGATGCTTACAAGCCATGAAACAGCTGGTATAAGTTTAGGAATTTACGATGAACGGGGCACGCGACGTAAGAACGTACATGTAACGGCATATGTCAGAACATTATAGTTCAGTGGACCGGCTTACAGCCGATGTAGGTCCAGAGTATTTTCGGTGAGTCACTTGCGGGATGACCGAACGCGCGTTGTCTGGGACAACGGTTTATCTCAGAAGGGCTGAGCGGTCTCGGTGGAGAGACAAGGTTACGTCAGTGTGTCTGACGCCGAAAAACGGGAACATATCTGTCCTTTAGAGGAATATGTTCGCCGTTCAACGGGTGAGATTGTTGAGAAATTTCACGGGTTTATCTCAGCAGGGCTGAGCGGTCTCGTTGGGGAGACAAGGTTACGTCAGTGTGTCTGACGGCGATAAAACAGGAACACAGCTATCCTATTGAGGAGTGTGTTTGCTGTTTGAGGTGTGAGAGCGGGAGAATCTCACGAGATATAATCAATAGACATTGCGTTACGTTGTACACGAAGACAGAGCGACCCCGAGAAGCGTAGTCTACCAGCATAGAAATTTTATTCAGAATGCATTTCGGATGTTTAGTGGATCTAGTAAATTCATTCAGGGAGTGCCGACTCCTTAGACTACTCTCATTGCCTTCCCAACGGATATGTTGAACGCCCGTAGTTCTGAACGTGCTGATAGCAGATAGCCACGAGAGCAGACTTAGATAATGCCTACGCGAAACGGTAAATGAGTTAAAAAAGGGAAATTTAGAGATTATTTTCCCTTGGTTTAAATAGGTAACACGCATTGGGCCTATAATTGTATTTAAAGTGATTACGGCATATATGTTTATGCGTTTTCTTGACATGTAACGGTTTAACTTTACTTATGTTTGGTTCCTTTATGTTTCACACGGGTAAATGCGGATGCAATTTCAAATATGTCCACCATTGTTAAGAAGGAACTTGTCCAATCACACGACCGTTATGTGCAATTAACTAGAGACGTTATGTGGTTGAATTTAACTTTGTTTAATCAAAGCGCGATGTTCACAGCCATCCGAGAATTGGAGTTCGTATTGATACAGCTGACCCATCAGGTAGTTGAACTGCAAATGGCTGTACAACATTCGCTTTCTGGGAAATTGCCTATGACTATTTTGAGTCCAAACATTCTGCACAGCATATTGAGGAACATTTTTTATGTTTACCCGAGAATTATGAACTGATTGCAGGTACTAAATTTGAGAATATTCACTTATATTATGAGTTGATTAAAGTAACCACAGTAGGGAACGCACATGGGATTAAATTAATTCTCGAAGTTCCCTTGAAAACGGAGAGCCAGAGCTTTACCTTGTTTCGAATAATCGTATTGCCTACTCCAGTGTTAAATGACACCTTCGCGCTGTACGAGCTAGAATATTATTTCGGCCTGTCACATAGTCAGAGGGATTACATTTTGATGACGGCAGCAGACGTGCAAAAATGTAACGCGGGCAGCATTACAATATGCCTGGCGGACAGAGCCCTGTATGATACAAGGTCCGTTACTTGCGAGTCCAGGTTATATTTCCAGACGCCCTCTAAAGACGGACTCTGCAAGAGGAGCCTGATGGTACATTACCGGGAACCTACCTTATTGCGGCACGGAGAAGTATGGGTCTTCCACTTAGCAAACCAGCGCCAAGAGAACATCAGATGCCCCCGGAATATGGGGGTGACGCGCACTCGAAGTCTTTCGGGTCCTGGCCTAATCCACAACGCCACACGATGCTCCATCACTACCGGCGAGATAAGGACGCTCCCCGAACTACACGGCGTCGCGCACGCCAACCTCGTCGCCCTGCCCGCATACGTGCCAGACAGCTCGCCAATACTGGCGAAACATGAGCTCCCCCGCGTTGAAGAGGCGCTCGCGCCAGGGGTCAACGACCTGGACCAGCTGAAGGAACGTCTTGAGGCCGAACAGAAGTTGCTCGACGTAGACACGTTGGTCCACATTCAGAAAGCCACCCCTTACCGCGAAACACCGCCCCACTGGCACTTGATAATCACAGCAGCCTCCTGCGCACTCGCAGTCCTGCTGGCAATTGGGATGTTTCTCCAATCAAAATTTCAGTGTGCTGTCTCATGTTGCCGGCGCACCAGTGAGACCACAGAAGAAAATACACCCCGGCCTCCGACGCAGCCCGTTCCGGATACAGGAAACCCGACCGCCAACACTTATGCCGAACATCGATGCGACGGCGTGACATTCACCGCCTACGCACTACCGTGCAAAGATTAATACACTCCGAAACAAACCGCCAGCGCCAGTTGCTGATTCGACAACAGGACAGCGACCAAAGTCCAGCTGACCAAGGTCGCCGACTAAGCGGAATTCCGCTAACGTCCGGTCTTCGCACCGCGAAACATCGTTATTGATGCTCCATATAAAGACTGAATGCTTTGTGCAAATGTATAATTTTCTCATTGTTATATGTTGGTTCATGGTCACATTGTTAAACTGTGTGTATTTCACTATGTTCAAGGGTTATGTATGTGAACATTGTTAATTGTGTCTGATGTTACTATATGGGTAACGAAATTTCGGGTTAAGTTGTGGCTTACCCCGAAATTCTGTTTAAAAAGGGGCAAGTTGTAGTGTTCAAAATTACAGGTTTGGACGTTGGTTAGATTAACTTCGAAATTGGTTTCACAACGCTTGCCACAGTTAAGAAATCATAGAATGCAGGAAATCTTAATCGTCTTGCCCTCAAGTTTTACGGTGTCAGCATGACCTACTTGCTTCACAGGTACACCACACTTTGAAATTGTAGCTAACTAGGACGCGACGTCTGCCGCAATGGCGGAAGACGCTGTGGTCAGCGTATATTTCCTTATATAAACCCGCACTCCTCTGACCGGGTTATTCGAATCCTGGCTACTTTGAATCCACGTCAGTTTGACGTGCGAAATTATATCACGACGAACTATTCTTCGATACGACGTAGTGCTCGTCAGAAGTAAAATATACAAGTTGATAATACTGACACAACAATAAAGAATGGTTCTGTACCTTGCAACGCTGCTGCTACTTCAATGTGAGTCTTTCTGACTACGTTTGCTAAATTCATTCGAGCAGCGAATATCCGAAACCCCCTTGTAAAGGCAAGACGATTATTCAGTTAAATCTAAATTATCAGTTATACTATCAATATTGTACGACTCCAAATTGTATATAAGTGTATATTGTGTGTGTGTAAATATATGTCCCTAGGTAATAGGACATACGCATCGTTCGATTGGACATAACCTCCCTTTGCATCCCTTAACTAGTCGTACTTAGGTACGTGGTGGCAGCAAACCCCGACTTACGGACACGCAGTTTAACGACGGTGCCCGTAAGACAGAAAACCCAGTACTGTTAACGGTTCTCGAACCCGGGTCAGTACAGATTTAGTGACAGCGGTGTTCCTCACCGCAAGTGGATCCTTACAGTTGATGGCCGCGGTAGCTCTCGAACCCCGGGTCGTTACAGAATGGCCTCTCCCATCGGCGTATCACGTATGCAGGTGTGGTGAACTTTACATGAAGATTTGTATCCTTACCATGATCAAAGGGTACAAGGCGACCATGCTCAGCGTATGGATTTGTGCCACCGGATAAAAGCTCAATCCGAACTGTTAAGCGTCATTTTATTCAGTGATAAGACGTCTTTTATCCGGGACGGTGTAAATAAATTACGAAATGTGCATACGGGGTCCCATAATAATGCACGTGAGACAAGTGTAACGAACTTCCAAAAGAGATTTTCTGTGAATGTATGGTGTGGTGTGCTTGGGAACAGGTTGATCGGACCTTTTGTGTTTCACAACAATTCAACTGGAAACA
>Ga0268261_10002450_pt1 | contig 13294 bp, 9 predicted proteins | sample TergutNc150P1_FD_190353 | JGI IMG/M metagenome (GOLD analysis project Ga0268261, IMG submission 190353) | Nasutitermes corniger P1 segment gut microbial community from laboratory colony in Florida, USA - Nc150 P1 (SPAdes) (version 2) | ecosystem: Host-associated > Arthropoda: Insects > Digestive... | reverse complement strand
TGGCTCGCCTACGGTCTTCCCCCCTTCCCCCCGCCTCCAAAGGAAGTATTCTTCACTCTCCCCTCTTGAAAAGGTAGGATTTCCCTACCATCTACGACAAGCCCCTAGAGAAGGCATATGCTACACACAGGTTGGCTATCATGCTGAAATATTTCAGAACAGCAATCTAAGACGTACTTACTCTTAGTAGGGGAGATTCCTTGTCCCTTTCGCCGTGGCATATTCCGCTGTGACGTCACGCCCTTAGGAATATCGCAACACAGTTGAAAAAACGAGAAAAAAAACAATGTCGCTCTTCCGGTAACAGAAAACACTCCACACCAAACACCACCTCCTCCTCCCGCCACCACCCTTATAGATCACACTGTTTCACTCACACTTATTCAACATGATGATGCAGAGACAGGGATTTCCCCATGTTTTCCAAAGTTCACGTCACCTTACACTACACCTTGACTCACTCTCTTCATTCTGAACAGGTTACGTTCACAGCAGACTGGGCTGTCGACTGCCTAACTGCCTGCTTGGGATATTCCTTTGGTTTCTCCTCCACGCACTTCGCAATCCGCCACACTGTTCTCCCCACCTCTCTCCTCACCGATCGTTTGTTTCCGTCCCGTATACGTTCTCTCTCTGTGAACATCGTCCTTCGTATTCCACTGAATGACGTCAGAGATCCAGCAGCAGCAACTTGACACCCCGGCGGCCCCTGAGGCAGCAACAGGCGTGACAATCCGTCGCAAACGCCATCTTGTGGGAAGATACGGAACCCGTTGCCAAGGGTTACAGCATCCTATTTTTGCTCCAGTAATGTCATTTCTTGTCGGTATTCATGAATATTTTGCTTCTACTCGATGGGATTCTTTTCACCAATACTTCCTCTCATTCATTCCAACAGCTAAACGCCTGTCCAAACGCTTGCTTTTGTAACGAAGATGTGTACGAAGCATGCGCTGACTATTCTAAAAATAATTTTGTTATAAATACCTGTTAAATTATCTCCTGTCTACTAATTTAATTAAATTCTGAGGTTGCGAGTCTAGTTCGAAGGAAACATCGTATTCTTCTACAAAATCTGAAAATCATTGCGGTTTTTATTTAGTGTTTTATTTATCGACGTCAATTGCTAAGACTACATGTCGTCGATGATAGATGAATGAAATATAAGTATGGAGTATTCATGCAAAGATAATGATAGGAGAGAATCGAAGTACTCAGACAGGAACCTGTCCCATTTTTACTCTGTACACCACTGATCCTCTACGGATTGGCCTGGGATCAAATCCGGGCCTCTGCGGTAATTAACGGTTATATTTTTTATGTTATTCAGACTTACCGTAGTTACATTTTATTGGGGTTATCGTGGTTCTCTCCAAGGGCTACAAAGCAAGCAACTCATTAAATTTTAACGATGTAAGGGAGGGTGGGATTTTTTTTTTATTGGAGCCATCCCGATGTGTTTTCACTAGGTATTCCAAGAATGAGTTCAGTCAAAACACAACTAATTTATTGCCAATTAAAGTGGCGACATGTTTCGACTCAAGGAGTCATCATCAGGCCAATTACTGAACCATGTATGAGGTACAAGAAGTGAAAGTGCACATTTTTGGGATCCCAAAATATTTACAACAGTGAGAGAACGTGGGTACAAATGAGGTTGATATTTACAATATTACATATATTAAAATATATCCTTGTGTTCCTTAAAAAGTTCTCAAACTGGTAATGCGGTAAAAACGTTAAAAGTGTAAAGGGATACAGACGTACATTAAAGCTGAAGTGGTCGTATACAATACACCAGTGGAAGATGTGGTCTGTCATATAGGCTAGATTTATACGTTGTTTTTGGCCGCTTTTTTACGTCTTGGCGTTCCACTAATTTTTAAATTATTGTATTTCTGGAGATGGAGATAGACAGGTATCTTTCAAAGTGACCGCAGGCTCGGAAACCTTGTGATATATTACGTAAAAATTGTTTGCAGCTGCCAGTTATTTTCCCTTGCAGTACGTAGAAAATACACATAGTACAGTAGGTCTACATATGAATTGCATCATTATTAATTAACTGGAATAAAATTTCCAGAACTATGATAGGTGCCGAAAGGAATTGCGACACGCGCTGAAGTTGGACTGCAGCAGTCCCACTTTAATGAAATAATTAATTAACTGCCTCAGTGAAGCAGGAACCCTCTCGAGTATAAAATAGTTTTCGAACTAGTTAAGACATTCCCCACATGCTATGTAGCCGGAAGGTTTATTGTCGTATTTACAGCAGTCGGCTGACTGTGTCGTAAGTCAAATGAACCCAGTCCACGCGGTCCCATCCCAGTTTTTAAGATCTGTTTTAATATTATCCTCTCATTTACCCACTAGGTCCTCCAAGCGCGTGCTTCCCTTCAGGTTTCTCCACCAACACCTCATACGTATTAATTTGCTCCCACGTACGCAGTACACGCTCGAGTCAGGTGTAGAACTATACGTGTTAGAATCTCTAAAACTCGCGCTTCCCGCAACATATGTTATTGTGTGAGAGACTAAATGTAATAAAAAATGGGATTGTTAATAACATGTAAAACGTAACAGACAGCCATCTCCCCAGTACGTATACATAAATATACAATGGCATAAGGAATTTCTGAGCATGCACAAAATCTTGTCATGTGTCAAAATATTAATAAACTGTTTTAGTGGGGGAGAACGGGGTTAGTTGTTTTAAACAAATTTTAACATATCTGTCAGTTGTAGTGCCTTTACCAGCCACCAGATGGATGGTACACTGGGTCTCCTTCTCTTCTACTCGACAGTTGTCAGTTGCCTTTCGTGTGGATACGAGAAGAACTGGTTGCTTTGTAACTGATTAAATATTTTTGTTTTAGGTCTTTTTTTATAACCAGAAGTTACTCTAAGTGACAAATGTTATGCCTGTCATCTGAGAAACTGAAATCAAGGTATCTGACGGTCATATTTTGGACTTTGTATGAAACGTGTTTGTTCTGGTAATTTATTGTGAAATAGAATGTTGTAGCAAGGGATTATTTCCATTGTAACAACTAGTCCTGCCGTTACACAGATTTAAAATTTTGTATAGTCACCAAATATGAGAATGTACTAGAGGAAACCGAAGAGAGGCACAGCGCCTACTGAAACATACATGAAGGCAGCAAAGGAAGTTTCGGCTAAAAGTACCATCTACGAAAAGCTTCTGCGAATTATTCAATTAAATTTATGATACTGCAGAGATTAAGTAGGGAGCTTGGACAAGGAATTTTGGGTGAATGACACATTTATAGAGTTTTTCTCTAATTTAGCCGAAGTTTATGATAAACACAATTGTCAATACCAAGATATTAATAAAGTGGGCGAGACTGAAGTAGAAACTGTGATAAAACCAACTAGAATGGCAGCAAAGAAAGGTGTAAAGTAGGTCGGGGCAGTGCGCTCCGCAGAGAAAGGCTCTATGTTTGCTATGGCTGTGGCTGAAAGCGTGAGTGGCAGTTCTTCCCCATTCTTCGTATGCCCACGAAAGAGCTACCTGGGATTATTTCATTGCAAGGGGACCATATGACAATTCGGATCTGCAAACCAGTCCGCACTGATGACAGGAGATGAATTTGTGTCTTACATGAAATATTATGTAAAAACTATGAGGGCCGCGAAAAACAAATCTGTGTTGTTTATACTGGACAATCATCAGTCGTACCTTGACATAAAAGTTCTTGATCTTGCCAAGCAAAAGGAATGACAATATCATTTACAAATCATATCTTTTCCAAGCTGCAACCCTTAGACAGGTCAGTTCACCGACCTTCTAAGAATTTTGTAAGCAGGGCATCTGACGTATGGATCAAAAGTAATCCTGGAAAAAGATGACAATTTACGACATCCCGTTCATAGTGTGTCAGTCCGTGCCAAATTCACCGACACCAAAGAATATCAAGTCAGGGATATCAATGACAGGAATAAGGCAGTGAAATTCAGATATATTTATTGATGAGGATTTCTTGCCTTCTGCTCTGAATGTTCGTCAACGTCAAGATAAGAAACAGAAAAGTAAAATTCTTGAAGTCTCAGTTTCAGATTCAAAAATTAGTAGCCACTCTTCAATATCCAGCTTACATGTGGGCCCTTCGACATAAAAAACAAATGAGCATCAACTAATCCTGGTTGACATAATGCCTTTCCCAAAACGGACCCGGATCCAGACTGAGTGTTATTCTAACTCATATTCTAATAAAGGATGCATTTACCGAAATTATGCCAAACCGTAAACATGTTAAACATAACAGTTTATTTAGCGGCAGTAATGAGAAATCACTGAAATCTAAACAGTCAAGAAGGGTTATTAGGTCGGATGGGTCATCTAAAGAGGAAAATGACAGTGCATGCGTGACTGCAGGCTTCGGCCGCGAAATAGACGAGAACTGCGCTCTTCTGGGTTATTACGCAGCGAGTAGTGGTAATTTATTAACGACGCTGCAGAACAACCTATCGGTCCCATATAAATGGTCAAGATTCCAAACACATGGCTAGAGAAGCCAAAGAGCTAAATAAGGGCGGAACCTTAAGCCCATGCCTGAGAGGGGAGGGTGGACCGTGACTCGTTTTTGCATTATACTCTGGAATTCCCCTTCAAAATAAGGAAAAATAAAGGAACCCCCTCCGTAAATGTAGCTGAAAGTTGCCTAGCTGAACAGTTCTGGACAGGATTCCGTAAGTTGACTTGCCCACCGTAAAGCCTCGTAGGACTCACTGAACCCGGTCCCCTTGACTTTCGCGTCACGTGACCGGGGTCAACCATCGATCAGATTACGTGTCCGCCGAGTCGCCGAAATTAGGGGTTGTCATATCAGCTAAGAGTCAAAACTGTCTGTTACGGCTCTGATATGTTCGGGGAAGAATGGAACTCATAAATCATCGAGAATCTGCCTTTTACCAATGTACCTAGGTTAATCGGTAGGAAGGCGAAGACACTTACTTTGTTAACACATGCAGCCTCCTGATGTGGGTGGGGCAACGAACCTACATATAGGGCAAGCATAGTCCGTCATGGGACGGACGAGCTTCTTGTACCGCAGAGCAACATTTTCCTCTTCAGGAGAGGGCCAACACACTTAGCCTATGGTCATCTTTCTCTCTAAACCGGTCGATATGACGCGACAAGTTTAGCCGCTTATCTAGGGTCACCCGAAGATAGTGAATTGTATCCACCCATTGGATTGGCTCCCCGAACAGCTGTACTGGTCTGGGCTTAAGAAAACAAATTCCAGCCCTCACGAAAATTATCGCGTAACTCTTAGAGACATTGACGGCCATCCTCCAGTCTCTCAACCGCCGGCAAATGACACTGAGGTTTGCTTCCAGTTAGCTAGTGAACAGAACCGATTTGCGGGATGTGGCTATGATGGTCGTGTCGTTCACGTAAAGGGATAACTCGGCGTAGTGCGAAGATGAAGGCATGTCATTAACATACAGACTGAAAATGACAAGGGAGATCAATTCGTCCTGTGCTCCCACAGCAATCACGCCACAATGAAATGAAGTGGCATTCTGGAAGAACACTTCGGATGTCCAGCACTGGAGAGAGGACGAGATGAGAAGGTAAAACGGGAAATTAAGAATTGTTAGCAGGTAAATGAGGCCTTCGATCTGAATAGTTTCGAAGGTTTTAGCCTCAATCAGGAATCTGGGCCTATCTGCAACGTCTCGCCAAACTGCATGGTTACCATTTGAACGAGGAGGTCCAGCTCCAGAGACGCGTTGTAGTCGGGTCTGAAACGAAACTGTCCGTCGCACAGTAGCCTACACCCCGTACTTCGGGCAGGACCGTAGAATGGAAGGGTTTCTTTAATAATTTGCCAGTCTTGTCCAAGAGACTTATGGGACGGTACGATTATGGCCGTGGCGGATAATTACCTGCTAGTTGATGGAGACCAAGCGTTCGTGCTTAAATGTTGATGGGAAATGTCGAGTGCTGACGACCGCGTTCCATATCTTAACAAGAACGATATCGCGCGCTTGGGAATATGCTTCAGTGTCCTATTCGGTATATCGTTTGGGCCTATTGCCTTGCTCTTTCGGATGGCATATTGAACCTCCGTGGGGTTGTTTGACTTGGTTTTGCTAAAAGGGTAGTCCTCAGGATCAAGTTTCTTTCTCAATAGCGGCTGGATTCGAAGTGTCGTTTTCGGGCTTAAACTAAGTCTTTAGTTATCTTCAACAGCGAATGGTCCTTGGGATCAAGGAATTCAGGGTGGCGCTCCAGTGGCCATTCCTCCACTCGTTCAGCTGTTGTGTTACCAACCTCTGCAGGGGTTCGCCTTAAAATTCCGAGCAAGATTCCTATTCATTCGCCACTGTCTCCTTAGCCGATCCTTTGTGGGAATTTCCTCCTGAATACGAACTGGATTAGGGGGCCGCGGGTTATCATGCGGGCGACTCTTGGGAGTGGAACCTGGAAAAGCCTCCAGAATAACGCTTGATAGTTTATCAACGCACGTGCTGTTTACCAACTCATTGTCTAAATCCGGATTGAGCAAAATTCCATCTTCCAGGCTAGCCTGGAATGTGGCCTAGTCAATAGGCCTGAAATCAGTGCGGTCTGGTTGGTGGAAAGAGGAAGAACGACACGTCTTGTCGTTAAAAACAGGCAAGTGTTCTGAACTCGGTGCAGAGCAAAAAGTCAAACACAATGGGGAAGCAAATTTTATTGTTATTATGATGTCAAGGATATCAAGGGTGGCAGAAGCGTGTATGGGAAAAGAGCCGGTGTGTCCGCACCATAGATAAAACAGGAGTTCTCATTGGCGTAATTATGCAAGCGTCTTCCCCGTTTAATGTTAAATTAGAATTCGAGTCCACGTGCTTAGCATTCAGGTAACACGCCTTTAGGACTGGTAACCCACCGAAAAAATAAGCAGTCAGGTGCGACCCAGACGCCCCAGTTGGAAGACTGGGGACATGTCAGCAGCCGACGTGTTAGCTGCACACGCACGCACACACATACGTCAACAAGGAGGTTGTCGAGGAGATCAGATTTGCCTTCGAGAGGAGATTGAACTAAATATGGAGGCACCACCCGATTGGAGGGTTTCGGATCTCTAACCTTGAGCTTGGCCCACTTGGCCACTTGCCTTTTGGTAAATACAGACTCCAGCTTGGTGGCAGCGGTGGGTTTAGGCGGTCTTCTTGGCGCGGATCGTTTGTGCCTGCTTAGGCGCCTCCCTGACCAGCACAGGAGTGGAGTTTGGTTCAGATTTAGGAGTGACCTTCAAAACGCGACCTCCTCGAATAACTTGGTTTTATCCTGCGCACAGGCTGCACTGTTCAGCAGATGGCCTGGCCTGCACTGCTACTGCAAGATAGGCTGGTCTGTTGCGCCACTCCTTTGGAGGCGTTCGGTAAGCGCCGCTTTCGCTTCTTTGCACGTTCCACTGACCTAATAGTTAGCTATGTGGTCACCAACGCAGCTGCAGCATTTAAGCTACCTCTTTAGGGTTCGGCACTAGCCGGGGAGACCCCCCACCAGCAATGCACTGGGGTGTGTATCTACAGATTCGCCGCGTGTGGCCAATGCGATGGCAAAGCTGCCACTTCAAAGGTTCTTCGTCGCGACATACTTCTCCACCGTCATCCGCAGGCAGGCGCAGCTAATGGTGACAGAACGCACCCTCGACGCGTCGGTCCCTTGCGCCACCCACACTATGAAGTGAGGAATGAGGAGACTGTCGTGATCGCGGCGCTCTGAGCTGTGCTGCATAACTCCCTGGACGCGAGATTTCCAGAGTTCCCATCTCCTCACGAACGACGCTCTCATGCATAAGTTTCCCGAGGTTCTTTACCAGCAGACGCAAGCAGCGTTCCTCCGCTAGTGAGAACATGTGAAAGCTGACACTTTTGCTCCCATCAAGGGACTGCAGAGGAGTGACAGTGGAACCCAACTACTTACCCGACACAAACATCAACTTCTTTCTTTTGGTTGGGCCAGTTGTCTACTTGAGCATTTAGCTTTCGCCCACGCAAGGACGTCATGCATGTCGTTGTCATCTGAAACTTAAATCGGATTTTCGTTCAGGCATTCACCGGCGGGTACATAGTTGTGAAGCACGTGGGCGCTTGGGTGGGTTTTGCCGGTTGGCGTGCCTCTAGAAGTCCGGATATGTATCCAGTGGACATGCGTCTGGAAGATGTCACGAAAAAGACAGTGCTTTCAGACCACCCAACCCTTGGCTGTCGTCTTGGGCGGCCCACTTGGCTGAGTGGGAGCAGGGGCTCCGCTACAGTAGCCGTACGTCTCTCTAACCGCGGTGACCCTTGTTGCCGACTTAAATCAGCAGCTAGATCGCCCGTGGATTTAGCAGGTTTTACGGACAGAGGCGCGCATCCAACATCGGGCAGTGGCTCGTGCACTGGGCGCCTGCTGGCAGGCTCCAATGAATAATCCGAGATCGCCAGCTAGCTGGCCTTGCTCTTGCCTGCCCCTCGTAGAAAGGGAGAAATCTCATTTCCACCAGATACAATGGTTAGGCTCCGAACCGGTACCACGGAGCATCCATTGGCCTTTGCCTGTGGCCATAACCTTCCTCAATCCCCGAAGGACTGTGGAAAACTCCAGCGTCAAGATAGCTTTCATAAAATCTAATTCGTCCTAGGTCAGAATAGTGTGTGGACAGGGTCTCTCCTTCGTGAAACGCTTTTCACCCTGATTCACAAGTTGGAGAGGCGTACCAACATAATCAGAAAGCCGGCTGTCCAAGTATGAGGGTGCTCTGAAAGGTTCTCGGCCTAACAATAAAAAAAACAAATTTATAATTTCAAAATTCTTTTTATTTTTCAATATAATCTCCCTTAAGACTAATACATTTATTCCAGCAATGCTCTAGCGCCATTATCCTATCCCTGTAGTAGTTCTTCGTAAGATCTCTACAGCTACAATCGGCTCTTGATTGGAAGAAAAACGCAGACAAGCAAGGAAGAGTTTGAGTTTTGGGAAGAGACACAAGTCAGAGGGAGCGAAATCTGGGGAATAGGGTGGGTGTCCCAACAATTCATAGTGCAGATCCCTTAATTTTCCCATTGCCAAAACACTTTTGTGGGCGGGCGCATTGTCCTGATGAAAGATGATTTTTGAGTGCTTTTTGGATTCTGGTGTGTACTCGTAATGGTGAATCCAAGTCTCGTCCATAGTAATAAATCGACGCACAAAATCAGTTTTATTTTTGTTAAAACGCTCCAAGCACTGTTCAGAGATTTTCATGTGAGTGCGTTTTTTATCTGCTGTGAGCAAGTGTGGCACCCATCTTGCGCAAAACTTTTCATATCCAATTCTTCGTGCAAAATATATTCTACACATTCTTTTGAAATGCCTATAGTATCAGCAATTTCACGCACTTTTATCCGCTGGTCATCCTATAACATATCGTGCACTTGTTGAACGATTTCCGGTGTTGTACTTTTTGGATGTCCTTCACGTGGATCATCTTCAAGGCTGGTACGGCCACGTTTAAACTCGAAAGCCCATTTATTAATTGTTGACAACGAAGGACTTTTATGAACTTTGAATGAATTTCATTTGTAGTTAAACCTTCTTTTACAAAGAATTTTATAACCGCACGATACTCAATTTTATCCATTTCAAGGGATGCAGACAACTCTCCTGCTTCAGACAGCTGTATAAAACAAACTGCTTGATATAATGACTTGCAATTTCACATGGATGCTTATGACAGATGTACCAACTTACGGAAAAAATCTTGCTGATATTGTTGCCATCTATGGTCGAGGCCGAGAACTTTTCAGACCACCCTCGTACGGAGTTTATATAGGGAAGAGTGTGAGTGGTGATAAGTTCTGAGTAGCGTGATGCCAGCCAATAGGATTGATGCAAGTGGTTTGGTGGTATGGGAAGTGTAGTAGTCAGTGCAGCTTTGAAGCGAGAACCTTCATATGGAAAGAAATTCTACCATTCGCGTGTAGTCCTATTTCCCATGTCGTCCTTCAGCCTTACACCATTTCACCTCTATTTCTACTTTGGATGTGTTTCTTCCTTTCCCTTTTCTTTTATTATTTATCAATTTCTACTCCTTATTGCCCGTTACTTTTCTTTCCTGCAATTTAATACAGGTTTCTTGTCTGTACTTCATGTAGTACTGAAGTACCTCTCCTCCTGTCCCTCTTCACCTCTGTTTAGTACCGAGATATTACATTCTCCGTCTCAATTTAATTGTTCCTCATTTGTTCATTATTCTAGTCTTTTGATCTCCTTCCACTTTTAGTTTTTCCCCTTCCTTCAGTCCACATTCTTATGTTGCCTTTGTCTCCCGACTCTGCACGTGGTAACTGTACCATGGTTTAGCTCATATTGTTTTGTTTTGTGTTTTTCTATTTATATCATATATTATACTGATTTTTACCTGTTTGTTCTTTGGTGTGGTCTTTAATCTCATTCTCTTTCAGTTTGTCACTCTCCTTTTCTTTACAGTTGTGTTCTTGGGTCTTTCCGCTCTGCACGTGATATTTTTACCATACAGCAAAGTTGGGCTACGATTTTCCCCTTACTATTGTTTTATTTTGGATTTAGGTATTCAGTAATCATATATTGTACTTCCTTCCTTTTCTTTCTCTCACTTGGCTCATGCAGAGGTTCTCCTGTGCCTAGCTGCCGCACCTTTTAGAATTTCTTCCCACACGTAAATTGTCCCTTCAAACCTGCATAGACTATTAGGGGCCCCACACACGTATATCTTTACCTTCAGTTTTAACTGCGCAAGCCAAACTGTGCCAAGTTTGCGCAGTTTGGCCTGCGAGAGGTTTTACCACACACGCGCAGATAAACCTGAAGAATATAGCTCAGTTCAGTTTGTAATGTAGATGGGTGCAGAACATCTCCATGACGTCAGCTCTCAGTGAACTGTTGTGCTGTGCAGGTATCGCAGTCGTTTTAGACAGGAAATATAGACGAAATGCAATGAAAAGCAGGGAGTGGACCAAGAAGTGTTTGTCAAAACGACAGCATTTTTCTCACGTTAATCTCTTGAAAGAATTAAGATTTCATCCGAAGGACTGGCATAATTTTCTTAGGATGAGTGAATCTACTTACCTTACTTTATTGTCAATGGTTTCTCCACTGATTCAGAAAAAAGACACTGCAATGCGGCAAGCTATAACACCTCACGAGAGACTTACAGCCACTTTAAGATTTTTGGCGACAGGGAGAAGTTACGAGGACCTGAAGTTTTCTACTATAATGTCTCCACAAGCACTGGGAAAAATTGTACCAGAAACCTGCCGTGCGATTTACAAAGTGCTGAAGGAATATTATAAGGTAATGTTAAAAACATGATAATCTATTGTTAGGGGCAATCTGCAACACTGTTTTATTGAAATTTGCACAATCTAAATATAGGTATATTATATGAAAATAATAAAGGTCAATGTCACGAACAACACTGTCACTGAACAGAAACTTACTTGAATGCTGAAAAATATGTATGTAGTGCAGACTCTTGAGCCACAGGTTCAGCAGTACACTGTAAATGTTATGCTGACTGTCTATCCGCAGGTTGAGTAGCACGGTATGAATGTTGTGCTGACTGTCCATCCGCAGGTTGAGTAGCACGGTATGAATGTTGTGCTGACTGTCCATCCGCAGGTTGATTAGCACGGTATGAATGTTGTGCTGACTGTCCCTCCGCAGGTTGAGTAGCACGGTATGAATGTTGTGCTGACTGTCCATCCGCAGGTTGAGTAGCACGGTATGAATGTTGTGCTGACTGTCCATCCGCAGGTTGAGTAGCACGGTATGAATGTTGTGCTGACTGTCCATCCGCAGGTTGAGTAGCACGGTATGAATGTTGTGCTGCCCCTACAGTTACAGGTTCAGTAACATAATGTGAATGAACCACTGGAGAAGTGCATCCGTGAGGTTCATTGAGAATTAGTCTTGAATTTCTTTTTAAAGTACCTAGTTGTGCTTCATATAACACATCATTTATCAATTTTTCGGCTATTATTCTTTGCTCCGTGGTTAATACATTCTTAATTTTGAAGCCACATTTTTTCCGGTTATTTCAAACATACCTTACTTTCCTAAATCTTGCAATCTGTCCTTGACGAGAGACAGTACAGCGTGGTTTGGAGACATTTTTCTTTTCCTTGAAAATGTTTTTGGTGTTGCTATACGATTACTCGTGACATCACTTGATGGACTTGATGGGGCTAGTGAATTGAAACTTGGGCTACGTACTTCTGCGTCCACGGCAGAATCTGAACCTTCTCCCGGACCACGTTCCTAAACATAATAAAACTCGAATAATAAGTTATAATAATCGAAAACAAAGTTTGTCTGTACTAATATACGATACTTTTCATATTTTGCAGTTTCCAACAAGCGAACGAGACTGGGAAAGAATTGCCAAAGGCTTTGAAGTAAAATGCAACTTTCCAAATTGTCTCGGTGCTGTGGATGGCAAGCGTGTTGCGATAGTTCCACCACCCGGAGCTGGTTCATTAACTATAAAGGTTACAATAGCCAAGAACTCATAGGAATAGCAGATTCAAATTATGAATTCATTTACTTCAATTTTGGTACCAATGGTCTTGTATCTGATGGGGGTGTCTTAGAGTATACAGATTTCTATGACAAGCTGCAGAATGAATGTTTGAAAATACCAGAATCATCTGATGTGAAGGGAAGGAAGCTGCCGTGTGTCTTTGTTGGCGACGAGGCGTTCAGTTTAAGAAAGGACTTTCTGAGGCCTTATAATGTGAAGCAATTGACAAGAGAAAGAAAGATCTTCAATTACCGCCTCTTCCGTGCCCGAAGAATAATCGAAAATGTTTTCGGCATTTTGGTAGCAAGATTTGGTATATTTAAAACTCATATTATTATTCAACTGGACAACATTAAAGATGTGGTAATGGCTAGCTGTGCACTGCGCAATTTCTTACGAAGAATATCCCCTTATACGTATACAACATCCGAATGTTTTGACATTGAAGACCTAGAAAATGGTACAGTTACAGCAGGTTTAAGAAGTCACCCATCAAGCATGGCAACACTGAAAATGGGAAATAACAGGAACCATCAACTGACAGGAAAAGAAGTAAGAAAGCAGTATGTGGAATACTTCAACAACGAAGGGAAAGTGCAGTGGCAAGACAACTGTACACAAAGAAGTCATTTATCAGAAACCTTTACTCTTAATTTACTTGGTGCATACTGTACGCATATTATATGAATAAGATGTAACAGTAAAGTGAAGTAAAATAAAAAAAAATAATAAATTTACCTCACTGT
>Ga0268261_10002449_pt1 | contig 13296 bp, 5 predicted proteins | sample TergutNc150P1_FD_190353 | JGI IMG/M metagenome (GOLD analysis project Ga0268261, IMG submission 190353) | Nasutitermes corniger P1 segment gut microbial community from laboratory colony in Florida, USA - Nc150 P1 (SPAdes) (version 2) | ecosystem: Host-associated > Arthropoda: Insects > Digestive... | reverse complement strand
GATGTTATGGACCTGTTGTGAACTTCTGTGTTGTTTTCTTTGTTAAAAGGTCTCAAAGCAGACTCGCAAAATGTCCATGCTGTCTGCAATTGTAACATTCTGTTAAATCTTACCAAAAGCATTGTAATTCTTCGCAGAATTTTGTATATTTCCATAGCGTGTGGTCTTGTTTGGGAGTTACAGAGCCTGATTTGGCACTACTATAAAGTTTGAATTTTGAAAGTTTATGCTCTTGCTTTACTACCTGTAGTAACTTGCTACGAAAAATAGTTCTGTTGTGGCTGATCAGAGGCATGGCAGCTGCCCTGGATAGCAGAGTTGAAGGTCCAGCAAATTGGGCAACAAAATGGGCATTTGGAATGAAGAATTTGATTTTCTGTACTTAAATTTGAAATTACTGAGTCAAGTATAAGGAAATGCAATAGATAATTTCTGTTAGGGGCTGCCATTGTGATTACTGTTCTGGGTGCCAAAAGACCTAGCTCTGCCAGAGTAGCTGATACATAAATTGCTGAGTTCTCAGTGTTACCCCACTCCCCCACATTTCACAGTATACGTCTGTTTTGCTTCTCATCTTAGAAATTAATTGTGACGGCAGGGCAGCATAAATTATAACATTTGCCTGTTTTAGGATGGGGAACTTTGGGGAGGGGGAGGAAATGATTAACATTGTTGTGTGAATGGATTTAGTTTCTTTTGTCTGTGTTTGTGCATTTTTTTTTCTGGAAGCCCAAACCATGTCCATTGTTTGGATATGAAACTCAAAGGCTTGGGTGAAGTCTAATGCTATAGCAAGAATGTGGAGAGGATCCAAACTGTCACGTTGGCCAGGGTAAGGGAAAACCTACACAGAGAATGTATTATGCTGAGAGAAAAGCCAGCACTTTCTTTATACCACTATTACTAGGATGTGGGGAGAAACGATCTATTGCAGGTTTTTCTGCTTGGGCATGCTGGATTGCTCTGTGATTATAGGTGATGGTTGGGGTTACATAATCCCCAGTCTTTATGGTTAAAATTCTTTCAAATGTGTAATGGTGAGCATTTGAAAAGTTCTCGTGTGTAGTGTACTTGTAATTATGGTACAGTTTTTATAGGCTCAGGAGCTGAAAGTGGCAGTGTGGCGAAAGGTATTGTTTGTAACTTGATAAAACTGCAGTTAGGAAGCATTATCAGAGAGGCCAAATGAGGGAAACAGACAGTGAGAATAACATAGATAGACCTTCCACCAGTGTTTCAAGTCCTTGCTAATGATTTTACTTTAAACAACATTCATTTGTCTGTAACACATTGTTTTCCTTACGGAGTTTGATTGTTCACCATTGCATCATATGTACTGTCGTATCCGTCCTAGATTTGGTAGTAAAGGCAAGGGAAGGTGCATATTTCTTTCAGAAGGCAGTTTGAGTACTTTTATCAGTTGAAGATTGTGCAGTTAGGCCTAAGGGGCAAGATATAACAGGAATTGGGAGAAATTCTGCATAATGAGTAGCTCAGTGGTTTGTACTCCTTGCCTTGTATATCTTTAAAACTTGACTGAGTAAAATTGTTGTAAAAGACACAGACATACTGTTTTCGCCATCTGTGAGAGAAATTCTCAGACTTTTATTCAGTATCTGGTAGATTGTAGTAACCTTTATTCTCCACTGTGCTGTATCCATAACAGGCAAGTGTGTGACTTACTAGTAGTAATACTTCCCTGCAGGAGAAAGCACAGTGTGTAGGGTGTTAACAGTGGTCTCACTTTACCACAATGGATGTGTTACTTTCATCTCTGTCCCCAAGGTAATATAGGCAAAATGCTGTCAAGCATTTTATAGTTGGCTGCAGTGAATCTGGTGTGGCAAGGTGAATTTCATGTGCAATAAGAATTGGTGGTCTTTAGATATATATTTAGGTTTTAGAAACTGAGGTTACAGTCTGTGAGTTTATTGGGAAAACGCTGGTGAGATATGATTTCAGAATGATTTTTTTTCTTCATTTAATAGCCAAAGATGGAGTAATTTGTATGGGGCAAAAATCCCCAACATACATTGAGCCCATGCCACAACATGACTACTGGAGTCAGGAAAAAAAATGAGAGTTCTATGTAAAAGTGAAACCAAACTGGTCGAAGACCATAGTGTTGTTACCATCATTTAAAATAATTTTGATATCAGTCTTTTGTGCTTGTCTTCTCCAAAAATGTTGTAGTATTTATTCCATCCCTTGCAAGGAAAATAATCTTTTGTACAGGAATAAGCTGGCTGAAATTAATAGCAACAGTTGTTCATTTGGTAAAATTGAGGTGAGCCTGTTGTGCTGTAAGATGGTTATAAACCAATGGTTAAGTCCGGTCCATCTCTCTGAACAGTATGCTCAGTTAAAAGAAAGTGACTTCTCAGCCAAACCTAATTTTCTTTTCACTATTAAAATTTTATATTTGTTGTGACCTTTCACCCACAAAATTTCGGTTTTAGATTGCCATTTTTAAGTAAAGAATATCCAACACGAAACTTTGATTAATTTCAGTTATGTGGAGGATTCTTGTTATCTGACTTCCCATTATCAAGGACTGATTATACTCATTATCTTGTGGCAAAGTGTCATTACAGGTAATAAGATTGAGATGAGGATGCAAAAATTTGTATATGAATGTGCCTGTTTTATTTCCAAAACCCCCTTATTATGGAGCTCATGATAAAGTGAATTACCTGTACCAATGATTCATTATTTAAGGGTATGAATTTAAAATGTTTTAATACACCATAATGGGAAATGATGGTACTAAAGTGATTAATTCTTTTTAGTTTAAAAGTCCATTGCTTACTAAAGTACAGTAATATAGATTCAGTTTTAACATAATATGGTGCCTAGCATTTTTAATCTCCATATATTATTTTTAACTAGATTCCATTGTTATTAAAATGTAATCTTGTAAGTTAGACTAATAATAATTTTAATATTTTTGTTTAAATGTGTTAGAAAGGTCTTTGAAAAAGACTTTCGTTAAATGTATAATAATTGGTACACCTAACCCAACATATGTTATTTATACTTCTCATTATCACTGTTTATAACTTTTAAAAACAGTTTATATTGTTGTGAACATTATCAAATGAGAATGTATAAAATGTTTTCATCTATATAAATATATATCTGCTATTATAATTCTGTTGGTTAGACACTGGAAAAAAAAAAGTAACATGAAAAGAGAGAGCTTATTTTTTACATCAATGATTGACTGAAAGTTTTAACAGTAGTTGAATTGTTTCGAGATGAGGTCATTATAAATTTTTGGTGAATATTGTAAAAATAAATTCTTTATGTAATTTTTCATATTAAATAAATCTACCTCCAAGTATAGAAATTGATTGATTTTCTTTGCACAGCAAGAAGAACCTTGTTCTTGAAGGCTAAGCAGTTAATAGGTATATAAGCAAAGAGTTTCCTTTGAAGTGAATTTCACAGTATTGCTGCCAGTATCATGTCCTTATTCAATAACTGGAAATGAATAGTAGTTCTGGTGAGGCTGGATGATACTGTAATATTTTAGTTTGAGGACTTCATTGACTTGTGTCCAGACAGTAATAATCCTGTGTCAGTGCTTCCTGAGAGAAAGGACTTGCGTACTTTTGTCACTGATGAAGTTGATCAAAGTATGTTACAATATGTATGTACGTGAAGTATCTCCAATTTATTCTGGTGTGTCGCGGTGGGGGGTGTTATCAATCGGTACCACTCTTCTTGCTTTAAATCCCTTGTAATAGGATTGATTGATGTGTGAAATTTTGTCCTTTAAGAGTGTATTTGATCTGTTATTCTCCAAAGTTTTGAATTATACAGATTTGCTTATATTGTCATTTATATGCCAGTATGGTTATTAAGATGCATTATGGTTGTTACTGTCTGCCATATACAGTTCTTTCAAGTTTGTAGTGGTATAACTTTTTGCATGAGCTATTTATGTCATTATGGCAGTTAGGTAAGGTTATTAATTGTCACTTCTACTTCCAGATACAGGTTATCATGGCTGCATTGAAGAACATCCCTCCATAACATTTGAACTGTGTGGTGAAACTACAGCTTCCTCATACCACCAGAGCTCTGGTGGTGGCAGTGTAACAATTATTGGGAGTGAAGCTGTGGCTTCTAGTGATGACCACAAGATGGGGTTGGTGGTCCACGCATTGTCTGAACCAACACCTGGCATCCATTTTCTCAGTCATGAGGTAGAAGAGGATGGGCGAGGGTGTATTTTAGTGACAAAATGTGAGGAGGCAGACTCTGAGGATATTCTACTAGAGGGTGGTGGACTGAGAGGCAGACAAGAGCTCTTGGAGTACTTGATACGTGAGGATGGCAGTGTGGTGTGCAAATGGTGTGGCGAGATCCTTCCCTCACGAACTCATTGGTACCGTCATAAGTATAAGTTTCATGTCCCTTCATCTGGTACTCAGTCACCTGCTAGTTTGTACAAGTGTCATCATTGTAATGTTTTCTTTAAGTCACGTAAAGGTTATGCAGGTCATATTGCTACAAGACATTCAGATGAAGATGATAAAGGAGATAAGAAGAGAGAAGATTTTGGAAGTGAAAGTTTGTCTACAGCTAGAGTCGTGGAGGATTCTTCATCTGATGGTACTGGTGGGGGTGGTAGTGGTGGTGGTAGTGGTGGTGGTGCTGTTGGTGGTGGTGGTGGTAGAGGAGGAAGACGAAATACAAGGAGTGGGGCAGATGCTCAAGGGAGGAGTGCTGACTATGAGAAGCAGCGGGAGAAGGAGGAGAAACTAGTAGCAGAGATCATTGACAGGGTGAGACGAGAATGTGAGGCTCAGGGTGCAACAGTAACAAGAAGGGGTTACTCACGCAGATCAACAGTGATGAATTCTTGAATTGGTGGTGTGTAAGAAATGGCTACATGATGTATTATCTTGTGTGTTCCAGAATGGTAACTTTCATTTGGATCTGTACCTTACTTTTTCCGTTTCTTTTACAGAAATTTGGAAGTACCATTCACCATTGTGGTTCATGTATATACATCATTTTAAAAATAATACCTCTGTTTTCTTGTACTTTGATAAAGGTAGGTGTGAATGATCTTGTGAAATATTTAACTGTTTTACTACCACTTGAAGTCACATAATTTATTTTGTTGTTGAGATTTTTTATTTCTCATATTAACCTGTTACCTTCTACTGCCCACTGCTGTGGTGTAATGCTTGTTACCACATGTGTGTTGTTATGCATACCCACCTGTTGCATGTATTTGAATGACGTTCAGTGAATACATACAGTGTAGAGGAAAGGACAAAAAGTGTGCCCTATGGCAAATACTAAAATGGGCCACCCTTTATTTATTTATTTATTTTTTGTTTATTTAATATTTGGTACTTGGGCTGTATAGTGTTATGTCCATTATTTTGTCATGGTAATTGGCCATTCATACTGTTTGGATTGGTTGGTCTCAGAACCATTGACAAAAGTGCTGAACGACTTATATGCAGTGGAGAGTGGCCCAGGGTTTTCACTGATGTTACAATGATTGCCTCAAAAGAAGAAGCCAGAAGCTACAAAATGCAGTGACCATTGCAAAATCAGCCTCATTGCACATACAGTAAAGCTAGTAGTGAGGATGATTATGACAAGGATTGAAAGGAAAATTGAGGATGTGTATGGAGAAGATTGTGTGGATTTAGAAGAGGAAATGGAACTAGGGCTGCAAGTGGGTTTGTGAGAATAATGTCAGAGCGAAGTTTGGACATAGTTGAGGAATTGTGTGCTTTCATCATGGAATTGTGTGCTTTCATCATAGACTGGCAGAAGGAATTTGACCATGTAGACTGGAGCAAATTAATGCAGATGCTAGAGGAAACTGGTATTGACTGGTGTGAAAGAAGGCTGAATGGCAAATTGTACATGGAGCAGAGTGTTAAAAAGTATGACTAGACAAGAAGTGTGAAGATTGGAAGAAGAGGTAGACAGTGTAGCTGTTTGTCATCAATTCTATTGAACATGAACAGCAAATACCATACCAAGGAAGCTCTCGAAGGGTTTGGAGACTTCAAAAGAGGAGGACAAGTAATTTGTGCTGTGAAATACAGAGATGACCACATGCTACCAGCTAAGGAAGAGACTATGTTACAGGGCATGTTTGACAGACTGATTGAACTTGGAAGATGCTATGGAATGCAAATGAATATTGAAAAAAGTAAGGCAGTTGAATGGACATTGAATTTATTGTTTGCATTGTATGAGTACAAAACATTAGTACCTTGGATATAGAATAAGAATCTCAAGGCAACCATCCCCATTATAGAGCATGATAGATAAAAATAAAACAACCAGGGAATGTGGAATATTTCAGCTATTTGGGTAGCATGATAATAAATGACAAAAGATGTAACTAGAAATTAAATCCAGGATTGCCATGGCAACAGCTGCATTCAACAAGACAAATTTTTGTTACCAGCAATTTGGACTTAAATTTAGGGAAGAATCTAGTAAAGTGTTGCATTTGGAGCAGATTCTTGTATGGTACTGAAACTTGGACAGTTCAGAAGGTAGATCGGAAATACCTGGGAAGTTTTTAAATGTGGTGCTGGAGAAGGGTGAAGATCAGTTGGACCAATTGTGTGAGAAATGAAGTGTTACGTAGAGTCACGTAGGAGAGGATTATCCTCAGTACAATAAAAAGAAGGTAGGCTAACTGAATTGGTCACATCTTGCGTTGGAACTGCCTTCTGAAACACAGTATTGAAGGAAAGGTAGAAGGAAGGATAAAAGTGATGGGAAGACAAGGAAGAAGACACAAGCAGCTACTGGATGACCTTAAGGAAAAGAGAGGATACTGGAAATTGAAAGAGAAAACACTAGATTGCACTCTTTGGAGAAGTTGCTGTGGAAAAGGCCATGGACCTGTCATAAGACAGACTACAGAATGAATGAATGAGATGAAGTTGTGTGTTGTATGTTGGTAAGTTTACCTTGGCCCTTAAGTATCAAGAAAAACTTTTAATTATTTTAAACTTTCTAGCATTGGAACTCGATAGTTCATTCAAACAGCAGCAAAGGCAGTGAACTGAATCTGCAGTTATGGTATTTATAAGACTCCTGTTATTAATATATATGTGATTTTGGAATTAACAACTGATGTATATGCAGTATGTTAGAAATTAAATGGGAATTCTGTTCAATGAAAATCTTTCATGAGGTAAAATCAGAATGGACTGTAAGTTCAATTCTAAAACAGCAAGGACACAGTTATTGAACCAAATTAGAATATGATGTTATGACAGTTATTCATATGTTAGCTGACAGGAGAATTTGATATTTTGGGATGTCCTGCAGGACTAGATGTCAAAGGTCTGTTAACCGTGCAGATTTGTGTGATTTGAAGAAAAGGGTGAAACATTACTGATGACTGTGAAGAGCACTTTTTTTGCACATACTACATGCCCTTCTGGTCATTTTGTTGAAGTTGCGTTTTGCTGTAGGGTACAGAAGTCTGAGCATGTTTGGTGTCTGAATGTGGGCCCACAGCTGTAACTCCTTTCTTCTTTCCTTCCTACTTCTTTCAGCACTGTATATGTAAGGTATTCTGTGGGACTAATCAAAACTTTGACCTTTGCTGTTATATTTGTCTGTGACTGTGGGTGTTGTCTTCCGTAGAAGTACAATGAATGACTATGCTGAGCTGTGCATTTACCCATGTGGAAATTTCTTCTTTGTTTGTGACACATGAAACAAGGTTAACTATGTCATTATGGTTATTTCTTTGTACTATGAGAAAGCAGGTATGCTTTTGTATGGGTAAATGCTGTAGCTAATTGATTGATTCAGAGTGGTGTCAAGTTGTACCTTTACATTGGCAGATTACCAGCTTATGTGTCTTTCATACATGATGGAAAAAGTTGGTGTCATTATTTTTTATTGGTGAAAATTGTAAGATACTGACATAATAGCCAAAGTTGCCATCATGTCAAAAATAGATATCTTGATTGTACATGTTTCCAGCCTGAAGAATGTCATAAAAGCTAAAGGTTTGTTTATTGTGGTTGAACATATGGCACTGATGATTTTATTTCATTCACAGAAGTGTAATGGTCATGATACGTGAAACTGAGATTATGAAAACTGACTTGGAGAATAAATTACACATGACTCCTTCAGACTGATTTGCTGCATGTAAATGTTGTAATGCCAGACAGTTTGAAGGTGTTTACAAGCTTGACAGCTCAATGGTTAAATGAAGGAGGCATTTTATCGTATAACTTAAATTTTACATCATTATAAGAGGCAAGACATCTTCCAGTTTAGAGTATGTTCTTGTATTAATGGTACTGCATTAGTGAGTTCCTCTTTTCAAAAACTTCACATAACTGGGGAAAAGTAAATTTGGAGAATTATTTTTCTTCAAACAGCGCTGCAACCCTTGGTGGGTTTTGGCCTGCTTAAATTTGGAGAATTGGATACTTTAAATCATGTGTTTGGTTCTGAGTGACAAAATTGTTAAAAGTTGTGTTGTAAATCTTAGTACAGTAAAGTAAAGTAAAGTAACCCTGTTACAGGCCTGGTTGTGGCCCAGAAGGGGGTAGAGGTATAGCTCTACTCTTCCAAGACCTCGGCGCTAGAAGGGGGTGAGTGGTCAGCAGCACGCCCCGGCCGCAATTTACCCCCGGGAAAGACCGGGTACCCATTGTACAGGAGGCTGGGTGGGCCCCAGGGCCGGATAGGCGGAAAATCTCGCCCCCACCGGGATTCGATCCCTGGACCGTCCAGTCCGTAGTCAGTCGCTATACCGACTGAGCTACCCAGCCCACTCTTAGTACAGTACCCAGGGTTAAAGTCTGAGTCTTGTTTCTTTGCTTCTTATTTTTGTAGTTTTTTCTTCCTGTTAGGATAGGACAGTTACGTTGCTATCAATCCACTTGTGGTTGTTAGTGTGATGGATTCTTTGGTGGTTTGCTTTAGTCCTCAAGGTAAAAAATCTGTTGGTTTTTTTAAATATAACATTTGCTTCTTCCACTTTTCCTACATGTCAACTTTCAGAATAATCATCCACCTTGAAATATTTCAGACTTAAGAGTGTTAAATCTTCTGTAACTATACTTGTTGCCAACAATTTTTCTACATGTGTCAAAATGTCGAAAAGCCATGTAGTACTGGGACTTTAAATATTTGTATCTCCATGTCATTTGCATGAAAATGGCTTTGCACTTGCACTACTGTTTAACATTACAACACACTTTTACTTAGCACTTACATATACTTGCTTCTATCCAAATCTGAACTCATATAGTTGTATGTTAATAAGTGGGTGCAGGCAGGCAGTGGAAGTCTTCCGTATTGTCGGTTATGAATTGTGCTTAAAGACTGGGGACATACTGCAGAGGTGTATATTTGATACTGATTGAGTATTTTCAGTGCAGTTAACCAAAAACAAGAAATAGAATTATGCATGCTTTGCAATTTTACATGTGGCTTCATTTGATTCAGGCTTTTGATTTGGATTTTTAATGTCAGGGCTTGTGGTTTGTTTATGAATTAAGGACAGTTTATTCTAAGATGAGCTACAGAGTCACTGAGTTTATAAACAAAGATGAAAATATTGAGAAAACATTTTGATGCCATGTGTAAGTACCATTAGGTGGTGGGAAATTCTATGGACAAGTAATTAATATATTTGACTTTTAGTAATAATGAAAGACAGAATTATTGAAACACAGGATTCCATATGATAAAAATCATACAAACCATAACTGCTAGCAGACAAGAGCTGAAAAAATTGTAATTTTTTTGTTGTTGAAGAGAGCAAATGACAAAATTGACAAAACATGAAAAAAGCACACCAAAAGGGGGTAAAGAATACCTTTATATGAGAAATTTTATAACTGAGGTTGTTTAATGTACCAACTCTGGGTAGCAATGGTGAGTAGTCAGTGCATTTTCATTGCCTTTCTTGATATTTGCAGGTGATAAATTATTATGATGGGGCAGAGACAGTTGTAGTCTTAATGAAGTCTTGTTTGCTAGTGATAATAGTGAAACCCACAAATCTGAATCTTGTATGAAGAACTTGGTTTGGGAATTACTGGCATACTATATGAACTCCCCACAACATAAAAATTATTAGAGAAATTGAAAATACTTTCATATGGCTACAGAAAAAATAAGGGTAGGAAGATGTCTTGGTACAATGTTGTAGACGTACAGTGTGTTCTAAATCCAGTTTGGTTTTGAAATTACTTGCATATTGTATGAACCACCCACAGCATGAAAACTATTAGAGGATTTGAAAATACTTTTATATGGCTATAAGGAAAATGAGGGAAGAAAGATATATTGGTACATTGCTGTAGACATACAGTGTGTTCTTAATCCAGTACACTGATTGCCTATTTGTCTTCTGTTTATAAAGACTTTTTTAATGGAAAATGAGAAAAATGACATGATAGCCGCACAAAGTAAAATTTCTTATTCCCGTGATCGTATGTGAAATCTGGTGGGCTGGTATAATGCAGTCGGTATAGCAACTAGCTACGGGCTGGATAGTCCAGGGATTGAATCCCGGTGGGTGCGAGATTTTCTGCACCTGTCCAGACCGGCGCTAGGGCCCACCCAGCCTACAATGGGTACCTGGTCTTTCCCGAGGGTAAACTGGCCAGGGCGTGGCATTGACCACCCACCACCAGCTAGTGCTGGGGTAAAGGAAGATTAGAGCTATACCTCTACTGCCCCACTGGGTCTTCATGACCTGTTCTAGGGTGAACTTCACCTTTTACCTATATGTGAAATTTGGTAATAGTATTGTCTAATACAGGATTTTGTAAGTTATTCTTATGAGTTTTATCTTGCATTACTTGGTGCATGTTTAATCATTTTGGCCCAGTGGTAACTATGTGCCACCTACCATAAATCTGAAACTTGGCAATTTGTCATGCATTGTGTATTTGTATTTCATATAATACTGAAAATAAGTAATGCTATTTCCCTAGACAACATTAACTAGTTGCTATTGCCAATGGGGACAAGTATGAACTGAAGTACTATATGTAATTTGAAAGAATGTCAGTCTTCAAAGTGTTAAGGTATGATTAAGGAATGTGAACCCTCTGGAAGGTCAGTTCAAGAAGTGTTGTGAAAAACTAATAAGTTTTTATATGAATGCCATGAGTGGTATCAACACTGTCAACCTCCTCCCTCACTTGTTGGAGAATGTGGCCAGTTTTGGACAGGTTTCTGTGGTCTGTGTCTTCAACTCTTTCATTGATGTCAGCAGTGGCAGGGCCTAGACATCCTTAACAAAACCCCAGGAAGAAAAATTACATGGGTGTGACAACTGGTGATCTTCTGGGCCATTCCATAGGATTTCTGTTCCCCATGCTGTCTGTGGAAGAGGGCTGGGACCTTGTTTGTAACTCAGATTTGGAATGTCTTCCTGCAGGTCTGGAATTTGCCATCATTATAGCATATGAAGATCAGACAATGCCCATCACTGATTCGGCAAACCCATCATGTACAAGACATTTGTACCAACCAAAAAATTGATGGTTCACCATGGATTCCTGCAATACTTATGCTGAGACTGTCATTACACTGTCATAACAGTTTTCTTGTCATGAAGAGCTAACAATGGAACATTTTTATGGACTGAACATTATTTTATGATACTGATGAATAAGAATTTATGTAGCAGTCAGATATGCAGTAGGCACCAAATTGAGAAGATCTGAGCTGATCTTTGCAGCTGGTATATTCTTCAACTGTATCTTAAATGTGCTCTGCTTAACATGGCTTTTTGAAAGTTTTAATTTAGGTAAATGAAGATCAAAATTGTAAAACTCATTTATGGACTTACTGAATGTTGAGCAAATTTTATTGAGAATTTATAAAATAATTTTATTTGAGATTTACTATTATCTTCTCAATGGTTCATCTTTTCAAACTCAAAACATCTTGGGGAAATATAAGTTCAACATATTAAAGCTTTAGAATCCTGAAGTGCATCTCACCATTATTTCAATGCTTTATAATGCTTATGTTGTAAGCTATAACTTGGCATAAACTGCATGACCAAGAAAGCTCAATTTTCACATTCCCAGGATGAGAGGTCTTAATGAATGTGTGAACTCCTATGTCTGATGTGTATATAGTTGTTTCTAAGCTTCACCAATGTATGGCTACATCACAGATGACCTCACCTTTTAAAGTGGCTTATGCATTACCAGGAAACAAGATTTGTTAATATCACTGGACATTTCCAAGATGAAACAAATTATCCCATGTAAGGAGGTAGAAGCTATCATTTCATTCTGAGGAATACTAAAGTGTATTCATATATGCTCAAACTCATGTCCGTGTCATATTTAAAAGTCACATTGGATATTTTAGATGTTCAGCAGTGTTCTGCTGACAGCAGAATCAGAGTATCAGAGTATTTGTATCCACTTTTATCATCCATGGTATTTGATTTTATGTATGTGTGTTTTCTAATTTGTGTATACTTGGTTAAAATTGGGGGCTTCTACACTGGCAGATGCACTTGTTCCAGCAATGTTGTAATGGTCAGTTGAATCCGGTCCACATGCTCATACCCTATTTATATGATTATTTAAGTATTTCCCTCTAATCTGTGTTTAGGTCTCATGGGTGAGTTCTTCACTTCAGATTCCTGACTGAAAGTCTGTGTGTAGTTTGACTCTGCTGAGTGTCAACAGCGGTCACAATTTCCCAAACCCTGCATTTTCCCTTAATGCCTTGATCTTATCTACTGCTGAGTTTTTTTTAAGGATTGTAGTCCCAACATTTGGCTAGTGCTTGCTCTGTTCTGAGTTGCCATGTCACTGGTACATCTAGGACTGGATTTAGCAATGAAGATGTTCATTTTTACACGGTATGTTAATTTTACTACTGAAAAATTTCTCCTTGCTTAGTTGTAATGGTAACAAGGACCATTCTGCAATGTTCATATGTATCAAGGCACTTGTAGGTGAACCGTCACATATTTGTGGCAGTAGATGTCAGTTGGTGTTCTGGCTTTTGGAAGACAATATCTAGCCTTTAAAATTATACTACCATAAGGACCTGAGTTACTGTGAGCTTGTAGAAATGAAAGGATGATTTAACCCTTAGGCGACTAATGTCATATATATATGGAGCACCCATTCTTGATGTTTCTAGATCACACACCACGACGCAGCACAGTCGGTAGGACTCCTCTGGACGAGTGATCAGCTCGTCGCAGAGACCTCTACCTGACAACACACGACACTCACAACAGACAAATATCCATGCCCCCGGTGGGATTCGAACCCA
>Ga0268261_10002448_pt1 | contig 13297 bp, 8 predicted proteins | sample TergutNc150P1_FD_190353 | JGI IMG/M metagenome (GOLD analysis project Ga0268261, IMG submission 190353) | Nasutitermes corniger P1 segment gut microbial community from laboratory colony in Florida, USA - Nc150 P1 (SPAdes) (version 2) | ecosystem: Host-associated > Arthropoda: Insects > Digestive... | reverse complement strand
TATTATTATTATTATTATTATTATTATTATTATTATTATTATTATTATTATTATTATTGTCATTATCATTATCATTATCATCATCATTATTATTATTGTTATTATTATTATCATCATCATCATCATCATCATCATTATCGTTATTATTATTATCGTTATCATCATCATCATCATCATCATTATTATTATTATTATTATTATTATTATTATTATTATTATTTCTGCGGGTGTGGGAATGGCGAAATACTTCTTGGATGGCATCAAATGGGTGAGAGTTCTCATTGCTCACGAGGTTTTTCTGGAAATCTATGGAAAAAGTATTTCATACTGCATTATATAATTTGTTGTGTCAGTATGCAAAGTAGCCACATGTCGAAAGGTAACTTGCTGCAGAAACAACTGTAGTGTTAGGCAAGAGAGGTGGTCTTACTGAAATATTTTTTAAAGTGTGGATACAGACAGGGTATTGAACAGTTCCAACAATGCATCCATAATCATCTACGAGTTAACTTTGTTGTGGGTCATCAATGTCCCCTTCAAGGCAGTTCTCTTCCAAGTTTATTCAATCAGTCCACTGTTTCTGCAAAGCTACAAGCACCAGCAGATCTGAGGTTCTGCAATCACATGCTGGATAGTCACCAATTGTTTCTGAATTGCAGACAGACAGAGACAGAAGCTGAAGTTGTAGAGGTATCAATCAAAATAACAAAGAAAAATAAGAATGGGTGGAAGAAATGAGACAAATGCAGCAAGCAGAAGAAGAAGAGGAAACAGTGATCTGGACAAACAAGATAAAAGTCTGGTGCATCTGGTAAACAGTTTCTGTAAGAGATAATTTGGAAAATGTAGACATTTGAGGTGCTTATTGTGTTGTCAATTGCTTTCAGCTTGCCCATTCTACCCTATATGGTGGAAGAAAAATAAGGTGGGGAGCGCAGATACACAAACTTAAAAGGCTGGACCAACAGCAGCACCATTACTAAAATGTGGCAACTTGATAGCCACATGAAACACAACATCCACAACAACAAAACTGTTACCTTTGTAAGATGAACGTACACACAACCCCACCTGTGATGTGTGTGGTAAATCATTGAGAATATCCTTGCAACTCAATGACCTACCACACACACCGCAGGTGCAAGGTCACTCTCTGCAGCATATGCATTGATGCGTTGTAGTAATACTCTCATTCGTTACCTTACAAACATTTTCTGTACAGGTTTTTGCTTTAACAGACAATAACTTTTACATGTTTCTTGCTTCAATACTACTTTTTCACTTTTACAATCAAATGGTTAAGTGGGTCATGTGAGCTGAGCACTGAGTATACTTAACACTAGTAACAATGCTGATTTTGCTTTATGGATTTTCACCTTACAGACATATTCTGGGGAGTGGATTATTTCTGCAATTTGTGGTGTCAGTGTACTACTTTTTGTCTGGCATCTGGAGAAGGTTAGGAAAGTGTTAAAGTGAAGTTAATGGAAGGGAATTTGAAATATGGAGGAAATCGAATATTTCCAAGAACAGGGTTGGAAAGGGGTAAGTGGAGTGGAGTGAAGGGAATTTGAAGTGGGGTGAAGATCAGCTAGAGTGTAGTGGAGTGAAGGGAATTTGAAGTGGGGTGAAGATCAGCTAGAAGTGGTGAAGGGAAGGGAATTAATGCAGTGTGGGATGTGAAGTGTATATACAGATAGTGAGGTTTAGGTCTAGGTGAATTGTGTGTACTTGAGTACTAAACAGTCTGGTTTACCCACTCTTTAGAACACCTAGTGGTTTTTAAAACTGATTCATCTACTTTAGTTCTACTCGTTTCCGAGTATTAATAGGGCACAATATGTGTTCTTGATTTTTTTTTTTTTTTTGTTATTTTGTGTATTGAGGGTTGCCTTGAGTGTTGTATTGTGTGATGTGTGTTATTGTATTTTATTGTATTGTACTGTGCTGTACTGTAGTGTCCTGTCTTGCATTGTAGCCCACTGTCATCAGGTATAAACCCATTTGCATTTATTAATAATAATAATAAAAGATAAAATATCTCACCTACTCTACATGGATGACTTGAAGTTGACTGCTAAATCAGAGGAAGAGATTCAAAAACAGATTCAAACAGTGCAAACCTTTAGTGATGATAATCATACGGAATATGGACTTAACTAATGCGCCAAGATTACATTTAAGAGGGTAAACTAATTCACTCGCAAAATTTAGTGATTGACATTAACAGAGAAATACAAGAGTCAGAGCAAGGAAAAACATACAGGTATTTAGGGATTGAGGAAGGTGTAGGCATACAACATCAACAAATGAAAGAAAGATTGAAACAGGAATACAACAGGAGAGTAAGAATGATAATGAAATCTGAACTGAATGCCAGGAATAAGATTACAGCAATTGAAGCACTAGCAGTTCCAGTATTGAGATACAGTTTTGGTATAATTAACTGGAGAACTGAAGACATAAAAAAAATTGACAGAAAAACCAGAAAGATACTAACAGTGCATAAAGTGCATCATCCAAAAGCTGACATAGACAGGCTATATGTAAAGAGGAAGGAAGGAGGGAGGGGACTGGTACAAGTCAAAGCAGCATATAAAGCAGAAATAACTAGTATTGCAGAATACCTTAACACAAATTATAAAATAGACCAGTTTGTAAACATTGTTAAAAGCTATGAAAGCACATAACCAACTATGAACTCAATAATTAAGACAGCAGTGAAGATTACAGAAGAACTAATCAAGCAAATGAGAAGAGTGATGCAAAACAGGAAGGAATACAACATACAAAAGCAAGATTAGGAGAGGTTCTAAAGAACAAATGGAAAAACAAAGTAATGCATGGGCAGTACATCAGAAATATAGAAAGATAGCTTATTAGTGAAGAAGATGCATTGCTTTGGCTCTCAAAGGGAGACTTAAAGGCAGAAACTGAGAGTGAAATAGTAGCAGCACAAGACCAAGCAATACAAACAAAACATTATGCATCAAAGATATTGAACACAGAGACAGATAGCAAATGCAGACTATGCCAACAATTTGATGAGACAATAGACCATATAATATCAGCATGCCCAATACTGGCAAAAGAATAGTACATAAAAAGACATGATAAAGTGGGTGCACAACTACATTTTAACGTATGTAAACAGGGGTACAATTGGACAAAAATCACTGGTACAAACATGTGCCAAAATCAGTGGAAACAGCCCAGGGAGGTAAGGTAAATACTGTGGAATTAACAAGTGCAAACTGACAGAGCCACCCCCAACAACAAATCAGACATTATAATTTGTGATAATGAAAAGAGAACATGTATGTTAATAGACGTTGCAATCTCAGGGGACAGGAATATGATTAAAAAAGAAGCCAAGAAAATTTTAAAATATAAAGACCTTACAATAGAAATAAAACGCATGTGGAATGTAAAAACAAAGGTGATACTAGTAATAATAGGTGCGACAGGAACTATTTCGAAGGCATTCAGAAAATATGTGAGCAACATACCAGGAAATCACGAAGTCAAGGAACTACAGAAAACAGCCATATTGGAAACTGTGCACATACTTTGGAAAGTGCTAACGTAGAGATGGAGTCAACACAGGAACTAGCAATCAGCGCACCATGAACAGTAACACCAGAATAGCTGCAACACAATGTTCCCTAGGGACATGGTTTGTCTCAGGAATATATGTGTAGACACCCTGCATAAAGGAGATATCAATATAATAATAATAATAATAATAATAATAATAATAATAATAATAATAATAATAATAATAATAATAAATGTCTCTTGACATCCTCTTCCACACCACCAGTTTTTGTGACAATACTTCTGAGACATAACAATCCACTTGTTCTATATTAATCCCCCTAAGTGTAAGTTTGGCTCTGTACTGTCTCTTTGGTTTTCCTTCCATTGATCTACACTCCATTGTTTGCTTATTCTTGTAGCTTTTTCACCTTTATCTCCACATCTCTGAGACTTGAATGTACAATGTGGTATGGAGTATCATACTCCCATATCATATCCCCCCCACCACCATTTCATGACCTCATTTACCATCCACAAGCACTGAAATTGTCCTTCTGCATTGACACCAAACAATGTAGTATATGCTGTGGATGCTGTGCTGAAGAAACTACCTACCTCCATATTCAGACAGCCTGCTTAAAAAACGCACAGTATATTTGTCTGTAGCACTGCTACCGAAGCTGCATGGTATCCTAACACAGACCAGACTATGTTTCTTCATCACTGTGAAAACCTGAAGTAAAGAACCAAGAAATATAAGTGACAAAAGTGTGGATGCTTCATGCTGGCATGCTGGAAAACTGAAGTACAAGTACCATGTTATGTTTTTATCGACACAAAATTTCATGCCATGCTGCTCTGCACACTCCCATGTTTTGATTTCTACTGCTTCCTCAAATGAAACAAGAATTAAAAAGATATAACACAATGAAAAGATGTAAGCCATTCTAAAATGCAACATGTTATGAGTTCTACGCAAGCAGAAGCAGAAGAACAGCCATTAAACGTGCTACCTAGCAACAATGTGCACAGTAAGAAACACAAAATATTAATAATGTATACAATTAAATCAATGACAATGACATATATATGCAAGAGATTTAACCTCCACAATAAAACTGAAACTTAAACCATCATACAAAACTACACAAACTGATATAATCCCAGAAAAGTGGCTATACCTGTGAGTGGTACCATCATCTGGTTGATTCTTGGTGTTACTGACTAGTGGAATGAAGTGTTCACGAAAGAAACTGTAACAACTGCTGCATAATTCGAGGTTTTCGCAGTTGGCTGACAGTGGTGTTGGCCAAGATTCAAGTCTAGTTGGATAATACACCATGTCAACTGGCAGATAATTACCAGTGTTTCAGAGGAGTATAGTGCACCCACCTGCATGGTCAAGTAGCCCAAAAAGAGTGAAGAAGCAGTCCTCTTCGAATGCTTCATCCTCTCAGAGACACACCACGTTCCTCCAAAGCGCTGGTATCTACCAGTGATCATGGCCTCAAAAATGACTTGTAACAATCAACAACAGTCATGGTCAGTATGCATCTGTACAGTGATGAAAACTACTTGCAAGCATATTTGGTGACAGCAGCACAACAGAAAGTTTGGTAATTTGTTACATTTACTTGATTTTCACAGTTGCGGCTCCCACAATAGTTTTTGGCCAGTGAAATTTTCCAGAGGACCACTTTAAGGGAGTCAAATGTCCAATAAAAGCCAGGCTACACTTGCAAAAGCCCAGTTTAAACATATTTCAGTGATATGTACAAGAAGCTGTACTGTTCAAATTCTGTGTGTATCCATGAAATGAGACAGCCTTCACTTACATCAGTCCAGTACCCAGTGTAAATGCTTAACAATGTCAGTTTAACACAACACAGACAAGAAAAGAAAATACAATACATTTATTTACTTAAAATTAATCGTAGCATTCCTATACAAAATCTGTCACAAGTGTTCATTCTGAATACCTGCTGGAAAAACAATACAAATAGTAACTTTTAAAATACAGTACTGGAACAGTCATATATCTTCCAGTGTAATAAATATGACAGACTTTCCCCTAGTCACACTACATTCTCTTCCTCTAGGCTTCTGCACACAGAAGTTCAGTAAAATTCATACAATTGGTTTTACTTCACTCACTCACTCACTCACTAACCCTTTCCTTGAACCAGACATTCTATCAGTCTCAAAGTATTCTGAACCCACAACAGACTTTCTGAAAGTTAAGCCATCTAGTGTCTTTGTGATCTGATAAACACCTTACAAGAGCCAGATACATTATTAGATTACATCCTTTGAAAACCAGTTTTAAATGGTGGAAATCAACAGAATTTTGTTCTCTATTTATCTTGTCATATGCACTGTCTACTGTGTCTGATGAGCCTCCATTAACAGAAATATGCTTGCAATCAAAAACTCACTCAGACTTTGTGGCTACAAAATCTAATATAACTTTTACCACAAAAACTAGGCTCTTTGTTATGTACAGCCTCCTTAAAACCAAGTTTTTTTTTTTTTCCTGGGATGTTTTGATTAAGACACGTTATAAACAAAGGCCTACATGATTTTGGACAGGCCAATATTTGAGGACATGACCAGGAAATATTTTGCTACATGAACAAGCAACATTCAAAAAAGCGGCCTGGAGAGTCTGCATTCTGCTACAGTGTTGAATTATTAATTTCAAGGAAATTATAAATTTCTGTAAATACTAATGAAAATAGACGTGGATTCAAAAAAAACATAGCAACCTTCCTGCTTACCAGTATATAAACTGCTAAGATTTCATGGCCCACTTGTCTCCTGATTAGTAGCTTATCTTAAAGCGGTCTCAAAATGCCAATCTTCTGTTGGTGGGCAGGCCTCACACCTTCAGAAAACATCTGCACATATGGCTAATGTGTTGTCTGAGGACAGCCACAGATTCTTGCCAGATATTTTCTTTCAAGGCTTGCAAAGAGACAGAATTTGTTCACACTGACAATGTGTGTTGGCATACACCACAAATAGAAGCCAAATGAATTTAAATCAGGCAATCAAAACACCACCAAAATCTTCAATCACTGGTTCATAAAAGAAATCATGTCACCCATCAACAAAAGCCTTCCTTGAACAAATTATTAAAGAAGAAGAAGAAGAAAAAAAGAATCCTAGCATTAACCCTACACAATGTCTCACATGCTCCAGAAAACCTGAGAGACATCAGACATTCCACAAATCAGCAAGATGACAGGAGGTCATGAGCAGGTAGCAAAAAATGTTTAAAAAGACTCATTTACACTAAATTTCCAGTACAACTGGTACAGTGGTAATCATGTTAACTATTAATATAAATTTCTCTGCAACATGTGCAATATGGTTTAAAGAAAAAGAAAAGAGGATATGCATCAATGCAACAAACCTCTACACTGCAGTAACTTATGCCCAATAACAGTACAGACTTTTCCCACACGTTCACTAACCTTTTTCTTCAACTCAGCAAGCAATAACAGGAACATTATAAAAATTAAAATTATACCAGGGAATCTGCAAAGTATTAAACAGTATTCAATAACCAAATACAATGGAATTAGGCAGTGTTATGACAGTTCAACACATGTACACTGATGGCACAACACACATAATCACAGGCAGTTGTGTGACAAACAGTCAGCCCCAGCATCCTACAAGCTCTTAATTAATCCCATGACTGCTCAACAATTTGAAAATACAGACTTCTGGTAGGAAAGTAAGTGCATACAAAAGCGGTCAGTTCATATACATACCCCAAATGCTTTGGGAATTCGACCAACAAAAGTTTAATAATACAGAAGATGAAACAAATGTTCAACAATATTAAAAAATAAATTACACAAACTGAAAACACTACATTATTAAATGTAACAGTTTGCAGTCAAGAGATTGAAATTAAGATCAGGCATTATATCAAAATACTAAATTTAACTTATAATACATGTGAAATAAATAACAATATTTTTATACAAAACAGCTACTCCCAGTGTGTGTGTGTGTGTGTGTGTGTATATGTGTGTGTGATGTACCAGTGGAACTTTGCTCCTGTGATCAATTTTTAAAACATAAAGAGCTCAGCAAAATCTGCCGAGATTCTTATTCAAAAAACTGACATTATATGCTGCAATGACTTAAGGATATAACCACTCAATTCAGTAATATCAGTGAAGGGTATGAAACAGAGTCAGTCTTATGTGTAACAGAAACATACAGCCAACATAAGAGCCTGCTCAGTTTTTCCTACCTCAATAATATTACAACACACAAACAAACCAACAAACACTCACCTTAATCACAACTGTGCTGGCTGCACAGAAAGATACGCTACCTCAGAGAAATTTATAACTGTATAAAATTAAATATTTACAAAGAAATATTTACAGAAATATCAATTATAAGAAAAAAAATTTCTTGTTATTGGTTCTACTTTTAGGCATCATTCAAATGCTTTCGGTCATAACTGTCCTTGTTTGTCATGATCTTGCTTGTTGGAAAAATACCTGGAACAAAAAAAAAGCATAAGTCTGTATTTTGTGACAGTTATGAATTCAGTGATGCATAGTTATTACACTGTACATTGCCAGCTTGTTCTATCCTAGCACCTGTAATAAATACAGGCAGTCCTAAAAGTTCACATGTTCAACTTGCACACAACCTGCACTTTCGCACTTTATAAATCTTCACTCCCCAATCCATCTTTTGTAAACAGCTGATGAACGAACATTTCAAGCCATCACACAGTGGCGCTGGCTGTCAGCCAAGCCAACAGCTCAGTCTCTGCATGGTGTCTGCAACGTTGTCTATGTTTATACAGTAGTGTTCAAGCACTGAACAACATTGGTGACTCCTGGGCTGAAATACAGGAATCCACAATGAATGGTTGCTGGACAAGGTTATGCCCAGATTTGTAGCAGGATTTTAAAGATTTTGAGGAGACTCCTAAAGGTAAAGCAATCCCATTACAGGCCTGCACAGGACCTGAGGGTTCCAGGAGGCTGAGGCTCCCAGATTTCAAGACGATCAGCACATGAAGGTGGTAAGGTTGTTGGCCCTATGTACTGGCCAAATTTACACCCCAGAAAATATTCCTGGTACTCATTTCCATTAGAGGCTGAGTCAACCCCAGGGCCATAGTGCGGCTGGAAGGATTATGTCAATGAAAAATTCCAGTGACACCATCAGAAATTGAACCCACAATCTTCTGGCTTGTAGCGTAGTGCCTCAACCAACTACACCACCGTGTGCCCCGAGAAGACTCCTAAAGACACCACAAAGGAAGCTGTTCATCATGTGAATTAACTGAACTTATGTGTCAGCTTTGAAGATGGTGGATGTTTTGAATGCATCTCATTCACAGCTGATGTCAAATCAAAATCCCATTGACATACTAGAGAAAGATACCACCTAAAGCCAAAGAAGATGACTGTTGAAGTTCTGGAACTAAGATTTTGGCAGTGAAAGAAATGAAAGCAGCCTCTGATCACCCTGAAGAATTCTTAAGTATCACAGAAAATGTGATCTGAATGCACAGAGATGTTCACAAGTACGTAGAGCTGTTGATAAGGATACAGCTTGCTACAGATGCCTGTATCAAGAGAAGAAGGCACGTGTTCACTTTCTCTTGACAGTTCTTCAAGAAAATTGATAAGATGCTGTCAACAAGTACTGCTTCTCAGCATTAAAATCAGCTACTTACCTTTGGATAAATTCTGTATGAATGTACAATAATAACTGGTACAACTGATGCACATGTTGCCCATAAACAGGGATTTTTATGTAATCTTCAGCAATGGGAACAGAAAGGACCTTGTAACATGTAAGTCTCTTGCTCAACTTCCACACATTTTGACTTTCATACACATTTTCAAGGAGAAATTATGTATGAAAGTCTGTGGCTGCCTGTACCTACATGCTCCAAACACCTGTCTTCCAAAATTTATACAACACTGCAGCTAGTCAAGAAATTCCCTGCTGTAATGCAACCTGAAAGCTCACTGGCATGCATGGCTGTATGTCTTAAACTGTGTTCAGTTACAGTACAGAACTAATGTCTTGAAACAAAGCACTGACTCACCACTCAAGTCATCCCACCCCATGCCCAAATATTCCCTGTTTCAAAACTAAGTTTGTATCATAACACACATAACAGGCCAGCAAGAATAATATATTTTCAGAATTCGACTAATTAACTCAAAATATGAAAAATTTCTTCCACTTACTTTAACATAATTTTTGAAAACCTTGTTTTCAGCCTTGAGTGCCTGGCAATACTCATCTATAAGCTGTGGGGAGATCTGAAGAGTTGGGAGGTATTCTGCATGGAGGTAGTTGACAAACTCATCACCCTAGTAAACATAATATTCAGTAAACTTCACAATATTGCTTGTACCGTGCATATCAAGTTCTTCATCTAAAAACTGTTCCAACAATATGACATATAAGGATGTTAGAAATTCTTATACAGTCAAACTACATTCCAACATGTTTCAGTGGTGGACTCCACCATCATCAGGGCAGTCCCACCTGCACAAACCAAAACACTGCTATCATCAACTGTCTACTGTATCATGCACACACACACAGATTCACTCGGTGTCCCCATCAGCACAGACGCACAGCACTCCTGAAGCTGTCCGGCACCATGGGAATCCAGGAAGCAGGAGTTGGCATATGCACAATAGTTGACATGTATCGGTGTGTATGTGCATATGTGAGTGTGTGCGTGCGCATGTGCACGCATACGTGAATGAGTTAGTGCACTTCCATGAGTAAGTACATGCACATGTGTGTGATTGTTACACGGACAAACTACATTCCAACATGTTTCGGTGGTGGCCATCACCATCACCAGGGCAGTCCCACCTCCATGACACCAAACACCACTACTGTTAACTGTCTATCTTATCATGCAAATACAGATTAACTTAATGTCCCCATGCCTACCACGTATGTATACTCTGTCAAACAAAAATCAAGCAGCCTGAAATTTCGTACATCCCACTCCAGAAGTGACAAGACGTACAGTTGCCATTATAATTTGAGTTGTTTCACTCTCCCCATATTTGTGCATTCGTGGCACTTCTTGGTCTTCCATGCATTACAATCAATCAATCAATCAATCAATCAATGTCATATATATATATTAACCAAAGACACCAATACATTTGCTTAATTTGAAGTTAAAACATGATGTAAATTTCATTAATTTTCCGAGACATGTGGCTAGCTAGCTAGTAAGACAACTCAAATTATAATGGCAACTGTACGTCACATCACTTCCAGAGCAGGACATACAACATTTCAGGCCACTTGATTTTTGTTGGACAGAGTGTACATACATTGTAGGCATAACATAAACACACACACACACACACACACACACACACACACACACACACACACACACACACACACGATACACACAAACTATTGTGCGTATGCCAACTCCTACTTTCTGGATTCCCATGGTGCCCAGCAGCTTCAGGAGTGCTGTGCGTCTGTGCTGATGGGAACACAGAATGAATCTGTGTGTGCATGATATGGTAGAAAGTCTGCAATAGCAGTGTTTTGGTTTGTGCAGGTGGGACTGCCCTGATGATGGTGGAGTCCACCATTGAAACATGTTGGAATGTAGTTTGACTGTACAAGAATTTTTTAAAATCATTATATGTGCATACTGTTTGAACAACTGTTAGATAAATAACACAATATTCAGTGATAACTACATACGTACATACATACATAACTATTGTACATTTTATAGCATAACTTGTGTAACAACATTGCAAAAAGCATGTAGTTTTTGAGCAAGTAATGCAATGGTCTCCCTGAAGATGGTGTAAGAAACAACAAAACATGTAGGAGGCAACTGGAGATAAATATATGTATTTAACTTATTATGTGCATTTACTTGGAATAAAAAGAAGTGATTGAAGGTTTCATAGGTTTAACCAGACTACAGTGCCTTAGGGATCATTTCATTTACCAAATGAAAATATCCTTTCTAAGTGTTCAATCAAACCTACATACGATACTTTGCACCATACTAACACTGTTCACCCTACAATTCATCCCTTATTTCCACTCTCACCACAGACAAGAATTGAACCTACATCAAAATGAATGATAGCTGCAATTTTCTGGACAATTAACAAGCTGTGAAATGTACACACAACAGAATAATTCTGGCACATTCTGTCTTCTGCATGATTACCACCAAAACCATGAGACTTGCACAAAAAAAGTTACTGTACATGTGTGTATCACTCTTCTCTAGAATTTGTTCCAAATACATTTTCCCCTTTAATAAATGTGTAGCAAGTTATCCTCAAAATGTATGCAACCATGCATACAGGTCTTAATGAAAAGTGTTGTTACTGTTAAACAAGTGTAAGTATCTTAAACTTGGATGTGATGAAAAATTTTGGTCATCCTCCCCGAACAACAAACTTAATGAAAATCCAGCCACCACCATTTCCAGACTGTGATATGCAGACAGGTGGACACAGAGACGAGAAAATAATAAGCACATTTTTGCAACTTTTCATTGCAACAGACCAAAAAAGCAGTGCAGTTCCTAAATACCAGATGGCGGGCATGTGACATGATTTTGTGGCTTCCCATTACGAACTGAAAGCTGAAACTCGAACCAAACTTCTTAAAGAATTTCACAGTCTGCACATCCTTATCGCAATTTTTCATCCAATTCTAGTTGTACTTTTCTATCATATTTAGCTGAATGTACAGTTACTGCACAACTCACACGTCTCTGCAAGATAGCCTTCAGGCACATGGCACTCTCTGCCAATGCCAGCGATGTCTGAGCATCAGAGAGATCAAACGTGGACTTGAGGGGTGCCATAAAGCATGCAGGAACTATGTTCTTGTATATGAACTGTGTGAAGCCATCAGGCTGCTCCTTCCCACCCCACAAATCCACCAACTTCCTAAGGATTGCAAAGCATGTTTTCTGAGCCTGAAAATAAAACCACATGTAAATATCTTGAACAGTTTATCAGTGCAAGATTTACAATTTGTTACTTAAACAATGCTGCATAAACTTCAATAGTTATTTAGCAATCAATGAGATGAGAGGGTGTTAGCACTATTCAAGGTCATTCTGCAACTACAATAGTATTAAAAGTGTGTGGTTCATTTTAGAGTAATTACCCAGCATTTGTCCATAGGAGATGGAAAACCAAGAATGGTTCACCCGCCGAAGTTTTAGCGAAGTTAATAATCACATGATGGTGCACTACACGTGGCTGTATGCATACTCCATACAGAACTTAACCCTTAGGCGCCGGGATTTAAATGCCCCGTGCAGTGGCTGCCCGCCGGAGTTTTTTCTGGGGTTTTTTAAATTTCAATGCATGCTCTTAGAAAAAAAATCGTATCTCATAGATTTTTCCTTCAAATTTAATGCAATAAAATTTGGCAACCTGCTTATGAATTGGTTTATCAGGGAAAAAATGTTCGCCTATTGTTATAATAAATTTAGGCCTTTGGATCGCATACATTATGTAAAATGTTGTGTAAATAGTTTATTACTCACAAAATTCTGGTTGCTGCAGAAGGTCTGTGGCACCTTGGATCACTATTTTACCACAACACACACTATTATCAATTCTAAATGGTCAGAAATTCACTTTTGTGTGATAATCCGCGAAACAAGGCACCACGCACAGGCCTACGTCACACTTCGCGCACTTGTAGACCGTGGTCTTTCTCT
>Ga0268261_10002447_pt1 | contig 13301 bp, 12 predicted proteins | sample TergutNc150P1_FD_190353 | JGI IMG/M metagenome (GOLD analysis project Ga0268261, IMG submission 190353) | Nasutitermes corniger P1 segment gut microbial community from laboratory colony in Florida, USA - Nc150 P1 (SPAdes) (version 2) | ecosystem: Host-associated > Arthropoda: Insects >... | reverse complement strand
TGTTGAGCTGTAAACAAACGTCAGGATAATAAACTGAAAAATTGTTGCATCAGGTCGGTGATTTATTTGAATTGTACGATGATGCACGGACTTACAAACCTTAAATTTTACAATTAAATTTTAGCACACTCTGTATGTAAAATGTGAATAATACAGGAACCAAGAAAGGTAGCATTATGAAATAAATGGCATTTTGAAGAGAAAAACGGAGAGTGTGCAGCATGTTTAAAATACTCAGTACTTATAGTTGTTGAAAAAATATATAAAATGCAACATTTATATAGGACGCATGGTTCTTAAAGGTTAATATGTGATATACATGTGATGTGTGGTTGTGACCTGTTGTACCACATGCGTTACTGTTGTGAGGGGTGATATATTTTCTGGTCCACATTTTTTTTAAATTTCATTTTTTTTTTTTTTTTTTGCAGCATATGTACATCACGCCTGAAACTGAAGCCACAGCTAGTCACAGTAGTGAGTAACTCTGTGATAACTGTGAAACCAGGGAAATCAAAGTCTACCCTGAACTATCAGCTGCAGAGTCTCAAGGAGGCTGTACCTAAGGTTGTCATCAAGGTGAGTATGTTACAAGAAATCTGGTGTTTTGTCACACCCTAAATATTTCATGCATTGTTTTGTGCTTCATAATGCTGAAGACAGGAATTTACAAACTTGTGATTTACATATCATTTAACTGGAACTCCTGAGAGGTAAAATATGTCTGTAGACGCAAGAAGAAAGTGGACAAATGTCGCCTAAGTCATGTAAAAGAGACAGGCTACAAAGTTGTTAGGCTACTTGATTGAAACTAATGAAATGTGCAGTATGTCTAAAGACAAAACAAAATAGTATAATACTGGCATAGTATACTCTGTGCATTATTCTGACACTTAATTATAGTAACCAACAAACACACATAAAGTGACTAAAAGTCGTACATAACATACAAAATTCTGACGTGCTTCAGTGGCAGGGCATCGTCTACAGGGAATGTAAAGTACAAAGGTTTTCACGTACCAACACAACAGTCTAGGTATTACATTGATAAAATGTTTTATGTGCATTTGTCGGTTTTTGTAATTACTAGTAATCTACTGGTTTGTGAGATATGAAGTTCTCATAGTGGTGACTGAAGTTGGTGATGGTTTTGATCTCCTTAAACCATTACCTCACTTTAGTTAATTGGTTATAGAAATAACAATTGATATTCACATTTTCTTCTGCTAGCCTTATTTACTGTAGGACCATGATCTTTTATGTCATCACACACACTGAGTATGCCACAAAGCCACACCGTTTGAGACGTTATAGTTGCTTTGATTCAGTTATTACAGTTCAAGCCAACAAATGCACTCAGTTTGATTAAAGTTACAGTAATGAAACATGTAGGGGTTGGTGTTTTGTAATATTATTTGATATGATATGATATATTTAACTGCAATTGGGTAGCCACCCGGTGGCAGTAGTACAGTAACATGAAACATGTAGGGGTTGGTGTTTTGTAATATTATTTGGTATGATATGATATATTTAACTGCAATTAAGTAGCCACCCGATGGCAGTAGTATAGTACACATATACACACAAACAATACAGAGAATGACACAAAACAAACAATACATACAACAACACAAAAATTAGGAAGATTGCGGGCTGTGCCCCATCGTTGCGGGTTTTACCGTGGCATTTGCCTTACAACTGAGGAAAAAGCATGGAAAAACCTCAGTCAGGGTAGCCATACATAAACATACAATAAGAATACATAGTCATAACAATAAAAATACATAAATTACATTATTAAACAGGAATAAAACCGTATATACATTGATAAAAAATAGAACCCACGGAATATGAAAGAATGTGATAATAGTAAAATACATATAAGCAGCAACTTCGTATTGTCCATAAGTCTTCTAATAATGTTTGACACCTTATTACTAAGACCATCACTGCACTGCAACACTCCGTTACACTTCACCACACTTCACCCAACAACACTTCACTACACTTTGCTATGCTTCACCACACTTCACCCAACTACACTTCACTTCTTTCTTATTTAAATATTAATAAAATTGAGTGCATTGGTTGGTCTCAATTGTAATAATTGAGTTATATTGAATGGAATGGAGAATGTGAAATTGCTCTGATTCATAGCTGTGGTTTATTCAGCATTTCTTTCGTGTCATTAATTGTTTTAGAAATTAATTTGATATTATATAACTGTATATATTTGTGTAAAAGTAGTTCCATAAGAAAATTAGTTTGTCTTAATTTTATACAGTAAGTCTTAGAAGGAGACGGACATTTGGATGTAAATGGTTTTAATCTGAAGAGAGTCATTTGCCCAGAGATTTATTAACTGATGATTTTAATGTACAGTATACCCATCCACCAAACTACATGTCATCATATCTCAAAGATACAGTACTGGTCACAGTCACCGCTATGAGAATGGCAGTTTCATAAATGTTTATGTGGTATTCACATGTTTTTCAATAGGGACTGCCATCTGTGAACCGTGCTGTTATACATAATGATGATTCAGGTGGCAATACTCGGTATAAGTTGTTCGTGGAAGGAGATAACCTGCGAGAAGTTATGGCAACACCTGGAGTCAAAGGAACCAATACCACCTCCAATAACACCTATGAAGTTTTTACAACCTTAGGCATTGAAGCTGCTAGGTAAAATAGATAAAATGAAGGAATACTATTTGTATATTAGGAAGATGGAGTTAGAGAACTGTGCCTATGTGGAACCAGTATGTGTTCTGTTATTTTAACATCCAAATTTGTGCCTAAAGAGGAAGGTAAAAATTTACAAAGGAGGATATCCTTAGTGGCAAGGACATGTAATTTTATCAGTATATCGGTAAGTTTGATACTTTATATCATAGGTGAGCACCATTTTGTAAGAGTGGACATTGCTGAACCCAGCTGTGTATGATAACTGAATCCACATCTTTTGATTCATACCTTGCTCTTTAATATGGAATTTCGTATCTTTATATTTGTTACACCGTGCATCATATAATAATCTCTTTATTTCTTCCAACATAGATACACATATACAATATTCTGTCGTCCTATTAGATAAAATTCCTCTACGTGTTTCGGGCTGGCTCGCCCATCATCAGGAGGTTCAAATGTGTACTGTACACACAGCTACTAGTCCTCCCTCTCTAGTATGCTGTTGTCGCGACCGTTGGGAATGGACTGGTCCATTCCCAACGGTCGCGACGACAGCATACTAGAGAGGGAAGACTAGTAGCTGCGTGTACAGTACACATTTGAACCTCCTGATGATGGGCGAGCCAGCCCGAAACACGTAGAGGAATTTTATCTAATAGGACGACAGAATATTGTATATGTGTATCTATGTTGGAAGAAATAAAGAGATGGAATTTCTTGTTGTTAGGATCATTTTGCAACTTTATGCGCCTGTGTGTTTTGTTGTATGTCCGTCCATATGCTTGTAATAAATGTGTCTTAGGACTAACAGATTGTTATGAAATTTGGTATTGTGAATTGTTACTGTGGTTTATCAGTCTGGTATAATACAGGTCAATATTGGACATTGTGGACTACCACTTTATGTGAAGGGCAAGAATGCTTTTTTAGATGACTATATATAAAGAGGCACTAGACTGAAATATGTTTCCTACTAAAACCATAACCTCTGGTAGTATGACTATTGTATGTTCTGTGTGTTTCGTTCATATGATGTGCTTTTTCACAGATAATCAGCACCAAGGACTGTAGTAAGTTGGAAAAAGTGTTACAGCTGCTGAAAGCAGGTGTATGAATTACATGCTGTCTATTACATGCTTTGCACTTTGACCACCTTGTATTTAGTATTATGATTTTTGAACAGTGTGCCTGTTCATACAGTATATAAGCTTGCCATCACATGAATTGAGATGGCATATAAACTGAACTTTCGGAGTATGAAGCTGCCTTTCATTAAATTAATTATTGTGAAGGATTTGGACCCTTAGGTTATCAGTGTTGCATTGAACTGTACTTATTCGAGGACAGGTTGATTCTAATACTTATTGAGAGGGTCTTAAAAAAGCTTTTGTATGACACTGAAGTTACTTTGACACACAAAATAGTTTCTCACTTAGAATAATAAAATGGTGTATATTTTTATCAAAACAGGTCTTTCTATATCTGAAATTATTATTTCTTCAAATCCAGTATTTAATATTAGTTATTTTTCCTGTTAGTTCATCAGTACCTGTAAAAGATTACGAGTAGTTCCTTCTGTAGATGCTGTAAAGGTAAAGCAATCCCATTACAGGCCTTGACAGGCCCTAAGGGTTCCAGGAGGTTGAGGCTCCCAGATTTCAAGACAATCGGCACATGAAGGTGGTAAGGTTGTCAGCCCTACGCACCAGCCATCTTTACTCCCAGGAAACATTCCTGGTACTCATTTCTGTTAGAGGCTGAGTCAACCCCAGGGCCATAATGCGGCCGGAAGAATTATGTCAATGAAAAATTCCAGTGACACCATCGGGAATCGAACCCGTGACCTTTCGGCTTGTAGCGCAGTGCCTCAACCAACTGCGCTACCGTGTGCCCCTGTAGATGCTGTAGTCTTTATAAAAAATACGAAGGTTATTATTTATAAATACTGTTTGTTGCTGGATAAATTATACAGAGAAATTACAAATTGACCACATGCCTTATCTCTGGAAACAGGTATATTCACATAATCATAGTTTTAATTAAAAATAATTAAAGTGGTGTGGTCTGAGTTTTAGAGCGTTTTGTATCATTTCAGAGCAACCATCATGGCGGAAATTAAACTTGTCATGGAGAACCACGGGATGAGCATTGACAGGCGTCATGCTATGTTAGTGGCAGACTTGATGACTAGTCGAGGTGAAGTATTGGGTATCACTCGTCATGGTCTTTCAAAGATGAAGGAGTCGGTCCTCAATTTGGCTTCGGTAATCAGCTTTTCATGCATTGGCTTAAATGATGTATAATCTGAGTTTTCTAGTTGACCTCTTCTGTGGCTAATGTAGTAAACTTGCATGCACCTCTGGCAGACTTTGTGTACTAGAATGCAGTGTAAAGATGTTGCATATTATTTAACTGGTTTATGGCCTGAAGATCAAATCAAGAAGTATGAGCTGAGGGCTGTTTGACATGCATGGTATAGGTCGCTTAGAACAGTACACTGAAATGTGTTATTGCCTGTGTATTTTTAATTAGAAGGTTGCGTGAAGGGAAGCATTATTCCACTGAATATGTATTTTATGCTTGTTCATATCACTAAATGTGAACTCCACTTAGAAAGGGCATGTGTGATGTTGGAGGGGAGAAAAAAAAACTATACAAATCAGCATACGGAATTTTTTAGTCTCTTAGCATGAAAATGAATTGAGATATGAGGAACATTTCCATCTGACTCTTCTGGGTCCATGAGGAATACATCAACCATTTCTGTGCAGGTTTCTATGTCAGGAAAGCCTTTATTAGTGTATTTCCATGGTCACATATCAGATATCTCTTATTTGCCATAAAGCCAAGAATAGTTGTTCTGGCTGTTGGAAAGTGGTGAGACACATTGCTTGAACTGATCTGCATGGACAAGTAAACCCAGGCCATAAATGATAAGTGATATGTGAGAAGTATTTTTGCAGCTTATGGAAATGGTTAGAGGATTTTTTCGCAGAGAAATAACATTAGAGTGCGTGTGTGTACATTCGTGCATGTGTAGTATTAAGTCAGGTATGTGTGCAACTGTCATACAAATGATGTGATGTTCCACATTAGATTGATGATTGTCATATTACTCTTGCAGTTTGAGAAGACTGCTGATCATTTGTTTGATGCAGCATACCATGGTCAGAAAGATGCTATTACAGGAGTAAGCGAATCTATAATTATGGGAATTCCCATGTCCATTGGCACCGGCAGCTTCAAGTTGCTCCACAAATATCCTTTATATGCAAAAAAACTTAATTTTATTTGGTTATTACATTAGAATGTGACAGATGTTTGGCCACCTGAACAGGTAGGTGCGGTGTCAGCACTCTGAACTTTTATTCAGGAGTGCACGGTTCGTATTTTGGCTGGGATCCTGGTTGTCTTGATTTTTCTCTTCATTGTTCTTAGTATCCCCAGGCAAGTGTTGGGATGATGCCTCATTTGGTATTAGCTCCTTATTCCCAAATCCTTTCCAGTTCGTCCTTCTCCGTTCTACCATTCGGCAATACGTAAGCCAATACTCTGACAGTGTTATAAAATAAATCATATGACGTGGTTGTTTTGTGTACTTTGTTACAACATAAACCATGCATTTGACATTCTGTAACATCTACACTTGAAACAGCATTGTTGTGTAGTCTGAAATAACCTGAGTTTTGGTCAGTAATGAGTACACTGCTATTTTGTAGTAAAATGTTTGAATTTAAGTAATTTGTTATTTTGTGTTTAGAATGTGTTTGCCAGCTGAGTTAACCCTTTAAAGATGAAACAGATCTGTGTTATATAAGGACTCAGTCCGTACCGCGCAGTAAACACTCTCCACCTCGGTTGTAAAAACCAATCTTTTAATGTTCTGTAAGGCAAAATTTGCTGTTTGTTCCAAGATCCCTATAAAACACACAAATTCCATATGATTACAGTGTAGTATTTTGAAATGTTAAACCTTATGGTATGTAAAGTTACCAGTAGGCTTTAAAAGGTTAAAGCTGCATTGTGCAGTGTGACCAAGTATGATGAATTGTGTAAAAGGAGGTGGAAGATATAGGGTATGGTTTTCACTGTTCTTAACAAGTGCCTTGCCATGAAAGCATGGAAGAGTGGACATATAATTCCACACATTCACAATCTCTGCATTAAGTGGGAGGTGTGTGAGAATTTGTATAACCTGGCTATTTTTTGGGGGGAAAACAAGCCCCTGGTTTCTGTTGGGTAGGAGGGTGTGTGGGTCTCAGAGCTCATCTGCATGCTTGCAGAAAAAATCTCTTCCCACCACCCAGCTGTAGCCTAGTCAATATACTGCCAGAACTATAGAAAGCAGAGGGCATGGAAGGCATAGTAAAATATGATGAAGGAAGTGAAATCTATTTCACAATTGTTCTAGAAAAGTATGTGTAGTATAAAAAAAGGGAAATAAGCATATTGTAAACCCAAGAATAATACATAAGAGCTGTTGTCTCAGAATTGAATGTGTGTCCAGTGACACAGCCATTCTATCTGACTCATTCTTCTCACACTTTCTTCTTTATCTTTCATTTTGACCTGTACCACACTTGTATCTTCCTTCCCCTACTGTGGGTCTGCGTGACCATGTCGCTTGCAATCTGCCTGTAACCTAACCGCAGACTACTCTGTTGGACCCTGAAGATGGAGGCAGCAGACTGGCTGTGAGGTTTACTGACTTCCCTATTCACTGGATACTGAGGGCTCTTTTCTACTCATTTCTACTTGACTACTCACCTCCATCTGGTGCTGAGGTTAATAATGTGTGGTGATATGTCTCCACTCCACCATGTGCCTTCATTGCTTGGTGCCGAAGTAAGCACAGGGATCACTTTACCTTTTATGTCTTTCATTTTGTATTTTTACATAATTCAAGTTATTGATAGCTTATTAAATTTCAAATTATTATTAGAATCACAAAGGTGTAAATGCAGTATATTTGACTACCATAAGCTGCTGCTTCTTTTACTGGCGTTACAACCCACTGTGGGTTTTAGCCTTCTCAGTGATTCTATTCCATTCTGCTGTTTCTTCACATTGCTTTCTCCACTGTCTTATTCCCATTGTTTGCATGCCTTCTTCAATGTCTGCAATCCATCTCTTCCTTGGTCTCCCTCTAGTTCTCGTACCTATAGGTTTCCACTCTAATATTCTCTTAGGTGTTCTCTTATCATCCATCCACATCACGTGACCTAGCCAAGCTATTCTTCTGCTTTTTATAAATCTTATTATATCTGCATTTTCTTTTAGTTCATTGACTACCATAAGCATTAAGCTTACAAGTATTAACCATTGTTTCCTTAACAGACTTTTACAGCTGACAGTGTTCCCAATCCACCTACGAGAAAGTTAATATTTGATGACCCTGCATATCACAAACCTCTTACAGTGTGAGTGGAGAACAGGTCACAGATCAGATACTTGTTGCTTTATGGTATGAAAATTTAAATTATGTACGTATGTATATATTTATGTACATATTTATACAGTGTGTTGTCTTAAATTTTAAGAAGTTGTGGCCTGTAGTTTTGTACCCAAAGTTGTGTTTGTAATTTTGTTACAAAAAATGTATATCCCAGGATTACACTGGGGAGGGGGTGTGTGGTCCAGCCTCATTCCACTGATATTCCTGGCTTTACATTAAATGGATTTTCTTTTTTCTGAGAAAAAGGGTATGAAGAAAAGATTTGGTGATGAAATAAAATTCATGTCAACAGAATTGTTCCTTTTGAATCTGGATAATTAAGTAGTTTTTTTTATCATCATACTTTTGAAACATTCCACAGAATAAAACCCCAAATATGTTCCTTGTTTCTATTTAAGAAAATAAATTGCGATCATTGCATGAGACTTAAAATAGATGATACTGTATCACTGATTTTTGTGGTGGGGAAGTTCACGCTCAAACCAATCTCCAGTTTATCATCATGAGGCTACAAACAGTGAAATCTGAGGTTGGCAGGGTACCTGCTTTCGTCTACAAATCCAACCATAAATCCCAAGCTGGCTCAGACCAATCCACAGTCATTCTTGGAGCAGATGCATTTATGCATGTAATAGTATTGTATTGTGTTATGAAATTACATGAAGTATAGAACCAAAGAAAGAATTCTGAAGTACAATGTTGTTTTTATAGTGGAAGTAGTTGAGGTAACGTCAAAGTTTTATATGAAATCTCCTGAAATTGTAGTGCCTTCCAAAGCAGCTACAGAATAGTAGTAAAATTTTGTGCAAAAGGCATCAGCGTTAGACAAAAAGAGAATTAAGAGATGTACTGACTACTGAATAACTGTATGATGTTGGTGCTTGATGAGAAATAAGTCTGGGGAATTTGTTATACCTCTTGTTTTTCAGTGTGGAATGTCAGGAAGTACAGTCTGTATTGGAACAGAGCTGTTGGTAACTCCCATAATGAGCTGATAGTACCTACAAAATACTCAGCAGTACCATAGGTATGTCATGTGATCTGCACAGATATGAAATGTAACAGTGAAGGGTCCAGTTTGTAGGTGGCATTGGCAGTTACCTATTTTAATTTTCAACTGTTCAGAACAAATTTTTAGAGTTTCACTACAAATAGTGTTTCTTATTCTTTCCATTGTAAGGATTTTTGTCTACATGTGTACCATATGAAACCTTTTATTGTTTTGAGATTGTAACACACTGACATCTGAGTGCATATTATGCTTTTTGCAACCAGCTGTGTATCTTCATATGTGCTCTTTTGGGCGGTGTAAAATTGCTCTGTACATTGTCATGACAGCCACCAACGCTATTTGAAGTGTGAGGTTTTTAACAGGGGTGTATGTAAATACTGCTGCCTTCTGGGATGTGGCACTGTGTATTCTAGTAGAAATTCACCAATGTTAAAAAGGAATCTACTGCCTTCTGTCAGTTGTGCTGCAGTTTCACTATGCCATTTGCCAAATAGCTCCAACATATCTGAGTGGTTTGTAGCAGCAGGTTTTAGAAGGGACTGTAAATGGAATTCATATGGAGTTGAGAAACCATGGTGATGAGGCATGTCAGCAACATTTTTTTTTTGTCTGCTGTTTGATTTGGATTTGGTTCAGTGTAAAATGAAACATTAAGTTTGTTTGTGTTGTGTTTGTTGTATAAGGTAAGATCTATTACAATGGCCATGTGCATTACAAAAGCCACTTAACTCACATAGGATTAAATGTAATATTTACTAAAAAGAGTGGTGGTCTCATAAAAATCGTAGACATCATAGCTAGCAAGACCAGTTGTGTGTTTCATTATATTCAAATGTGTTTTTTTTCTACTGAATAGTAAGTATTAATAACTCAAAATATGTGGATGCAAGTATTGGGGATCGTCATTATTGATCTGGATGTAGCAGATCAGCTACTGAGTGTGTATTCTGCATTTGTCAAATACTTGAGTAAAGAGGAAATGCAGTGGGGCCATACATCAGCTACTTACAGGCTTCAAGAAAGCTGATGATTTGTTTTTTATTATTTATATTTTTTGTATACGATGCTTGAAGAGTTTTAGCATACCCATGAAACTAGTTAGGTTAAATAAAATGTATAAATTACACCTGTAGTAAAGTCCAGATAGGAAAACATTTGACTGACTCCATATTCAGGGTAGTATATAACAAGCAGATGCATTGTTGCCATTGCTTTTGAATTTTTCTTTAGAATTTGCAATTAGGAAATCAAAGCAAACCAGGTGGGACTGAAACTGAATGGTACATATCAGCTTCTGGTGTGATGATGATGTTAATTCACTGGGTGAAAACATAAGCACTATAAAGTGTTAAATATGATTTTTGTTGTGGGCCATAAAGGCTCGAAGACGTTTGCCGTCCCTGGATGGTGACATACAACACACATTAGCGAAGAGGTAATTAAGTCAGTTTTAAAGTTTAGTAATTAGTTTTGATACAACAGTTATCAGCATTCCTAATAGTGTGTTTAATTTTAATAAAAATGATTAACCCCTTTATTGGTTAAAATTGTAGGTGGCTCACCATGTTTGATTCACATATGGTTGGAGTTTGAGACCCCTGGAGTGGAAGATGAGTATATGCTCATGAATACAATATAGGAGAACATTGTAACATGAAGATACATAGCAAATGCTTTGACAGTGTGGTAAACATTACTTGGAAATGACACTAACAAAACAAAATTGCATGCATGAAGGAATTATGAACACACTAAATTCAGGGAATGTTGACATGTGATCCACTACCTTTTGTCTTCCCACTTTCTGTCTAAGAATATGAAGATTAAAATATTCAAACTTCCAGAAGATTAAAATATTCAAATTTTTAATTTTTCCTGTTGTTTCTATATAGATCTTGGCCTTTTGCATTAAGGGAAGAACATTGGTTAAGGGTGTTTGAATGTAAGGTTCTGATGAAGATATCTGGGCCAAAGAGGGTTGAAATAACAAGAGAATGTGAAAAGTTTTCTAATGAAGATCTTCATGATTTTCACCACTCACCAGGCAGGCATTCAAGTGATCAAATCGAGAATAATTAAGTGGTTGGGGCATATGGCATGTATGAAGGAGAGAAGTGCATATAGGGTTTTGGTGGAAAAAACTGAAAGAGACCATTTGGAAACATCTAGGCACGAAGTGTAGAATAATGATAAAATGGATCATATAGAAATATGATGGGTGGGTGTGGACTGCATTGATCTAAAGAGAACTGCGCTCTTCTGGGCTATTATGCCAAGTTTCGGGACAACCTATCGATCCAAACTCCAAAGTACCACTCTTCACTAAGTAATAACCCACAATACCGCAGTTCTCATCTACTTCGCGACAGAAGCCTGACAACACGCACGGGTTTATCGTGCTCAGGACAGACCAGTTGCAGGCCCTTGTGAGCATGGTAATGTACCTTCGAGTTCCATAAAATGCGGGGTATTTTCCAACTAGCTGAGGAACTATTAGATTTTCAAGAATGACTGATCTGATGAGTTATTGTTACCATCATCACAGAGAGCAGCATGTAATCGTATTCTTTACCTTCGCTTTGGAAATCAGCTATTTGACAGACTTCCACTCTGCGGGGTATTAATCTGTGCTCCTGTTGCCAAGTAATGGTGGTTTGTTTCTCATCCGTGGTCAGATGATCTGCAGTCAGTGCTAATCAGTGGTTGGGAGCACGGATTGTGTTCGAGTTTGTCAGATGGCGCATGGGCTGGAAGGTGGTATGATTTGTCACGCGGTGCTGATGATTGTACATATATAACCATAATGCGAAGTATAGTGTACTACACGCGATTTTATTGAATATTATTACAGAAAATTATTGTTTGTTCCTGACTTGCTTCTTGCAATATGGGTGTTGGACCCTTGAAAAAACTCTGTCACTGGGGTCCACTTACAGCTTTGGGTAAGGAATTTGTTCCACTGATACGGGGGATTTATTTGTCGTAATGTATTAAAAATTCTGTTGCAACTTGTCGCTATTTAGTAATTTATCTGAATGGATGAAGGATCGTTTCATTCATTACTGCTGAGTTACAATTGGTTTGGAGTATTTTGTATCAAGCAATATTAATTGCTGATGATACTAGTGTCATAATTTCAAGCATAAATTTCGAAGATTTGTGTTCACTGTCAAATTCAGTTCTCTCGGAGTATTAAATGGCTTGCTGCTATTAAGTGACTTATAAATTTAGATAAAACGAATATAATGAAATTCATAACAAGAATTCATCACATTTTACATTGTGTAATGGTTATGAAGAAAAGTACATAGAAGAAACAGTGAATACAAAATTTCGTGGTTTACAAATTAATAACCACATAAATTGGAAGAACCATACTGAGGAAATGATTCCTAAGTTTTGGAGCGTGTAAATGCTGTTAGGTCAGTCATCCATATCAGTAACATTAACACACCCAAGTCAGTTTACTTTGTATAATTTCATTGTTATAAAATATGAAATAATTTTTGGGGGTAATTCTTCCAACAGTGGGAGGATTTTTACTTTACAAAAGAAAATTATCAGAATCATTGCTGATGCACAACCTGTAATTTCATGTAGAAGCTTATTGAAAGAATTACAGATTCTGCCTGTTCCATGCCTCTATGTACTTTCATTAATGAACTTCATTATCATTTATCAGGTAAATTTTCAAACAAATTCATCTATACACAATATTAATACAAGGAATAAACACCATTTTCACGTACAGCAGAGTCCGGGTGTGTAAGAATTTGTCTGAGATGTTTCCAATTAGGAATGGTTTGAAACAGGGAGATGCTCTGTCGCCATTGCTTTTCAGCTTTGCTTTGGAGTATGCCATTAAGAGGGTTCAGGTGAACCAGGATGGCTTGAAATTAAATGGTATGCATCAGCTTCTGGCTTATGCCGATGATGTTAACTTATTGGGAGGAAGCGTACATACTGTAAAGGAAAATGCGGAAGCTTTAGTAGTTGCCACTAAGGAGACTGGACTAGAAGTAAATGCTGATAAAACGAAGTACATGGTTATGTCTGGGGATCGGAATGCAGGGCGGGGTCACAGTGTGAAGATTGATAATAGTTCCATTGAAAGGGTGGAAGAGTTCAAATATCTGGG
>Ga0268261_10002446_pt1 | contig 13302 bp, 9 predicted proteins | sample TergutNc150P1_FD_190353 | JGI IMG/M metagenome (GOLD analysis project Ga0268261, IMG submission 190353) | Nasutitermes corniger P1 segment gut microbial community from laboratory colony in Florida, USA - Nc150 P1 (SPAdes) (version 2) | ecosystem: Host-associated > Arthropoda: Insects > Digestive... | reverse complement strand
CTACCAAACTCAAGCGTTGGGAAGTTGTGTGAGGACTTGAATACTATCGTAGGGAAAGGAATTTGGTACGAAAAATTTCAAGTTCAAAATAAAAAAGTGGTTATGGCTGGTAAATAATATTGTTACGACACTTAACAGTGATAATGTACTCGGTGCTACATCCGGACGTTATCCAAGTTATGTAGCTGGAATCCTGAACTCAGTAAAAGAAATCGATTTCTATGTTTGTGCGATAAACTTATAAATTACGCAAAATATATTAAACAATGTATTACGAAAAAATTACACTTTTAAGTTACGTACACATAACTATTTCGTGTTATCTGTTTGTGACACAATTAAAATATCGTTTCCATCAAGAATTATTGGTGGAAAGCTCCTCTCCGAACTAATATTCGCCCCAAAGTGTGTTAAAAAAGCGTTTATCATCTCCAGCTTACGGTGTTGTGTGTATCGAGAAACGTTTAACATATTTCACTAATTGCGTGTTAATATCCAGACATGAGTGAAAATTTAATGTGTGGTTTGTATTTAGGTAAACCTAATCGCTTAGCTAACTGTAAATTGTACACTGGGTTCTGTCCCAAACATCCTGCAATAAACATATTTCCCACCAAAATACTGTTCTGTAGTAAACGTTCTCACAATCGGTCTAGAAACAATCAATGCCAATGTAAATTACGTGTTAAAACCGGTCCTTCAACTTTAAAATCGCTCTGTGTTAATAAGTTATGGAGTTTACCAAGCAAGTACCATAAACAAAAACTGTAAATGTGTGAAAACCAATTATGTGCACAATAAACACCGCAGCAACTTCATCTGTGTAGGTAAACAAGCGAAAATAATTTTAATGTGTACATATTTGTAAAATTGTCTTTTTTACCCTAATAACCAGGGATAGGTTCCTTAAAAGAGATGGTTAAAACCGCAAAATTCGAAACTAAAATCTTTCAATTATGAGTCTCAAATCTTACTGCTTTAGCCACCTCTTTCGAGTGTCGTATAAAGTTTCAAGTTGTTGCCATATTGTAACATGGCGGTCAGTAACAAATTAAAATAGCGCGCTAGTCTACCATATTGTAACGTGGTAGTTAGTAACAAATTAAATTTGGCGAGTTAGCCGCCGTATTTTGAAATTGCTGTTTTATGCAAATAGTACATGTTTGTCACGTTTAAATAACACGCGTCCCCACCATATTTAAAAAACAAGTTAATGTTAAGTTCAAATAGCGCGCGTATCCATCATATTGTAAAAATGGCCGCCTTATTACAATAACAAAGTTAAGTTTACGTTAGCATTGATTTAAAATTACTGCCAAAGTCACCATATTGCAAAATGGCAGCGTTATTCAAATAACAAAAGTTCAAAGTTAGGTTTAAAATTGTCGCGCACTTCACCAAGTTAGCAAAAATTCAAAATGGCGCCTTTGTTTACCATAACAACGCTTCAAAATAATGACAAAATTTAAACTTACCGCGCTAGGCGCCATATTGTGACATTGCTGCGTTATTCAAATAACAAAGTTCAAAGTTAAGTTTAAAATTGCCGCGCAAGTCGCCATGTTAGAAAAAAATTCAAAATGGCACCTTTGTTTACATCAAACCAATAATAAATATTCATAATAATAAGTTTGGTTTAAAATTACCGCTCTAGCCGCCATATTTGCAAATGACCGCCTTATTCAAATAGTAAATGTTTAAGTTCGTCAGCATTAATTTAAAATTATCGCCAAAGTTATCATATTGTAACATGGCCGCGTTATTCAAATAACAAAGCTAACTGTTAAGTTTCAAAATTGCCGCGCAAGTCGCCATGTTAGCAAAAATTCAAAATGGCGCCTTTGTTTACCATAACATGTTAAAGTTACGCACAAAGGTCATTAACCCTTCCGCCATCTTTTGTTTACATCCAGAAACCATGACAAGGCTTCAAAATAATAACAAACTTTTAAACTGGCCGCTCTAGCTGCCATATTAGTTAAAATTCAAAATGGCGCATTGTTTACCATAACAAGTTAGTTAGGTTAAGCACGGCGTCACACTGTCTACCCCATTGTTTACATAACATCGCCTAGGGCTGTTTACATCACGTGACAATAACAACGTTTCAAAATAATAAGTTAAAGTTAGGTTTACAGGAAAGGTCATTCACCCCTCCGCCATCTTTGTTTACATAACTCGCTTGGGGGTGTATTATCACGTGACAATACAGTTTTTAAGTAATAACATGTTGAAGTTAGGTTTAGATGAATGGTCATTCACCCTTCCGCCATCTTTGTTGACATAACATCGCCTGGGGTGTATACATCACGTGACAATAACGTTTGAAAATAGTAACGAAGTTTAAAGTTAGATTTACAAGGAAGGTCATTCACCCCTCCGCCATATTTGTTGACATCACGTGATCGCCTAATGGCCTAAAGAAAGGTGGGGAGGGTAAGGTTTGTAAATAATAACAAGTTAAATTTAGGTTTATCCCTAGCGCCATACAGTCTGGAAGCAATGTTTGTCACCTGAGGGCAAGGGGAGGGAGGATAAGTGTTAGGTTTGTTTACGTGTGACGTCACTTCCGGTCCCTTGGTTAGGGAAAGGCCATTCATCCCGTTGCCATCTTTGTTTACGTGTGACGTCACTTCTGGCTGCTCAACGAGACCGCTTACTACTTGTGAAGCATCTCTGGAACTGGTGAAGCTTGATGTTGAGTGCCTCTTGCGAAGCTGTTTTCACCTCCTCTACGTTGGCAAATCTCTTTCCTTTCACGGTTTTTTTATTGTCGGCAATAAAAAGAAATCACAGGGGGCTATGTCCGGTGAATAGGGTGGGTGGTGAACGACGGTCCATCCCATAGAGGCCAAATACCGGGTCACAGACAAAGCTGTTTGAGCTGGGACGTTGTCATGATGGAGAAACCAATCACCCGATCTCCAGATTTCTGGGCGTTTTCTTCGCACATTCTCTCTCAATCGCCTCAAAAGCTCCAAGTAAAATTCCTGATTGACAGTCTGTCCAGGAGGAACGAATTCTCGGTGCACGATTCCTCGAAAATCGAAAAAAACAATGAGCATAATTTTCACATTTGACCTTACTTGTCTTGCTTTCTTCGGTCTCAGTGAAATTGGCGTCTTCCATTGGCTCGAAACTTGTTTGGTTTCAGGGTCGTACCCATAGCACCAAATTTCGTCGCCCGTGATGTCTTTAGAAAGTTTTGTTCACTTTCAATCCGATTTTTCAACTGCCGTCACAAAGTCAAACGAGTGGTTTGTTGGTCTTGTGTGAGCAGGCGGGGAACAAACTTCGCGGCCACGCGTCTCATGTTCAAATCCACGGTCCAAATCCACTGACAGGAACTCCAATTCATACCTGTAGCTTCTGAGTTATCGTTAATTGTGTATCGACGATCCTCGATGATTTTCTCTTGAATTGTTTCGACAATGTCGTCGGTATGACTTGTTGACGGGAGCCCAGAATGAGGATGAGCTTCAACGCTAATTTCTCCTCTTTTGAACCGCGCAAACCACTCGAAAACTTGTGTACGGCTCAGTGCTTTCTCCTTAAAAGCCTTTTGAAGCATTTCATATGCTTCTGTGGCCGTTTTTCCGAGACTGAAACAAAATCTCAAGCAGATTCGCCTTTCAGTACAGTCAGACATCACGATTTCGCGGGATGAGCTTGACAACACTTGGGAGAACTGACAACAAAAGCCCGTACAACCTGGTACAGCGACGTCTGCCTGGCTACTGACTCGTGATGGGTGCAACTACATTCACCTAGCGGGGAACACTCAACTACGATTAGGAAGAGCTCCCCGAAGCCAGTCCGGTTTTTTGTGTCCCCCTTGTATAAGCTAGGCAAATGGAGGGAAAATACAGTGTCATGCTACATCCACTTCAAAACAGCCATCAATTGCTGCGTACAACAAACACGTACTATCAGCAGTCGTTTTCATAGCTCAGATTATGTAACCTAAAGCGTGCATGGTTGGGAGAATAAGTAACGAATTGGAACGGACGTGGGAAACCAGCTGTTTGAGCCTAACTAGAGGCAATGTCCCGAAATTTGGTTGAAGGGGCAGTGGAAAACGACGAGAAACTTAGTTACGGTAGCCGGTCTGCGGGCCGAGATATGAACTCGCGACTTGCCGAACACAAAGCAGGTACACTACTCACTCGCTTTTAACTTCTGTCTCAGCAGTCGGTACAGTGTCGTGAAATGGTGGCACAGGCAGACCTAACCATTAGCAACATAATTTTATCCGTTAAATAAATATCTCTAGGCTACAAACGGCGTTTAACGAAGTGCTACTTACGAAATGTAATGTCTGAAGCGCCACTGCACTAACTAGATTCGTTACTTCCGAAAAGTACTGTAATTGCCGCGTATATTGCAGATCGTACCTGCCATTCAGGTGAGGAAATAAATTCAATTCCCATAGCTTCATCGATCAACGACGTCTGATCTTTGGAAAGACAGACGAAAAAGTCAGGGCGGGGAATGAAAAGATTATAGGTTCAATTAACAGGCGGTGACACTGTATAGGCTGTCATTTCCCGCGATTAAATCGAAACAAATGTAAAGAAAGTTGATGCTTCATCCGTGTTGCAAAAACCCTCCATTCGACTGAAAAAAGATATTGGCATAAAGACCGATATATTACCAGAAGTTTTCCGTTTTCATCTATAAAGCAGTAGTAAGGTGGTCAGTCGTTTTACCTAAAAACTTTCAACACACGTGAAAATAAGTCGGTCCATAAGAAAAGGAACGAAAGCAACATTCTACAGTAAAATATTATAGAAATGAATAGAAACACACAACGTATATTTTTACGTACTTCAGCTACATCTTTCGGCTACCTGGCCCCAGCCATTATCAGGCTGCACAGAATTATAAGAAGGAAATTGTTTAAGCTTGCAATTATAGACTCAATTTCGTAAGTCTGTAATAATATTAAGAATATGTATATTTATATGTACAATGTTACTTATTAATAGTACAAAATGTTGAAACGAAGACGAAACGCACGCTGCACAGCAGTCGCAGACTCAATTTTAATGAACTCACGAACGCAAAAAATCTTGTGCTGCATAGTAGCCATTTTGCTCTCAACTGACCCTGCTGCACGGCTGTGTGCTAGCCGAGCGCTCCAGCGGTGGTATTTGAAAATTTAGGACCTCCTCTTTCAAATGTTATGTAGATCTTTTACATACCATGTGTAGTTCAGGAAATATAGACGTACGAAATTGAGTCCATCTTTTGAATCACGCTGTATAATTTCCTTTTCAGATACTGGAATTGATGGATGTACGCCTGACTGGCATCTACAAATTTTAAGATGTCGCATCCCGATTGTGTTCGGTTACATACAAATGAATAAACAGTCAAACACTCAACATATTTTTATGTATCTCAGCTACATGTTTCTGCAACCGCAACGGCAATGGCTACGTTGAGGTAGCCGAAACACGTAGTTCATTGCTATACAACCGAACAAAACGGAGATGCCACATTTAAAATGTTTTTGTTTTTGGCACAACAGCCCCCAGTGGGCCGGGGCCTCCTCATTCACGAGGTTTCTAGATCACACACAACAACGCACCACAGTCGGTAGGACTCCTCTGGACGAGTGATCAGCTCGTCGCAGAGACCTCTACCTGACAACATAGAACACTCACAACAGACAAACATCCATGTCCCCGGTGGCATTCGAACCCACGATCCCAGCAGGCGAGCGGCCGTAGACCTTAGACCGCGCGGCCATTGGGACCGGCCATCTTAAAATGTTAGGCACTTTAATTTCGGGACAAACGCCATCCCGTAGCAGTTAAAAGAGCAGACCATCGAAACAGCCTTATTCAACCTCCACAACGAACCCCACACACCGTCACCGTATTTACAAAAGCCTACAAGTGAAATCTATCAATTTTTCCAGTCCAATGAAGCCGGGATAGCTCGGTTGGTATAGCTGGTATGGTTGGACGAACGAAGGACGGAGGGGTCAGAGATGTCTCTCTGCTTCACAGCGTCTAAACTAGCCCTGGAATCCAACAGCCTCCTATACAACGGGCACCAGGTGGGCTTGTCGCCGGGACAGGCGCGAAGCGGTCGAGAGATGAGCTGACTACTCACCCTTCTACTGCTGACGTTAAGAATAAGTGGAGATATACACACACTCCCTCCACATGGCGTCATTACATGGACAGAGACAATTTTATCATTTTTAGGCACGTTCGCAAAATTGCGAAAAAGCAACTATTAGTTTATTATTTAGACCAACCAATGAACAACATACATATTAACAATGAATTTTATATCGCAAGTACTCCTACATGTTTCGATGCATTGGCATCATCATCAGGGAGTCTTATTTTTTATTTGCTAAAGTTACAAAATCAGTAACGTTATAAAATCAATAGATTAAACTGTTTACACAGGTGATCGTTACTGGCGATTGATAAAATATATCAAGGAAACGTAAATGGTATCAATTATTACAACTACAGTATATGGATGTTGTTAACTTGTGACTGCATATACAATTCACCAAATCTGGAAATTTCTTATTCGTGTAATCCCTATGTTTGGAGATTCCTGTGTGCAGGGATGATGAGAACCTTACTGATTTTGTGACTGTGGCAAATATTAAATAAGACTCCCAGAAGATAAAGTGGGCCGGATAGCTCAGTCGGTATAGCGACTGGCTACGGGCTGGACGGTCCGGGGATCGAATCCCGGTGAGGCGAGATTTTCCGCACCTGTCCAGACCGGCCCTGGGGCCCACCCAGCCTCCTGTACAATGGGTACAGTGTCTTTCCCGTGGATAAAGAGCGGCCGGGCGTGACGCTGACCCCTCACTCCCTTCTAATGCCGTGGTAATGAAAGAGTAGAGCTATACCTCTACTCCCCCTATGGGCCGTACGGCCTGTACAGAGCCTCAGTGGCTGTACAAGGGTGTACTTTACCTTTACCTACCCATAAGATAATGCAAATGCATCGAAATATGTAGGAGTCCTTATGATATAAAAATTCATTTTTAATTGTTCATTGGTTGGTCTAAATAATAAACGATACAAAAAGCATGGATCATACATGAAAACAGCAACTATTGGCTCGTCATGTTTATCTGTCGGTCCGTATGAGACAATTCGGCTCCCACTGGCCGGATTCCATAAAATTCGATATTTAAAGATTCTTCTAATATTGGCCGAGAAAATTCAACTGTCGCTAAAATCGGACAAGAACAATGGGTACTTAGCTTGAAGTCCTACCTATTTTTAAGATATCTGGCTGAATTATCCTTCGAACAAGAAATGTTTCAGACAAAATTTACAGAGAAAATCAAAACGCACATTTTATGTTCAGTAATTTCTTCACGAAAATCGTACCATTTATGAGATGATGTGGAGAAATACTGTACAGCCGGACAGGCCACAGATGACAATACAATATGGGGCATGCGCTTTGCATGCTGGACAAATAAGGCTATACACACACTCCGATTATGTAATACTAATTGCTTTCCCACGCTAACAATGGTTATGCAAACACATCTAAATGATATGTTTATGTACATATGTACCTATTTGTATCGGTACTGCCGCAACACAATTTTACAGCCACTCAGACGATCATAAACTCCCAACGATGGCAACTCGGAGAGACGGAAAACGCAGGATATACCACCGCCCGGGTCGTGAATTTTACCAGCGTCTTTCCGCTTTCCCTTCGAATATCATTCCTCATCCAAAAAGAAATACGGCCGCCTGTGGATTTACTAAATGTTAAATTTACGAGCAAAAAGTTTCACATCAGGGTACTACGCCTAGATTTGGTGTTGACGAGTAATCAGCACTCCACAAGCTGCCTGTTTCAAATTAAACAAAAGATTGTGGTTGTGATAAAATCGGAAAGGACTGGAAAGCAATCGGCTGAACCGAACCATGCAGATATAAAGCATCCTCGCAGAAGTGCCTCTTGGGAGATATTACGTCATGCACAGAGTTTCGTGTATGTGTGTGTGTGAATGCGCGTGCGTGTGTTTTGTTGGAGAGGGGAGGATTCACAAAGCAACGAAACGAAGAAAAGGGCTATACAGGGAATAAAAAGAAACTGATTAAGTGTGTGAGTAAGAGAGACAAACTGAGGACTATAAGAAGATGGAGAAGGAAGAATAATTTCAGGAGTGTTAATGGGTTCTTTGAGGAGATGAAATCCGTGCGCTGCTGGAGTCTGGTCAATGTCGAAACACGGCACAGTGATGCAGTGGTGGAATGTGCATTTCCTAACGGCTACCAAAAACCGGGCAACATCTGCCCAATTTTCATCTCCCCTCAAACCACCCAAAATTTCCCTTACAGTATCTCTCGCTACGTTCACACGCCTATATGAACCATTCTTTTGCAATGCCCACAAATAATATTCCTTTTAAAGGTGTGACATCTAGGGTAATCGTACTTCTGAACTACTCAGTAGGCACAGTCTGGCAATGACAAGTTGTACGCGTGTTTAAAAGAGACCCCACAAGTGGTTCCTATTTCCGTCAGAACAGACTATTCAATGTGAACGGCGCCAAAACTGAAAGATCGACATCGCAAACTTAGTAAATACTGCTGGGTCCATTTTAGACGCTATTTACGAAGAAGGGGAGGAAGAAAGGCCTTGTGTGGAAAACACATCCGTCCGTCTGTCTGTGACCCAGTATCAGCATTCAAACCTTAGAAACATCTTCACGAAATTCAGTGGAAGAGTTCTTTATGAGCAAGCGCCAGTTTCGTCAAAACTTTCTTAACGAAGTTCCTACATTTACTGCTGTAAACAATTAAATTCTGCCCCTATATTCCAAACTTCTTGACCAATCTGGACCCAATTTGATAGAGAAAATTTTTAAATACTACCGTTAAGTAACTGTAACTTCCATGAAAACAGGTGCAACTTTACTTAAGGGTGCGATGCCATTTTTTTCCGGGACTGTATACATTTTCATCCGATTTTGATAGAATATGACAAACAGCTGTCAACAAAATTGTACTGAGTGATAGTAAGTTTAGTGAATATCGACGCATCTTTACTTGGGGCGTGAATAAATGTCAATCAATATTTTCAATGTTTACTGAAGGAAAGATAAGGGGCGGGAAAACAAGGAAGAAGATGTAAGCAACTACTGGAGGACTGAAGAAAACTACAAGTTACTGGAAGTTTAAAGAGGAAGAAGCACTATATCGCACATTCTGAAGAGCTCGCTTTGGAAGAAGAAAAGGACCTGTCGTAAGATAAACTCTCTTATGATGATGATGATGGGTGAAAATCGGTATAACAGATCTGGACACAACGTTGTGGAGTATCTGTACGTTTAGTGAAAATCGGCAAGGGAAAACCGTACTTTTCTTATAGGCGTAAACGATCTTACATTGGCGCGCGTACAGGAAAACCGTACAAATCAACCGAAAGTAAAGACCGCGTTCGTGATTTATTTTAAAGAGAACTGAGGTGATGTGGGGTAAACGGACGTGATTTATGCCAAGCGATTTTATTTTAAAGTGAAGTGAGTTACGGTCAATTTCTTGTGGATAAAAGTGCTATGTACATTATGGCGAATTTATACTGCGGGTATTTGATTATATTGTGACTGTTTCATTTGGGTATATCTTGTACTGTGTTTGTTTTAATTTGTACTGTGGTGGTTTTTTATTGTTTTGTAATGTGTGTGTACAATATGATCAATATAGCCATACAATATGATCAATATATTATCATAGCCATAAACCCAGGTTTCGTCGCCTGTTACGATGGTTTTCAAGAAGTTCTCATTAACGCTGACACGGTCAAGCAGTTCTTGACTGATGTTAACACTGTTTGCTTTCTGGTCCTCGGTCAACACACTTGACAGGAATTTTGCGGCGACGCGATGCACGTTGAGTTTTTCTGTCCGAATTGCTTGATATGATCCAAAGCTGATGCCGAGACAGCCAACAGGCGCATTTCTAGAGACATGTCCGTGCCTCTGAGCGACAAGCCAGATGGCACTACTCCCTACGCCCAGGTGGCCAACGTCTGCTTACCGGCAGGAGAGCGTCCTAACAAGACGCCCATTTTTATTTCAGGTGTTCGTGACACCCGTGCCTTCCTGGCCTGATTGCGGGCGTCCTGCCCTGGCGGCCTGACGGTCCAACTGAAGAGCGAGAAGTTGATGGTCGCCTCATCAACAGCTGACGGGTTCCGAGCCACTGTCAGTGTGCTGCGGTCCCTCGATGGAGAGAAGAGTGTGAGTTTCCACACCTTCAAGATCCCGGAGGACCGCTGTGTGCGGCTTCTAGTAAACAACCTGGGTAGGGTTATGCCTGAGGGAGTCGTCCAGTAGGAGCTGAAATCCCTAAACATTCGTGTCCAGGGAGTCACGCAGCTGCGTTCCGGCCGTCGCGACTAGGACCCCGCCAAGAACCGCCTTCCCACCCCCAGTTCATTGTGTCAGTGGCGCGAGGTCCTTAGGTGTCAAAAGTGCGATCTCTCAAGGAACTCTGCGGCTTGCGAGTGTCGGTGGAGTCGTACGTGGCCCCGAAAGGCCCATTGCAATGCAAGCGCTGCCAGCGCTTTGGACACACGCAGCAAAATTGCGGAAACGCACCCCGATGCGTCGCGTGTGGGGGCTCCCACCTCTCCGGTGGTTGCTGTACCCCGCGGGGACAGCACCAGTGTTGTGGCTGCGGGGAAAACCACACGGCGAACTACCGGGGCTGTGTGAAGTGTAAAGAAGCGAAGGCCGCGCTTGCAAAGCAGGCGACCGATTGTGGCAGAGAGAACGCCGCCACAGGCCACCCTGCCGCTCCGAAAGAACAGCGGCCCGGGTCCTCTGCCGAGAAGATGGACCTGGGCGAACGCCTGCTTGAACGCGGATGGAGTGCGCGGCAGGGAGCTAGAACTGGAGCATTTTCTCAACCAGCATGGTGTCGATATTTGTCTCTTAAGTGAGACATTCCTTAACCATGGCCAAGCCTTCCGGCTTGCCAATTATGTCTGCCACCGCACAGAGAGACCGACAGCTGGGGGCGGATCGCCCTGATTTCAGGTGCACTGACTGGGCCAATTTCCAAACTCACTTGAAAGATCAAATTCCATTTGATCCGGAATTACACGACGGGATAGCAATAGACACGTCCGTTGAGAACTTCTCCGGCGCCGTCCTGAAGGCTCTGGCGGCATCTACTCCCAAAAGTCGCACGCGTGCCGACCCACGGCCTCCGGCTGGCATTCAGGATGAAATACGCCTGAAGAACCGACGGCGGAGACAGTGGAAGGTCACCAGGAACCCCACTCTGAGAGCTGAGGTCAACCGCCTACAGAGTTCGGTGACCCGCCAGCTCAACGGGTGGAGGAACGACCAGTGGAGTGCCACGCTCGAATCCCTCGATCCCGAAGACCAGTCGCTGTGGAGGATGACCAAGCGGGTGATGAGAGTTCCTACTCCGTCTCCCCCCTGGTCACCGCGGAGGAATTGCTCTCTCAGACTCTGAGAAAGCCGAAGCCCTTGCTGACTCTCTGGAGACTCAGTTTCAGCCGGTGGCCGATCCTTCGGTCCCGACAGCTGCTGAGATGGTTGACGAGGCGCTGAGGTCTTACTTTCAAACGCCTGCCAGCGAACCCAAGTTAACCAACCCTGACGAGGTTCACGAAGCCATCAGGGGTCTCAAGGTCGGTAAGGCTCCTGACCCAAACGGTATACCGAACAGAGCCTTGAAGCATCTTCCCCAGCGAGCGGTATCACTCCTGGTCCAGATCTTCAACGCAATTCTCACCCATCACTTCCCTTCCTTGTGGAAGCACGTTTGGGTAACCTCTATCCTTAAACCGGGGAAGGATCCGGCACTGTCATCATCCTATCGACCCATTAGTCTCTAGGACACGATTGGTAAACTATTTGAAAATAATCCTGTTACCCTAACTGAGGTTTTTCCGTGCTTTTTCCTCAGCTGTAAGGCAAATGCCAGGGTAAAACCCGCAAAGACGGGGCACAGCCTGCACTCTTCCTAGTTGTTGTGTTGTTCTATATATTTTTGTGTTGTTTTATATATTTTGGTGTTCTTTGTATTGTTTGTTTTGTGACGTTCCCTGTATTGTTTGTGTGTATATGTGTACTGAACAACTACCACCGGGTGGCTACCCAACTGGAGTTAAATATATACCATATCATCATTAGCTCGGATCTTACATGTAGTAAGCGATCGCGGACTGCTGCGAGACGAGCGGTTTGGGTTTTTGGACACGTGGATATAACGTTCTATGCATTTCAAACGTGGAGCTACATGCTGTTCGACCAAGACAACCTCTACATGGTCAAAGTACCCAGCAGACAATGTTTAAAAGTAAGGGTAATCACGGGGTGGTTCAGGACGTAATGATGAAGGAAAGAAACCCGACTCCCTTTCCTGTAAATCGAACTCCAATCGTTGTGTTGAGTTAGTTTATATACATGTTCCAGCTGAGAAAACGAACCGGCGTCTATGTAAATCAGATCAAAACATATTTTTTCCCCACGGCGCGACAGCCCCTAGTGGGCCATGGCCTCCTCATTATCAAGGCTTCACGGTTACACTCAGACTCACCACACTAGGTAGGACTCCTCTGAACAAGTAGTCAGCCCGACGCACAGACCTCTGACAACACACAACACTCACAAAAGATAGACATCCATGCCTCCGGCGGTATTCGAACCCGCAATCCCAGCAAGCAGGCGGCCGCAGACCCACGCCTAAGACCGGGCGGCCACTGGGAACGGCTGATCGCAACATATTACTACCACGAAATTACAATTATTCTGACCCAATTGCTGGCTGCAGAGCTTGTGATAGTACAGAGTGTCCCACTTGCTACCGAACCCGGCATTTCTTTAATAATTTTACCACTAACGGGGTATTGCAAAGAAATTTGAAGCGGACTTACTTCATTGTGAAAGAAATGTGAAAGAAAAGAACGTAGTCCTGTTCAAATTTCGTTGCAATATCTTCAATGATGTTAGAATTATTAAAGAAATGCCGGGTTCGGTAGCGAGTGGGACACCCTGTATTAGCGTGTGCTCTTGGGGATGTTACAGAGACCGGAACACACAATTCCATCAGCAACGGCGTCTCCTAATGTCGTCTGCATGGTTTTCAGACGTGCCCGCCCAACAACAATGTCAGAGAAGTTGCCGAAGGCAAAAGGAGACATTCCAAGCGTGCAGTATGTTTGATATGCAGGACCATGCGACAAACTTAGAGCACCACAACGCACTCAGTTGACCTTGTGACTGCAAGTTCGCATGGTCACTGAAAGGTT
>Ga0268261_10002445_pt1 | contig 13302 bp, 15 predicted proteins | sample TergutNc150P1_FD_190353 | JGI IMG/M metagenome (GOLD analysis project Ga0268261, IMG submission 190353) | Nasutitermes corniger P1 segment gut microbial community from laboratory colony in Florida, USA - Nc150 P1 (SPAdes) (version 2) | ecosystem: Host-associated > Arthropoda: Insects >... | reverse complement strand
TCTTAAAGTACTTCAGCTGTTTCAAGAGTACCTTTCGGATTACAAAATTATTGTGTTTGAAGGTTTGTACCCTGATAGGGTCATGTTTAGCGGAAATTCCCCTTCGGCCAAGAAAATGTATTTACTGTGTGATCAGGACTTTAGGCACTATAAAGTAATTACCAAACTTAAGGGTGCAATTGCGAAAAATCATCTGTAACAGCTGTGACACTCTGTACGATTTTACACATAAATGTTACAAAGTTCCCTACCTGTCTACTGCTACGCCATCTTGTACGAAAAATCCGTCCAAGTTTTGTGGTACGTGTAACAGGTATTTTCTCAGTGAGAAGTGCTTTCAGAATCATCTAATTCTCAAAGTGAAAGAGCAAGCTAATCTGCAGTGGAGACAAGTATGCCTGAATTGTTGTTATTTGGTAACTTCTTATTCAAAACATGAATGATATAAGAAATTTCGTACCTATTGTAAAAAGAAAGAACCATTAGGCAATTTATGCTACGTGGCTCCACTGAAACCTAGATAGCTACCAAACAAGTATGTGTACTTTATTTTTGATACGGAGTGCACACAAGACCTTGAGGAGCGTGATGGGTCGTTTAAACATGTTCTAAACCTCATATGTGCTCAGCAGATGTGTTGTAAATATGAAGCTGTGGAAGATGTTAATGTCGATTGCGAACAGTGTGGAAAGCGTGACCTCTCGTCCTGGCAAGAACCCGTAGGCAAATTTATCGATTATCTTTGATTGTATAGAACATTAGCAGACAAAGCTTGTCATTTCACACACCACTCGTGGATACGACGCGCAGTTTCTTCTTAGATTTCTGGAAGTTAGATGGGAACCAATGTTGATAATGGGTGGTAGCAAAATTCTTAGTACGGTTGTGGAAAATCTTCACTTTCTAGATTATTTAAATATTTTTCTATGACTTTAAACAGCACGCCCAAATCATTTGACCCAACATGCAAGAAAGGGTACTACCCCTATTTCTTCAACACGGCCAGCAATCTGAATTATGTGGGTTCCCATCCCGAGCCCAAGTACTACGAGGCGAACTTTATGTCCGGTGATGAGCGCGCCCAATTTTTGGATTAGCACGAGAAACAAAAAGGTAAGATATTGTGCAATAAGGATGAACTGCTGGCCTACTGCATGGACAACGTCAGTGTGTTGAGGCAGGCGTGCTGCGCGTTTCGAAATGTGTTTTTGAAATTGTTTAAGGTGGACCGCTTTAGGGAAGTTATTATAATACCGTACAATTGCAATAAGGTATTTCGAACCATGCTCTTGAAATCAGACACTGTAGGTACTATACCGAGAGCGGTTTACCGTATGGGGATCGTCAGTCAGTTGAGAGTCTTCAATGGCTGGCGTATATTGGGCGGACTCGCAAAATTATTCATGCCGGTAATAGGAGGTAAGTCCATTTGGTGGGTACCAAATGTGATAGTTGATGGGTAGTTTCGAGAGACGAATGAAGTCTTTAGATATTTGTGTTGTTTTAGGCATGGGTGTTTTTGCATGCCCAATCGACATAAATCCATTGCCAACACTGATGAGACATTGCAGAACAGGTATGAGGAAACAATGGCGAAGTTGCAAAAAATCAATGACGCTGGTTACAATGTTGTTTCGATCTGGGGTGCAATCCCATATTCGTATCCATGTGTCAAGAAATCTTCCATTAATATTCTTTGATACCTTGTAGGTAGAATCGAGGCTACTAAAACATATTAGGGTCGAGGAAGGGGAAAATTTCACTATGTGGATATCAACAGTTTGTACCCCTACATTTGTAAATATGGTAAATTTCCTGTAGGCCAACCGAAAGAGTACGTGGGCGAAGACTGTACCCTCGACAGGATATGGAAGGTGTTATCAAATGCCAGCATCTACCTCCTAGAGAACTTTATCATCCAGTTCTTCCATATAAAAGCAACTCCAAACTTATGTTGTACTTGTGTTCAGCTCGTGCCGACAGTATGAACCAGGAAGACTTACACACTCTGATGAGGGGCGGTGTATAGTTGGAACATGGATAGTAGATGAGCTCCAAAAGCCGTTGAAAGGGTTATGGCTTGATGGACGTGTTTCAATTTTGGGAGTGAGGTAACGTGTTTTGGCACAGACACAAATTCAGGTCTTTTCCCAGAATACGTGAACATACTGTTTAAATTAAAACAAGAATCATCCGGCTACACATCCTCGATTCAGAGTGAGGAACAGAAGGACAAATAGATTGAGGTCTACCGGCGCGCAGAGGGAATTGCTCTGGGTAAGGCATCAATTTCCAAAAATGCTGTGCAACTTAGTTTGGCAAAGTTAAAATTGAACTCAACGTGGGGCAAATGGGCACAGCACCAAAACAAGACCCAGACTACAATTGTCAACTCAGAAAATTTTTATGAGCTTCTAACAAATCCGGGTAATGAGGTTACAAACCTTATATTCCCGAACGAAGATGTGGCATGGGTCTCTTGGATATATTCCGAGGGCAATGTCGCCGCAGGGAAAAATGTTAACTTGGGAGTTGCTGCTTACGTAACAACCCAAGCTCGGCTCAAACTATACGAGTATCTGAGTAATTTGGGGCAGTCTGTGCTTTACTGCAATACAGACTCTGTTATCTACGTTCAGAAGGTAGATGATCCCCAAAAGTGACAACAGGGAATTATCTGGTCGACTTCACAGATGATCTGGAGGAATTTGGTTCTGGCTCCTAAATAGATCAGTTTGTTTCGGGCGGCCCTAAAAATTATGCGCTTTTGGTAATTTGTCACATCGACCGGTAAACGTACAACAAAATATAAAATAATGGGTATAATTTTGATTTATAAAAATTCGAAAATTGTAAACTTTACTGCTTTCAGAGATATGATTTTGCAAGCCGCACCACCGGTGCATGTCTAGAATCCTAGCAAAAACAAAAGAAAACATGCCGGCTTAGTGGTGTTAGAGGGCGAGACCAAGGAGTACACATTTTTCTTTAAGAAGCGCAGGCTTAGGAACAACTTTGAATCCCTTCAATATGGATGTCAGTAATTTATTATTTATTTGTTTATTTATTTATTTATTTATTTATTTATTTATTTATTTATTTATTTATTTATGTGTAAATAGAGGTGCCCTTACACTTCACAATTCATTTCATAGTATGACGTTGAAGCTGCAACATCCATTTACTTTAATTGTTGCAGGTTCTAGAAGTTGTGGTAAATCAGCATTTGTAATTAGATTGTTAGATTGCAGGGAACAGCTTTGTGACGTGTTTCGAAATATTGTCTGATGTGACAGTGAAAATAACGCCCACATCATCTAAAAAAGTTACATTTGTTAATGGCGTGCCGGACTTTGAAAACCCTGAAAATATGCCTAGGCATAGAGTGGTGGATGATTTAATGGACTCTGCCTATTCCACAAAAGTTCGCCAATTACTTTCCAAAACATCGCATCATCGTAACATCAGTCTAGTTCTAATTGCACACAACTTGTTTCACCAAGGTCCACCTATTCCATTCAACAGCAACTATATAGTTGTGTTTAAGAACCCCAAAAACAAGACTCAGATTGTGCACTTGGCCCGGCAGGTCTACCCTGAAACATTTCTAGTTTTCATAAGACATATCTAGACGTCTGTAAAGAACCGCATTCTTATTTGTTCCTGGACCTTACGCAATAAATTAAGTCCATTGAGATTTAGAAAAAAGATATTTCCTGGGGAAAATACAGATGTTTTTGAGGCTGATGAAGGTAACGAACCGGTTGAAGTCACAGTTACTCTTTCTCCACGTACATAAAGACGCTAAACCCCAGGCCAGACGCGCGTTACTCACATCTGTAATTGAAGATCTGATTAAAGCCATTGCCGAGTGTGCTTTAAACACATTAAATTAGAATCATAAATTAACAAAAGACTACAAGAGTAAATTAAGTAAATATAAAAATCGTTTAGGTGCGTTGGTATACACAAAAATTAGTTTTAAAAATAAACGAAAAAAAATTAATTCAGAAACGTGGGTTTATAGTTCCTCTTCCCACTAGTATTTTTTCGGGTGTTATAGGAGCACTAATGAGTGGTAATAATTAATTAAATGCGCTGCAACGTTTGATTTTAGTACCACCAGAATTGTGGGAAAAGCGCTGTAAAACACCTTCACCGCCGCCAGTTAAAATAATACTAAAAGTAAAGATCATAGCTATAATAAATGGATTCGTTTTCGTTTGCATGAAGACTTGTACTAGAAAACTGAAAAACAAAAAACGAGATCCCTTACCCATTGCAATAGAAGAAACTAAACGTAGAAGTGGGCCTTACATTAAAGCAGAAAAGTTACAGATTGAAATAAAAACTAACTCTCAGCCAGTGCAAAGTACATATATAACGTGTTGAGACGTAAATTATCACACGATTCTACGTTTCGTGTGTACCGAGATAATATTGACGGTTCGTTTACAATCGGACGAACGAGTTTTAAATATAACGATAAAAATATGTTTATAGATGGTAGAAAGGACAAGGCAATACAAGGCCTTTGGGAACTGCGAAGAACGTCTTGGCCTGAGAAAAATGTGGTCACTTTTCAAGACAAAGAGGCATATAAACAAATACATTTAGTCTAACGGACACAGAGTTAATTATAGTCCCACAGGTAAGATCAAAAGAAAAGCATCAAATATAAGCGGTTTATTTTGCGACTGTTTACTGAAAAAAGATGTTCCTAGGAAATCTGTGTAATGTAAATAGGTAAAATTTATTTCGATCCTAAACACACAGCAGGTTTTAGTTCAGTAGCAAAGTTAGTAAGGGCCGCTATAAGTAATAAGGGATATGTCGAAGAGTGGCTGTCAGGTCAGGAAACGTACACTCAGCGTAAACCTGTACGTAAAATGTTCCCTCCTATTCCTTACAGTGTAAAAAATATTGATGTTATTTGTGAGATGGATCTTGCAGGCTAAAGTTCCCTATCGAGATAAAATGATAAATACAAATTCCTCTTAAATGTAATAGACATGTTTCCGCAGTATGCCTGGAGCGTACCTCTAAAGGACAAGAAAGGCAGGTCAATCGCAGCGGCTTTAACAACTTTATTTTAAAATAGAAAACATTACTAAACTATCAGATAAGGGTGCAGAGTTTGTTAATGCAACTGTCCAGCAGTACTTGAAACGTCAAGGAGTATATTTTCATAAGACTCAAACCCCTGATATAAAGGGAGCTCTTATTGAGCGATTTAACCGTAATCTGAAGACAATAATGTATAAATATTTCACTAAGAATAAGACGAACCGTTCCTTGCACGTTATAAATAACCTTTTAGCGAGTTACAACTCCGTCCATTCGATCATTGTTATACCCCGAGCAAAGAAAACGTTTCAAATATTCACTCTGTTTGGTGATAGGTAAATAACCTACGGGCCAAAATTCCTTACGGACGTGTTGAATTTAAACTAGGACATCTTGTAAGGATAACTAAGCAGAAGGTAATGCTTGCTGAAGGATAGGAACAGATATTTTTAACAGAAATATTTCGGGTCGTGAAAGTTATTTAGCGCGTGCCACAACCTGTTTATGAAAACTAGGACTTTTAGAATCGTCTTATTGAAGGGCAATTTTAGAATTACAAACTTGTTAAAGTCACTGTATCACCCCAAACCGAGTTTCAAATAGACAAAAATAGTGCGACTCGTAATAAAACTGTGTTATACATCTCAAGTGGAAATGTTACGACGAAACCTTTAACAGTTGGGTAAAATCGTCCGGTATTAAGAAAATATATTGAATACTCTTTACGTTACATCACCATCATACAGCTCCTGTTATTATTACCGGGCCAATAAATAGCTAATTTTAGAACTAAATTAGCCACGCCGCTCAAATTGGAACCTAAAAAATAGGAGGCTGGACTAGTAGAAATATCATATTCTAAAGGCTAGAAGAAACGTTTCCGGCACAATACAATTCGTTTAGATTCGCAGGAGATAATTTTTCCTGTAAAAGACTTTGCATCTCTGATCTTCTCACAAATATTCCTCATTTGTTGGAACCGTCTAAAAAGGAAACGTTTATGTGCATATTTAACAAGTATATAAATAATTATGAAGAAGAAACAAGTAAACAATTGTTTAATTCGTGATACCGGAAAAATTCCATTAGAATCGATAATCATGTTATATCTCACTTCCCTGCCCGTGTATATAATGGACTTCAAGATTTAGCCGATACAATTATGAACCCATCTAATTGCCGTACTTCTGAAATAACCCTATCACTGAAAGATAACACTGATTTTACTACATCAGAGCCTCTTTATGGGTGTACTGATATAAAACCAAATTTGGTTGGTGATTCTTACGTTAAACGTTTAACACCTCTACATTATTCTTCGAATAGGGGATATCGTAGATTTGACTAACCTGTGTATAGACCTATAGAACAATCGTTTATAGAGTCTATTACCGTTCGTTTAATTACAAAAAATTCAGAAGTGCTATTTGAAGATGGTGAAGATATACACGGTTCTATGTAAATCAAAGTGGTGGTGCCGTTGAGGTGGGTCTTGTTTACAGGGCAAGTTTTACGGTTTAGACGGGCAGTGGTATAGGGTCCTAATTCAGGGGATTCTTTCGTTTCGTTAAACCGCTGTTGTATTCAGGGGCCAAGGCGGTCGGAAAAGAATCCTTAAAACAGGTTCCAATACAATAACCGATATGCTTAATAAGAGTCGGAACCAACTTATGCGATATTTTTAAAAATCGGTTTAGTGAGGCAAAAGATAACCTCGAATAAAAATTAAAAATATGACGGGGTCTGGTTTTAGTTTAAAAATAAAGCGCAAGTCTAAAAAGGCTCAGTCTCAGGGTAAACGTTGAAAGCTAAAGGATATTTTCACAGAGAAGAGTAATGGATTGCTTAAAATCGGGCTTGACATTTTTCTAAAACCTAGCATACAAACATCCATCGTAAATAGTCACACCGTTACATATAAATCTTTAGCGCAAGCCGAAAACCCAACCTAGATGGAATGCAACTACTCTGGCCATAGTGATTACTACGTTGATTTAAATTCTGTACGTCTACTGCTACGCACGAAACTAGTGAAAACTGATGGATTAGAACTAAGTAACGAAGAATAAAACACAGTGGCCTGCGTTAATAAACTTTTACATTACATGATTAGTTCTCTCAGTGTCTCGTTAAACGGCAAACCTATTGCTCTTCACGAAGCAATCTATCATTACAAGGCCCGCCTTGAAAGGCATTTTAGTTATGGTTCTGACGCTTCTGGTACACATTTAGAGTCTAGTCTCTGGTATCTCGATTCGTCTGAAGAACTTAGACTATAATGGTTACACTACCCGTTTAATTACATAGGAAATAGTCAAATTGTTGAACTCTATGGACGGCTGCAAGCCGACTTTTTCAATTCCGATAGAATGTTGATTAATTGTGTTGATATGAATATTAAACTTAATCGTACGCCAGAAGCTTTCTGTTTACTAGCACCCACCCATGATAAAACATTGCGTATCAAAATTTTAGACGCTAATCTCTTTATCACTCCAGTCGAATTGAAACCCCTTCTACGCTTAGCTCACGCTAATGTTCTGGCTATGAAGCGTAAAGCACACTATCCTGTTACACATACTCACCTCAAAATGTTGATGGCGAGTTCCGGGAATTAGCATGTCTCTATCAATAATGCATTTCTTGGGCCGGTACATGACCGGATTTTTATAGTTTTAATTAAGAACGCAGCATTTGTTGGTTCTGCCAGTACTTATCCTTTTCACTTTCACTATTATGACATGACAAATCTTGTGCTGTAAGTAAATGGATTTTAACACCTTTCTGAACCCCTTAAAATGGATAGCTTTTCACCCTTTGGAGCTACAAGAGCTTACAAAACATTTTTTCAAGTACTGGTATTTATCACGAAGATAGTGCTCATATGATTACACTGGAAATGTTGAAAAAGGGTTTCTACATACTAGGGGTTGACTTGACACATGACAGAGAGGCTGACAAGGAACATATAAGCCTGCTCCGTCAGGGAAATGTGCGTATTGAGGCACTCTTTAAAAAAACTCTCCCCGAACCAGTAACATGCGTTTGGTATGCTGAATTCCCGGACACATTGAAATTGATAAATCAAGAAACTTTACCCTAGAATGAATGCCATTCACTTTCATGAAGTTCTAACGAAACATTTAAAGTTTTTCAAGTGGTTTAGCCTATAGATCTTTTACCATCCACGCTTATAAAAATATCTATAATTGTCATTAACCTTGATAAGCATTACTTGCCCGGATCTCATTGTGTAGCTGTTTGTTTTTCCTACGCCGGGTATGCCGAATATTTTGATTCGTACGGTCTACCATCATTCAAGTATTAAATCATGGCATAACTACAGCGTCACTCAATTTATTGGACATTTAATCTCCACAGAATACGGGGTCTAACTTCGAATGTCTGTGGACACTATTGCTGCCTCTATGCCCTCCACAGAAGCAGGGGACAATCCATGACGTCATACGTTAACATGTTTTTTCCTTCTCGCTACACCTGTAACGATAAAAGTGTAGTGCGCAAGTGTCGCGTTCAGATTGGCAAATGTCCCGCTTGCGGCCGGTTGGAAGAAGAACAGTCGTCCAAGTCGGAAATTTAAATAAAGGTACGTACATTCAAACTTATCAATCTACGTCTCTAATAGTGATTGATTTCACATTCTTGGAAGGGCGGGATAATGAAATCGTGGTTAAAGAGATTGCAGTCGCCGACTCCTACAGTAAGAAGGACTCATGTTTTTAAGAGACCATATGGTTGGGAAGAAGTACCTATGTTTAACGCTAGGATGAATCAGACTATTGACCATGGGTGTAAATGGAATAATGGTGATGTTCCATATTCAGAGCTTCAAACTGTGCTACATCGCGAAGAATCATCTGCTGTTGCAATTTATTGCTTTGGACCACTGAAAACAAATTGTATTAGCGGTCTTATCGACTGTACAGTTATTGATATTACTCAGGTAGGTTGCCCTGAACTACCTGACATTAGTCTGCCTGCCATTAGTTGCACGTTTGCATGTCACAACAAGTCCAGACGTGTTTGAGTATTGCGAACAGCCTATTCATTAGCTCAGTGGCTCAACTATTACTCTCTTAGGCTGCATTATGCAAAGTGCCCGCCTCAGCCTGGCTATCATGAATGTTTTCAAGATGACAGGGTTACTTCGTCGTACCTACTATCTGAAGGAGCAAGAGACAAAGTATGTCTCCATGTACCTCAATAATGATGACCTCAAACCGCAATTGAAAATTGAAACTTCTTCTGGTTATGCAGTGTTAAACGAAATATAGTGGTTCATTCTGTTGACGTTCAAATAGATATACCTAAGAATGAAGTACACGAAATTGGTGTCTCGCAATATACCCTGTCAGTGTACTGTGGACGATATATACGCATTACGACTGAGAAGCGTATCTAAGTAAAAAATATTGGTCGTAATTTATGCACTTGGCAAGTGGCTGCATAAACAGATAAATCATCAAATACGGCAGGCTACAAGATGAAGTTTTAGAGTGGCGCAATAAATGTTTTGAATCCAAATCCTTTTGTAATCCTCCTGACACAAATGCCATTGATTTCAATACATTGTGGAATGGTCTGAAGTATGAAAACTGTTGTTTTTCTGATAACGAAATGGTTATAAGTGTGGAAATAAAAAATTTTGATAATGATAATAAAATTTAATTGTATGTATATTTATAAATAAAATTGTACTTTTCATTATAATAAAAACAACCAACCTTGTATATATTCGTAAAAATGTAAAACAATGTATATTTTTTTATTTTCCTTACTACCTGGGATAGGTTCCTTATTAAGGGATGGTTAAAGCAGCAGGATTCAAACCTAGAATATTTCCATTATGAGTCTAACATCTTACCGCTTTAGCCAACCCTTTCTAGTGAGTATAAAGTGTTAGCCATATTGTAACAAGGCGGTCTTATTAAAATAGCAAATGTTTAAGCTAAGTTAACATTAATTTAAATAAAGCGCGTGCCCAACATTTTCCGCAATTTTTAAATGGCGCATTTGTTTACATCATGTGACAATAAAAAGTATGTGTTGGTTTTAAAATTGCCGCTATAACCACCATATTACTTCAATTTCGAAAAAATGGCTGTGGTGCCAAACCAAGGCTTTGTTTACATCAGGTAACCATAACAAGGTCAATGTTAGGTTTCAAAATAATAACTTGAAGTTAGGTTACGGAAATAGGTCATTAACTCTTCCGCCATCTTTGTTTACGTTACGTGTCCGCCTGGGTGAGGGAGGGGAGGGTTAGGTTTCAAAATAACAGCAAGGTAATGTTAGGTTTAGCCCGGCAACAAGCTTTCGGTCGTATTTTGTTTACACCATATGTCCGCTTGGGAGAGGGGTTGGGAGGGTTAGGTTTCAAAATAATAACAAGTTAAATTTAGTTAAGTTATTTTTCATCGAGGAAAACACTGCTATCTCTCGCGTTTCCGTGGTTCGAAGCCATCCGTCATACATTTCACTGTAAATGCCCATTCAAGAAATCTTTAGTGGAATAAAAGAAAGATTAGCCCCAGATATCTTGTAGTCTGAAACCCTGTAAGAAGCCGACACACGGCAATTAAATCTGTTTAGTTGATCCTTGAAAGGCGTGGGAAACACTAAGTACTCATAAACTAACAGACAATAAAAAGCAACAGCTTAACAGAACCAAACCCTCAACCCAAAAATAAAGTAATAAAAATTGTCGTACTGACCACGAGGGTTTGGAGGCTGACATTCAAGAAAGCGAAATGTGTGATTGAGGTATCTCATAGTGAAGTTACATAAACCACAGATTGTCAGCTCTGTAGTGAAGTGACTGTTGCTGTCTAGAGTATGAGATTTCAGTTTGAGTGAAATAAGTGGGCTGCAAAATTGTTAGTTTATTTAGTAGACAAAAGCATACGCTTTACGTGAGATGCAAATAAACAAATAAATAAATGCGGGACTTTATTCGGTGCGATGAACATCACAGTATCCCTTAAGAAGTCTCACATACGACACTGAGCACGTCAGGGCTTACAGTGTAGTGTATTTCTACCGTTACATGTCGGTGTACTGTCTCAGATGTATGTCTTTGGTATTGTGCATTTCGTTGGTTTATTAAACGGATACATTGATCTGAAAGACACGATATGGACAACTAAAAAATCAGAAACAACTGTCATAGAAATCGCTTTATATTTCCTTTGTGAAGACGAATAAGTTAATTTTTTGTGGAAAAAATCATCTTTTGACAGTCATAGAAAACTCTTTAATGACTTAAATATGCAGAACGCACGGTTTCAACTGTTACAACAGACGGTACGTGTAGTTAGACTCCAGTTGAAAAGTGATGTCATATGGTGACGTACGGGAGGGGAAGTGAAAGGGAAACTGGCGAATGGAGTTGGTAGCCAGTATCCTTTACACTACCACGAAACATGGTGTATCCAGCATTAATACCGCTGATGCGCACACCTCGGCAGCCATTAGTCGATTGAACTGACTCTCCCGCCGATTTAAATGCAATCGTCCCTTTCGACGAAAGACGAAATCTGGTTTCTGGGCGTGTGCCATTAACATTTCAAACTGAGTCCACCTCCACACTTCACAGTGCTAAACGGGGCACATGACGTCACCCAGCGTGATAGCAAGATGACTGAACTGTCTGACAAAACTGAAGGCACATTGTCTCTTTCCAGCCGTTGGTACTTGTTTCTTTGAATACGAAAGCCACTGTTTTTAGCAGAAAGATTTAGAATCATCTCAACAAAGGAAATCGACTGGCCTGTATCAAGACCCGACATAATCCGATTTGCAGCTCTATAGTTTGTTTTCCTGTTATCGAATCACATTAATATATATATGTATGTATGTATTTAGCACATCAATTATAGAAATCCTAAATCCATGAAACATTAATATTACATAAATATAAATCCTGTACAGCAATTCCACAATCCATGTGACAAATATAATACACCTATATAGGAAACTTTTCCTTCTACCATTCAATATTAATTGCATTTTAAGCAAATTTAAGCACCACTTTATAGTTTTTATATTATTCATTTGTAGGGAATACCATGAAATTTAATGTATTTTAAAGCATAAATGTGAAGGGGTTGTCTCAGTATAACTTTCCGTATACATCATTGTAATTTCTAGCTGACGATGAACCCCCAACGTCAGAAACAGGCAGTACATGCATGATTAGTGTTCAGAAAGTTGTGTTTGTCATAGAAGTGAAACAGACATCAGATTTAACTCTTTAAGTACGAAACTGTACCTGTCTTATTTGAATAACCATTTCGTATCTTACAATAAACACTCTTTATATCCGTGGATTTTGTATTAAACCTGTCGATTAACGGAACAATACTTATTAACCTTTAAAGCCAACTGGTTACGTGATCACCACCAGTTTAACTTTCAACAACTTAAACCCTGCCCACACTGTATTTATGTGTTTTGTATTTATCTGAGAACAAACAGCGGCTTGCGCCACTTACAGCATAAACTAAAAGGTTTTTATAACCAAAATTAAGTGTTTACAGCGCGGTACGGACTGTCTTTAAATAAAACAATCTGCGCTTCTTCTGTAAAGTGTTAATTCTGAGCTTACACAACTTGTACGAAATTTGCTGTAGGAGCAAAGTACGGAAATAAGCAAGAGTATTCCACAGGCAGAAGAGTAAACTGAATGTTGTGGGTATTTTGCACTTGCGTTCCTGATATTCCCGGAAAATTTCGGGAAGAAAGTACGACAGCTTAAGGGACAGGGATTTCCCTATTTCAACACAACAGTCCACACCAAAACTGTACGTCTAGAGGTTTTAAAATATATCAAGGGACCTTCTAAATTTTTTTCGGATTGGCATGTATTCTGGGATTTGTGATCAACAGAGGGACATGTCATCTTTTCAAGCACTTTTTTTAATTGTGATGTCCTAATTTGGAGGGGACTAGGTTTTACTAGTGATACCCTATGGGACATAAATATAGAGGTAGCGTGAGGGGTTCGTAAGGTAGATATCCTGATAAATGGTAGAAAACTGCCACCAGTCAGTAAATACTGACAGTGCGCTATAAGGGTGTAGTACCGAAGACAAGTAACTTACCAAAATCATACTTGACTATAGATAGTCTATATATTGTAAATCAATGATGTTGATGCTATAATACAGACATGAAGGGGATGATAAATAATACAGCAAGACAGATAAAATGATT
>Ga0268261_10002444_pt1 | contig 13303 bp, 3 predicted proteins | sample TergutNc150P1_FD_190353 | JGI IMG/M metagenome (GOLD analysis project Ga0268261, IMG submission 190353) | Nasutitermes corniger P1 segment gut microbial community from laboratory colony in Florida, USA - Nc150 P1 (SPAdes) (version 2) | ecosystem: Host-associated > Arthropoda: Insects > Digestive... | reverse complement strand
GGGGTCCGCCATATTTAAAAATGGCTGCCTTATTTAAATAAGTTAAATTTAAGTTAGCATTAATTTAAAATTACCGCGCTAGCCGCCATATTGCCAAAAATTCAAGATGGCGCCTCATCACGTGAAAATAACAAATATTCATAGTAATAACAAGTTATGTTTAAAATTACCTCATGCGCCCACCATATTCAAATTCAAAATGGCGCCTTTGTTTACATCAAGTAACCGCCTGAGGCTGTTTACATCACGTGACAATGACAAGTTTCAAAATAATAAGTTAAAGTCAGGTTAAGCTGAAAGGTCATTCACACCGTCGCCATCTTTTGTTTATTTCATGTGATCACCGCCTGGGGCAGGGAAGGGGAAGGGTTAGGTTTCAAAATAATAACAAGTTGAAGATATGTTAAGCACAAAGGCCATTAACAACTCCGCCATCTTTTTTTACATCCAGCAACCATAACAAGGCTTCAAAATAATAACAATATTTAAAATTACCGCTCTAGCTACCATATTGTCGAAAATTCAAAATGACGCTTTTATTTACATCAAGTAACCGCCTAGGGCTGTTTACATCACAGGACAATAAAATTTCAAAATAATAACAGGGTAAAGTTAGGTTAAGCGAAAAGGTTATTCACCACGCCGCCATCTTTTTTTACATCGTGTGACCACCGCTTAGGGGCAGAAGAGAAAAGGGTTAAGTTTCAAAATAATAACAAGTTAAAGTTAGGTTAAGCCCGGCGTCATACTGTCTCAGCCATTCTTTACATCAGGTAATATCCTGGGGTCTGGGAGGGGAGGGGTAGGTTTCAAAATAATAACAAGTAAAATTAGGTTTAGCAGAAAGTTCAGTAACCTCCGCCATCTTTCGTTTACATCACGTGAATGTAACAAAGTTTCTAAAGTATAACAATGTTTAAAATTACCGCTCTCACAGCCACACTGCTTCAAATTTAAAATAACGTCTTTGTTTACATCAAGTAACATCCTGGGTCTGTTTACATCACGTGACAATAACGAAGTTTCAAAATTATAACTAGGTTAAGTTAAGCGGAAAGGTGATTCACCTCGCCGCCCTCTTTTGTTTACATCATGTTACAACCGCCTAGGGGCAGGGAGAGTGATGGGTAAGATGTCAAAATAATAACAATTTGAAGTTGGGTTTAGCCTGGCGCCATACTGTCTCGGACATTGTTTACATCATGTGATCGCCTGAGAGAAGGGAGGAGAGGATTAGGTTTCATAATATTAACAAGTGATAATTAAGTTTATTCTGGCGCCATATTGTCTCGACCATTGTTTACATAAGTTCATCGCTTGGGTGAAGGGTGGGGAGGGTTAGGTTTCAAAATAGTAGCAAGTGAAAATTAGGTTTAGCCTGACGCCATACCGTCTGGGTCATTATTTACGTCACTTTTTCGCCTGGGGCGAAGGGAGGGAGGGGAAGGTTAGGTTTTTTACGTGTGATGTCAAATGGGTCGTTGGTGGGGTGCCCAAGTGAAGCCTTTACTACTACTCCAGTTCCAAATCCGCCACGAAAGCGGCAGATAGCAGCATTTGTGTGACAAACATCAAATGCTGTAGATACAGTTGTTTGCGCTCCTGATGATGAATGATGGTACTACCCAAAACATGTGGAGGAGTTTCCAGATAAAATTAACTGTGTATTTGTAGGGTTTGTAGGTTCGTGCATCTTCACACATTCCAATGAATCCACCAACTAGATACAGCAATTAATTACAGGTTTATTGTTTGTCGTTTAGATACCGTTCAACATGTTTCGGGCATCCTTATGCCCATCATCAGGAGCCTATAAACTGCAGCAGCAGCATTCTCTGTTCGGTCCGGACCAACCACGGCCAAGAGCACTGTTACCACTACGTTACTACGGTAAATCATAAGCTGCTGCCGCAGTTGATGGCTCCTAATAATGGGCATAAGGATGCTCGAAACATGTTGAGTGGTATCTATGCGACAAACAATAAAGCTGTAATTAATTGCTGCATCTAGTTGGTTGATTAATTGGAATGTGTTTAATGTTGCATTTGTTGGATATATATTAGAGTATAAATAGGAATTATCTGTGTTCCTTAGTGAAGAAAATTTGAACTTGTAGATTATTATTATTATTATCATCATCTCTCAGCTATTATTCCAGTTTATTTATAATTGTACGTTTTATAAACAAATTATATTCGCATTACTGCGGACCGAGGAATATACTGACGATATGACAAGTTTCAAACGCTGTCCCCCTTTCCACCATGCTCGAGATGCCTATTTGAATCTTAGAAGTTCCACACTCTCACGTAGCTTCTTCAGCATCATTTCAGTTGCTGACAGAACTATTCTTACTATTGTCACTTGTCACATCTGCTGTTTCTCTATGACAGAATACGCCATTTTATATACTGGATTTAGTCACACGCACATTCTCAGTATTAGAGACACGTATGTATCAAATATGTACTTACGTTTCTGGTGTTGTCAGATGGGCTAATATCGAGTCTGTTGTCCTGTATTTTATCCCTTATGTATCTTAGGTACCTGTATATTATTACAGTTATTACTTTTACCGTTATTCAATAAGGAATTACATAATGCAGGGTACACTGTCGGTCAATTATGGTCAAATTATATCTCCAAGAATTATATTCTTATTATTTCCATTATTATTATCTTTATCACTATTTAATTCTATATCATCATCATCATCCGTCACGAGTTAGGCCTTGCTGGACCTGTTTGTTCCTCGTTTAAAAGTCTCTTAAAAGGTCTTTAAATTCCTCTTTGTCCCTTTGCTGTATAAAAGGCAAGGTAAAGTTCACCCTTGTACAGGCACTGAGGCTCTGTACAGGCCGTACACTCCATAGGGGAGTAGAGGTATAGCTCTACTCTTTCACGACTACGGCACTAAAACGGGGTGAGGCTTTGCTGTATACTTTAGCATTAATTTTTGTGAATTCGTTATATATTTATTTGATACCACTGAACGTCACTGCTGCATTATATTAACAATAACATATCTGTATCATTGTATTACGATGTACTGATTAAAACCACATTCTTTCATTCCTCTGATTGAACTTGACTATGGTTAAGCTACTTTTATTGCTTTACTATCTTTACTTTTTTGTTAATGCTTTTGATATTGTTTATTTTCAGTGACTATTGTCTAGTATCTGAGGTTTCCAATTGTTAGCAGGCTCGTTCTGTTCAATTTGGAGACATTATACTAGTCCTAAACAGGAAAAGCACCAGACTTTTACGGGAATAATGTTCTATTGTGCACATGAAGCATAGTTTGGAACTGCCCTCGCTAACTAGGGTAAACCCTGGGCTCCTAATGCGTGCTATTGTAGCTGCCGACCAATACAAAAAGAAACCTTGTGTACCCAGAAGCAGTATGCTAACAATTTCTCGAATGTGAAGGTAGTCTGCTAACCAACATGACGATTGCTAAATTTGTTTTGTAGACATAACGCAATGTAAAAATGCTCAAGGTAGAATAAAATAGTATATCCTGTTGCGGCTTTATCTATTTCACTCGATTCGCGCGTTAATAACTTGTTTATTCAGTAGAAATACCAACAAGATACAGCTTGTAATATAATTTATTATTCCAAAGTTTATTGAAGGCTCAGCATGTTTTGGGGGGCACACCTCCCATCATCAGGAGTTCTAAACTGTATTTGCAGCCTCTGGTTTATATACCCATGTGGTGACCGGCCGTTATCAAGGCTGATTGAGAAATGCATCCATTTCCCACCCAGTCTTGACAACGGCCGGTCACCACATGGGTATATAAACCAGAGGCTGCAAATAGAGTTTGGAGCTCCTGATGATGAGCGGTGTGCCGCTCGAAACATGTTGAGCCTTCAATAAACTTTGGAATAATAAATTATATTACTAGCTACATCTTGTTATTTCTACTGAGTCATACTACGATGCACGGATCCATGAATATGAAACTTGTCTATTCCCGGCCGCCTTTGCTTTTCTTATCAAAGGCGAACAATGTCAGTCAAGCTGCGTAAGGCACAGAAAATATCATGCAGGAAACTCTTGTTCCACCAGACAGGACCTCGCTGCCAGCACTTCATATATAGTTTTGGATTGTGATGCAGTTTGTCAGAACGTGCTTCAAACAGCAGATGCATTACGGCATGTACGTTCTATTTCTCCCAGACGTCTGAAGTATTATTATTATTTTCAATTTACGCATTGCAGCCTTCAATGCCTATTGTGCGATCTGGGTTAGACGTTCTAACTTTCGCCACCAGGCGTCTCCACACATGTCACCACGCGAGAGCACCCAGCGGCGGAAGGTGGAACTGTGGGCGAGAAATGTCCGGAAATTTTGCCTAAATATCGATTTTCACTTTACATTTACAGATCTTTCACATGCCGTAAAGCTACATGGGGCCGACAACTTTACTTACCCTCCAAAGGAAGGCGTGCTGAGGATTTTTTCGCCCTAAAATTCCGACGGCTTCGGCCGGGTGCGAACCAAAGGCCAGCACGCTTCCTCTAGACCACCGAAGCCGCTAGACATCTGAAGTAAGAATCAGACTGGCATTGGAATGTAAATACGACAGATGATACAATCTTAAGGAATGGAAGACAAAATGTCACCCACGGAAGTAATCCTTGGCAGAATTTCTGTTGGCAGTGCGTAGTTTTCTCCGTAACGAAAATAATGGGAGTTACAAGTCATGTGTGGAAAATCTGAATGAGCAGTATCCCATCCTGCGTTGTAGAATGTTTCTGAAAGTACACTTTTTACACTCACACGTGGAAACCTACACATTAAATTTCTGTATTTTGTGTGAAGAATACAGAGGAAGCTGACGTTATGGACAAAAGATGCCAGGGACAATGGAAAAATGTGGGCAGGGTAGCTCAGTCGGAATAACGACTGAGTAAGTGCTGGACGGTCCGGGGATCGAATCCCGATGGGGGTTAGACTTTCCGCCCGCCCTTGCCGGCCCTGGGGCCCACCCAGCCTCCTGTACAATGGGTACCGGGTCTTTCCCTGGAGTAAACTGCAGGCGGGGCGTGACGCTGACCACTCACCCCCTTCTAGTGCCGAGGTCTTGGAAGAGGACAGCTATACCTCTCCTGCCCTCTGGGCCACAACCGGGCCTGTAACGGGGTTACTTTAAAATGGGAAAAGGCAGTGATGGTGACATTATCTGGAGCTTCGGTCGACAAAATATATCAAGTCACAAACACCAAAATATTCTCTAGTCTCTTTTGAAACAATGGCCGTTGCCTTTATGTTATAAAATATTCTATTTTTTCTGTGGCGCTGCGACCCAACGCGGGTCATTGCCTCCTCATTCTTGAGGTTTGTAGAGCACACACAACGACACACCACTGTCGGTAGGAATCCTCTGGACGAGTGATCAGCTTGTCGCAGAGACCTCTACCTGACAGCACATAACACTCACAACAGACAAATATCCATGCCCCCGGTGGGATTTGAACCCACGATCTCGGCAGGCGAGCTGCCGCAGACCTACGCCTTAGACCGCGCGGCCACTGGGACCGGCGTAGTACATAAATATTAGTATAATTAATTACGAAAATGACCAACAAATTGCAACTGTATATAATTTATTGTTCCTTGACTGCTCTACATTTTTCGAGCGATAGTTTCTTTCATCACCAGGAGCATTTAAACTGTATGTACAGCTTCTGGTATTATTCTCATGTGTTTGTTGCCGGCTTATATGGAGGCTGAATAGTGAATCATTTCCCTTTCAAAATCACTGATATTACTCTATGCTTTTCCAAGATCTTCGTTGTTCACTGTGTCTCAGCCAACAAAGAGTTAACCATCCACAAAATTTTCAGTCAATGCCCTTAAATAAATATGTGTTGGTTGCTCTGACAGAGTACAAAGTTTACCCCATTCTCTGAAATACTTGCAAACTCACCTACCACAACATAATGTCAAAAATGAGGGCAAAGGTCTTCTCACATCTCCCTACAATGCAGATGCTGAGATCTGCATGTCAGAATATACCGTATATTCTCTAATCTAATCCGCACCCTTTTTACAGTTTTAGAAAGCTAAAAAATGAGATGCGGATTATAATCGTATTTGTATTAGATTCGCGGTGCATACAGTTTAGTTGCTCCTGATCATGAGCGAAAATATCGCTCGAAACATGTAGAGCACTCAAGGAACAATGAATTATCCTACACAGCTGCTTCTTTTTGGTCATTTTCGTAGTTTGTATCATGATGCACGAAACCACGAATATGAAATTAATTTTATTATTTTTGTACATATAATTTACGCAATATTCAAGCCATTGATGTTCTTCAATCAGCACGACTAATGTTATTAAAAAAACACAAAAGGACAAGCCAAATACAAAATTAATTGAACTGTTACGTTGTGTTATTTTGTTGAACTTCAAACTTGATATGGTTAAATTGAACACTGAGGTGTATATTTTATTTTAATGCTTGCGTACACTGTGTGTTAACTGGCACGACTTTTCTTATTTTCTCTCACAGTGGACTGCTTACATTCCACTTAACTTCCAACATATTCAGAGTATAAAAAGGATTTAAATTTTCATTCCTTTTTTTAATTATGGGAATTGGAATGCAAGTTCAGCTTCACATGACGATGTTCATCCACGGTCTGGTACCCGCTCTGAACTGATCTTATATCATCTTAAATTGTGTTTGTGTAAAGCGTTGAGTAATACCTTAGGAAAGACCCTCTCCTTCGCAGATTCAACAGCTCGTTTTTCTTGAAGTCTGATTTTTTTATTCCCATGCTTCAAATACTTCAATTAACACATAGTAAATATCAACGTATAACTTGCCACGAGAGCACAAAGGAGGAGCAAACGTATAGTTTTACTCTTTCTTTAAACTCGGGGTTAGATGGGCATGGGTCCTGAACGCCATGCGCAGGCTGCATTACCAAGGCAAAAGGCCCTGTACGTGCTTTGCAGGAGGCTGGGTAAGCCCCAGGGTCGGTTTGGATGGATGCGGAAAATTCTTTCCCGCTAGGGTTTGACCCCGAAGTGTCTTGCCCGTAGCAAATCGCTACACCGCCTAAAAGCCTGTCATCGATTATTTCATTTCACCATTGCATGCAATTTCATGCCACAAAAGAATGTAAAACCAAAGAAAATTAAGTCACAGTTATGTATTTTTTTAGTAAAATATAAAATTTTCCTTCTTAAGGCGTTTTTGGGAATTATAAAGGCGCCTTATGAGAAGTCGACGCTCGTCCAGCCGTCTGCCTGTGACGTAGTATCGGCGACTAAATCGTTTCTCAGAATTGTCTTAAATTTGTTATACGCCCACAATAGTGTTTTGGCAATGAGAAAATGAAGGTATCTGCACTATGAATTGTTGGAACATCCACTCTATTCCCAAGATTTGGCTCCCTCTGACTTCTGTCTCTTCTCAAAACTCAAACTCTTCCTCGCTGGTCAGCGTTTTTCTTCGAATGAAGAGGCGATTGCAGCTGTAGAGGGGTATTTTGCAGATCTTACGAAGAACCACTACAGGGACGGGATAATGGCGCTGGAGCATCGCTGGAATAAATGTATTGGTCTTAAAGGAGATTATGTTGAAAAATAAAAATAATTTTGAAATTATACATTTGTTTTTTCATTGTTAGGCTGAGAACTTTTCAGAGCACCCTCGTGGAACTGCGGGGTGTGAAACAAATATATATATATGTGTGTCTGTGTGTGTGTGTGTGTGTGTGCACACGTATATGTACATGTATACTGTACTCTGACAGGTTTTTCTTACCCTGACTGAGGTTTTTCCGTGGTTTTTCCTCAGTTGTAAGGCAAATGCCAGGGTAAAACTCGCAAAGATGGGGCACGGCCCACATTCTTCCAAATTAGTTGTTATTTGTGTTGTTTGTTGTTTACTGTGTTGTGTGTAAATGTGTACTGTACTACTGCCACCGGGTGACAACCCAGTTGCAGTTAAGAAATATGAAATTTATCATTTAGTTTTTGTAAAAATCGTCACAGTGATGGCAAAATTTCCCTGGAAAGTATAAATGATATTATACCCATTATTTCCATATTTATATTTCTATTAAAGTCCCACTCCTTATAAGAAACCTCCAGGTGATGCCGTCTTGAAAATCAATAGGGTAAATCTATATTGTATATAAATAAATTAAGTTTTTCTTGTATTTCGCAGAATTATTATCTACTTCGGATAAAATATGTTATGAAATATTTCCATGAAAATCTGTTTGGTGATTTGAAGCTTTGTGACAATCGACATAGCAAAAACCTTACCTTTCCTCGGGACAAACATGAGTTTATACCCTTTCCACACTTTTTCCCCATTCCAGTAACATGAGTACTAGGGATGTGAAAATAATGTTGTGAAGATTAGGAGAGTTACTGGAAAATCGGCGCAGAAGACCCATGGTCAAAAAAGTAATCACGTTTGTGCCTGTACGTGAATAAATCTAACATGATACCTGAAATTACAAAAAAGCCCGAAACATGGGAATGTATTATGTCAACACCATCCAGAGTGTTAAATTAAGGGCCCTTTTAAGTTTGGTGGTTTAGACCTTAGAGAACACGGAAAAAAATGTATGGTTAAAACGTAATATTTAGGTGCGTTTGCTTAACCATGTTTGCTATGGAAAAGCAATAAGAATTACATATTCTGACTGTATGCCTATAGTCTTATTTGTCCAGCACGAAAACCGCATGCACAGCATTATGTTGTCACCTGTGGTCAGCATGGATCTGCCACATTTTTCCATATTATCTCATAAAAGTCACAATATTCGGGAAAAACGTTATTGAACATAAAATTATATTTTGATTTTCTCAACTTTTGTCTAAAATGTTTCGCATTTAAAGGAGTTCAGCAATGTTTTATCATAACTGTGCTGAGATCTTCACATGATGTTTCCGTCATTATTTTGTATTTTTATGAAACTTTAATTTTTTCAACAGATTTTCCTAAAGTACTGTTGTAAGATTTCGCGGGTTTGATTACCGATGGTGTCATTGAAATTTTTCATTGACATAATCCTTTCAGCCGCACTGTGGCTCTGGTGTTGACTCAGCCTGTAACGGAAATGAGTACCAGGAATATTTCCTGGGGATAAAGGCGGCCAGTGCGTAGGGCTGACAACCTTACCACCTTCATGTGCCGATTGTCTTGAAATCTGGGGACCTCAGCTTCCTGGAACACTTAGGGCCTGTCCAGGCCTGTAATGGGAATGCTTTACCTTTTTACTGTTGTAAGATTTATGAAAATCCCTCCTCCGAGAGCTGAGTTATTTCATACTGACGGACGGACTGACAAACATGACAAAGCTAATACCTGTAGTTGCTTTCCCGCAGTATTGCGAGTGCGTCTATAAAGCTGACCGAGTGATTTGTCAGAAAAACTTTGAAGTGAAAACATTTGAAGCTACAATATTTTTATTCCGATATGTAAGTTGGTTTTGTCTGTGACTCCAATAATGTGTGATATACTTCATAGGTTCGTTTCGTGTCGCTGTATGTAATCGTCAGTTTTTAATCTCGTCAGTTTAATTCGGCTTTTACATAAACTAGGAATGATTAATGAAAGTAGACATCTTATTGAATTTTTTATCCAAGTTATCTCTCCAATCTTCCGATGTGCCTTTTAATAACACGTGCCTGCCTACAAACTCTTGTGACTTTCACCTGGCATTCACTCGACTTATGTAATATTTTATAATTCTGTTCCAGGTAAGCCGTCCTGCCCGGGACCGGACGAACTGCAAGAAGAAGGACTGTTCCAGTGGTTAATAATCTGTAAGCAGACATTAATTTATGTTTATCATGTTATTGTGAGTTGCTTGGAGTTCGCAGAATTACCACCACTTCTAAACATGTTTGAAATCACCCTGAACCCAGAGGAAAATGTAGAGAATTTCGGCTATGCATTCTAACGTTCCTTTAGTTCGTAAATTGGAGGGCTCCAGTTTTTAAATTGAGTACGATTCGGTTTGTCTATATTCTCAGAGACATATGTTGTTTCTTTTCACATACATAATCTTTAACGAAAAATAAAACTTTACTCGTATAAGATGAAAAACTATTATTAAAATGATTTAGTGATAAGTTTTCATCTTACAGATAATTACTTTCATTTTGCACTAAAATAATAAAATTTGTTATATTTAATACGTTATACGCTATATGTTGGCGATTATAATAATATAAATGTTGAATACTGAATAACGTTTTCTTCTACTCTTAAGTAGTTATACCCGCTATACTGTTAATTGTATCTAAAAAAGGTCGGATTATACTATAAATACACATGGATCAGCAATTCTTACCGATTTTCTAAACGTTGATGACAATTGATCCTTCGTATAGTATTTTATTGTGCTACGTGGGTTCCTATCAGCATGACAGAACCTGCATTTATACTGCGGATAGAAGAGACTGCCTGCATGTTTGAAAAGTATCTGCAGATATATTAAACGGGCTGTCGCCGATAGGCTGAAGACACTGGGGTTGGGCTCGAGTCCAAGAACTTCTCACCTTAAAGAAACAAAGATCTAAAAGCCATCACATGTGGTTTCGTACTTGGACAGTTTCTGTAGAATGGAATATGGATGTGATGGGAAACAGTCATTAGTGTGGTATTTATGTGCTCACTGCTGTGGTGCTGAAGATTATTTTTCTTCTGGGATGTGACATTGGGTTAAGATCTTCCGCCTTGTGGTATGTTACGCAGCGTAGATTGGTAGTTATTTAACGACGTTTCGGAACAAACTATCACTCTCATTTGACGTTGGCAGGTCCGTGCATCATCATACAATTCAAATAAATTAACCAACCAGATGCAACAGTTTTAAAAGTTTATTACTTGACGTTTTGTGTCACTCAACATGTTTCGGGCGCCTCCACGCCCATCATCAGGAGCTTACAACTCTATTAACAGCCTCTGGTTTTACCTTGGAACGTGTTGGTAGCACCACGACTAACAACGCTGCTAATACTCGAAACATATAGAGGATTTTAATAAGTGTATTATGTGTAAATAAACAAGATTATTGTGCATCAAGTTGGAGATCGACCAAGGTGCAGCATCTGGTTTGTTAATTTATTTGAATTATCATTCTCATATTCCATATTGCTAGATCTTTGAAGAGGGGAACGATAAGTTGTACCAAAACGTCGGCGACTAACCATCAACCTATTCTGTGTAACATGACAGAAGAACTAAGACCTCATTTACATCGAGGTGGAGGCCAGAATTCATGACATTGTGTTGATGGGCAAGCAGGTGCCGATGTTTTGAAGAAACGTAATGCATTCGTCTTTACTGTGAAGATGACCGTATTGCAGTTTTTCGAAACATGGGAACTACTCGTCTAACGAAACAGTGTCACGTTCCAAAATAAGTGAATCTTCAGCTCTCATACTTCTGGGGGAAAAATCCTCAAGGAAGAGAATAGGCGGTCCCATAAACAACATGTTCATCACACGCACAGTTTTCATTAACTGTGGCTACACTGGTAATGCATACTTTCATAAATTGTTTTTAGACCACGCAAGAATTTCACGTCATTTCGTCCTTCTGTAACACTAGGTTCTTTAGCATTACTTGGTTTACATTTTTTAAGTTTTTTTGTAACACCCTGTATTCTTAATTTCAGTAATTTGCAGTTTACTGCAATAGTTAGGCGTAAAATAATTGCCCTTGTGTTTTCTTTATTGTCATCTCTTTTTTATTTATACTACTACGCTCTGCGGCCTCTTAAGGCTTATTGTGCGATTTATTCGCCACCAGGCTTTACTTCCCCTCCGAAGGAAAGCGTGCTGATAATTTTTTCGTCCTAAAAATCCGACTGCTTCTGCCGGGTTTAAACCAGCGAAGTTGGGTACCAAAGGTCAGCACTCTACCTCTAGACCACCGAATTTTATTTAGCTATAAATATTCACGCCATTTTGGAAGTTTGCCTTTATTAGCCTCTTTTTTCTCATCATAATGGTCATGAAGGATTAGGCTTGTTTTCTCTTCCTTGATCCTCAAAATGAAATTGGTCCCTCCATATCTTCCTCGGTCGTCCTATGTTCCTTCGTCATTTTAATTTATATTGTAACGGTTGTTTTGGTATTTCATTTGTGCCCATCCTCTGTACGTGTTGTAGCCACTTTTCCTCTTTTGTCTCTGGAGCTAAAAACAAAACTTGTTCCACTTTTGTCCATAAAATTCGAAATTCCTTTGCCTATTACAGTACTAAAAAGTATGCTTCTGCATAGACAACGTCTAAACTTTGAAGTGTTCAAATAGATGTTTCCATTCAAACATGGTAAATACTGGGGTGCCATAAGTTTTACGTTTTTTCTCTGGAGCTAAAACCAAAGCTTGTTCAATTTTTATCCATAAAATTCAAAATTCCTTTGCCTATTACATTACTACAAAGTACGCTTCTACATAGCAAACACTCAAACTTTGAAGTGTTCAAATATATGTTTCCATGGAAACATGGTAAATACTGGGGCACTATAAGTTTTACGTTTTTTGGATATATTCTAACACTGCCTTATTCATTCTAGCCAATAACATGAGAGTTTCACAAGAGACTGATACGATCAGAACCAGGCAGCACAAACAAGCGTAACATTTCCATTTAAACTAAAGTTTATTTTGGATTTCCTGGCAATAAAACCAAATGTTGTGAACTAATTGAAGGTGGTTTGAAACTGCCAATTAGATTCCTGTGAATATATTTAATTAAATTGTATTCCTGTGTAATTACTCGTAAGAAGATATTCCCAAAAGCATGTTTTATGACTTCATTAGTGGAAAGTTTTTCATCTTCTTTCTCCCCACTTGATTTGTACCTTGACTCTAATAATCAGCAATACCACTAGTGATAAAACTTCCTTTTCATTGTTTTGTTGCATCTGTACCATCTAACACAAATTAACGGGGGATCGGGCCAGAATTCATTTGATTATAATCTGAAAATGTGCATGTCTTGGGTTTAATTTAATTTTCGGATGGGCATTAAGTGGTAATGTGTCTTTTTTAATGGAGTCAACAAAGCCAGAAGGAAGTAGAGTGAAATTTGCTTCACAAAACATGTAAGGTAAGGAAATTTCGAAGCTGACTTTAATTCATAGTTTATTAAAATGTCGAACAAGATGCAACTGTGTGGTAGAATTTATTGTTCCTTGATTGCTCTACACGTTTCGAGCGATATTATCGCTCATCATCAGGAGCCTCTAAACTGTGTTTTACAGCTTCTGATAATACATACTACGTCACTGGCTGCCGGTGT
>Ga0268261_10002443_pt1 | contig 13306 bp, 7 predicted proteins | sample TergutNc150P1_FD_190353 | JGI IMG/M metagenome (GOLD analysis project Ga0268261, IMG submission 190353) | Nasutitermes corniger P1 segment gut microbial community from laboratory colony in Florida, USA - Nc150 P1 (SPAdes) (version 2) | ecosystem: Host-associated > Arthropoda: Insects > Digestive... | reverse complement strand
GTATGTGTGTGTGTATGTATGTATGTGTGTATGTGTGTGTGTGTGTGTTTGCGTGATGTGCGGGGGAGAGTTGGTGGAATTGTGAAGAGGATGGTAATCTGCTTTGAATTTCAAAACATTAAGTACCTTTCAGGCACTCCTGTATATTTCCGCACGTACAGTGGCACGAGCTGGCTTGATTATAAAGGGACAAGTCAAGTACGTGCCTCCAGATGGCTGTGGGTTGAAAAGTACACGACATTTCCAACTGGCAAACATTATAAACAGCCACTGGATATTCGAGGTTTTCCAGTTACAATATTCCTACCTAACGTTAATAAGATGTGTGTGTGTCAGTCGATACAGTGCTACAGACATGTGCTTTAGTGTGTACTCAAAACGGCTGAACACAACAACGAAGTTGGACAGAACAGGATATGTGTTGCGACTTATCAAGCTATCATCACGCCCTTTCTAAAAACATTAAAAGAAACTTAACACTGCAATATGACAGACATCCACCGACCGTTTTGTAACTTGAAACACGTACTTTCTTCCTTACTACATGGAGCAGAGTCCTTCAGAAACAAACCGGTTTGCAGCAAGTCAAAAAATTTCCCGCTTATTATGGAACCCGGTGTTTTATTAAGGAATTCGCAAGTTTACTTTACCTGTCCATATCCGCAGCCAGCTCGATTCAATCCATAACACCAAATTCTACTTCCTGAAGATACTGCTCATTATTATCGTCCCATCTACGCCTAGGTATCCTTCTACCTGAAAATTCCCCATAATATTATTTTCACATCTCTGCCTGGGTACCCCAGTGGCTTTATTCCTTCAGTTTTCGCCAACAAAGGACTGTAAATCCTTTCCTGAAGGACACAACAAAACTGCTGATGCCAGTATCGCAGAGGTGAGGTGACACTTGATTCCACACACCAATGGCACTTTCCTCAGTCTCTGACCAATTTCCAACGCCAAGTAGAATACGGGAAAACCTGCAGTTGCCAACAAGACAAGGTAAGGGATCAGGAATGCATTTGTAAACAATTAAAGAGAGAAATACTGTAATATTTCCTTCATTCCTCACTGCACGCCACACAAGCGACAGTTTTTGATTAATATTCTCAATGGTTTTCTGACTGTGTGAGGAATGTAAGCCACATTACATACCTAATATATTCCGCTTATCTCCACAGCTTATGAGAATGCAGACTGGGGCTGAGATTGTGAGAAGAAATGTTATTGAAATGTGGACAAAGGAATTGTTAAAATTTTGTTGTACGTTTTAAAATTGAAATTGCATAAAAATTTAAGAATGTAATAACTCAGAGACAAATTGCTTAAAAAAATACATAAATGTTTTTTTATTTATTTATTTACTTATTTATTGAAACTGTTTGTCGCTACACATAGAGTAGACATTTAAATGCAAAACAGGCAGCTTCCAAACTGCCATTTACTGTACAATCACAAACAAACTCTACATGTAGTCACAGCAAAAAGGTGCAGACACTAGCTAAATGGTACAGACAGGATATTTCTTCGTCATATCGTCAGTGATATGATAAGAACCTGCAGTAACACAAAACCTAACGGTAACACAACCAGTTATTGCTACGTATGCATTACGTTCACAGTCACCAGACTTGCCTAATATTATTACAGCATTTAACAGTATTGGATACACTGCAATACCGTTTGTGTTTGCAGTAAACAGAAATTAGTGAGGATTAATACTGAATTACACAATGATATCACCTGGCGTTTTTGTTAAGCTCTTTGGTGTCTGCAGCCAGTAGCGACAGTTGTACCGGCTTACAGAAATTGTGAGCTGCTAACAAATCAAATTTACTGATTGAATATCCTGTTTTTTGGATCAATAATTCAATACTTTAAAACCAGAACATAATTCCTTAATTTAAAATATTCGTTTTACCTCTGTTAAATTCAGTCGCCCTTTACGCCCATTGCCCTGGCCACCTTCTAGCCAAAATCTACCAAATGTCTGTGCCAGGTACGGAAGCACCAGACATTTCCAAACCCAACAGCATAACCAATAGCAGCCAACAGTAAGATCAGTTTGCTCTCACACGATTCTCTCGTCTTCTTTATTACCTTCAGTACTGAACACCTGTTTGCCATCACCAGAACCCAGTTTACTGCAGCCTCCGAATTAATCCAGCTGTAAAAAGAAGGCTTTATATATGTACTCAAATTACATTGTGTTCATTACACAATATATTATGCTACTTCACAAAGAGCAGTTTATAGAAAAATATTTCAATTATTGACGTCGAAGAGGATTAAGAAAAAGAGAAATAAATATAGATATATTGTGTTACATGTGACAAATTAACCCTTATCCTGCTAACGTGGAGGATATGGTGAGCCCCTAATAATGCCAACAAATGACAGATGGGATTTAATTCAGCGTTGAAAGGGTTAAGTATGCCATATACTAAATCTGTAACCTTTTTCACCTACAACCTTTTCTGCTCACAGCTTTTTGAAAGTACTGCGTTTTGTTTAACTGTCTGCTGCAGTCTTTATGTACGGCTTGTTACATTTAACAACAATATATAAAAGGTCAAGAAATCCCTGAAACCTGAGTTTTCCAGGAGGTTGAGGCTTCTAGGTTGCGACAAGTTTGACGCAAAAAGGATTCAAAGTTGTCAGACATACACACCGGCCATATTTACCCCCAACAAAATATTCCTTGTGCTCATTTCTGTTAGAGGCTCAAAAAGCAACAGAACATAACGAGGCTTGAAGAATTAAAGTCATGTAAAATTCCAATGATGCCATCGGGAATCGATCCCGTAGCGCATTTCCTCATCCAACTGCACCACCTCGTGACATCGTGAATATACGTACAGCACTAATATTAAAATTTGTCACTTAATCCAGACGCTCGGCTCTTTAACCCTTTAAACGCTGAATTAAATCCCATGTGCTGTTTGCTGGCATTATTAGAAGCTCACCATTTTCTCCACGTTAGCAGGATAAGGGTTAATATGACGGCCAGAAGACGTCAGTCTGTTCTTAGAATCAGGGTATTGAGGTTAGGGACCTTGGTGAAGGAATTCCAAATCCCTCGATCCTCCTTCACTCCTCGTCATCTTCAGAGCACAACAAACGGAAACGGTAAAGAAATTGATAACGGCACCGACAGGAAGCTGGTGTAACTGTCAGTATCAACAATGATGATGATCTGATGGTCAGTGATGTCAATTAACACTGTGCTGACAGTACATTAACACTGTGCTGACAGTACGTTAACACTGTGCTGACAGTACATTAACACTGTGCAGACAGTACATTAACATGTCAGTAGTTTTAAACAGTATTTATCGCCCACACATTTCGCAATGCCATAAAGCTGCTGACGTGTTTCAAGTTCCACTAAATGCTGCATTTTGACATCCAAATTTCCAGAACCGTGTTGTGACGATATTTGTTCTGGAAGACGCAAATTTCCAGCTGTGCTGCTGACGTAGCATTACTGGAATCCTGTACAGAAGCCACACTTAGTGACTTGAAACAGACCGACTATCCTTGAACTTCACCAGAACCTTGTCTATACAAGTTTTACGCAGTGACGACTGTGTGAATATTTCAGTGTTTTCCAGCTCACTGCACACTGCGCACTGCACACTGCGGACAGGTGCCAAGCGATTGTCTTGTTCAATAACTCTTTCTCCAGTTACAATTAGCCATCAACAGTAAGTACAAATAATTACTATTGTGCTCTGAACGCACATATTGTACAGTGAAATAATGCTGTGGGTAAAGGAATGAAACAAAGGTGTGATGACAATAGAGTTTGTTTAAATACTGTAAAAGTGTTGTTCCAGACTCGCTTTCACAGTGCAATTTAAATCGTTGTTATAGTGTTGCTAAAGTGCAAAGAATATTGTTTCAAAAGAAAAAGGGTATCTAATATTTGTAGTTACTGTCTGCACTCACAATTACAATCATTTTTAAAACAGTATTAAACCGCGTCAATAATTTCATGTAATATTTCCTGTACATCTCAGTACAGCAGTAATTAACAGCTGCACACCGGTACAGTGGTGAACTGTCAGTGTCGTGCGGTTCGTGAAGACAGTCTTAATGTATTCATAATTCTGTATTAATTGCTACCTTAAGGTACAAAGACACGTACTGATTTACATTTTTATGAACCCAATCTCTGTCAACAACAAAGCAGCACTAAATTCTTAAAATTCCTTTTCTAAATAACCCCTCCAGTACTAACATTTACACAAATTATCCACTCAGTATCACAATCCGGTGACTGTAAGGAACCAACTTCTGTCTGCAGCACATATAAACGGATTTCAGCTATACAAATCTGAATAAATATATTGTTTACGTATTTTTGGAAGCGTTCCGCAATACATTGTACGCTGTTTAACATTAAACTGTACATGAACTTAATCGTTGTAAGTTAATGTTTACTTACTTCCACGGACGGTATACAGAGCGGTCTGTAGGCCATCGAACTCTATGTGGGTTGGAGTAGTGTGGATTTTTTTGGGAATCGGACAGAGAGGGGAAGAATTCTTGTTGTAGATAACATGCAGACATCTTCAGTAGAAGTAAAGGTAAAGAGTAAGTAATTGAAACCTAAATATTGAGCTTAACATTAGATAATTATTGTGATGATATTTCTGATAATATCAACCATAATAATCATGGGAATGCTACTCCCTCATTTCGCTGTAATATTGGGATAAGGTAGAAAAAACGCTAACACACTCTATACAACACGTCTTACCGCTGAGCAATTAAAAACTTGCTGGATCTTTTTCCTTCAACCACAACAAAAATATCAGAAATTTTCTCAAAATTTTCCTGTGTTCCGGACAGTGGCCGGGTGAAAGAAAGGGCTACAGTTAGCTGAAAATTATCCGGATTTTACGGGAATCCGAATTGTGTGACTGCATTTCAACCCTCAACCTACACATTTTATTGTAACAAAATACAGACACACGATCCAGCTTCATATCCTATCTGTTGACACTGCAATATAGACCTAACGTATCTGTAGCAACTGAACAGCTGTAATTACAAAACACTGTGATGTCCTGCATCTTACAGTTTTGCTTTCCCGCAAAAAAAATCTTCTCCTTCTGACTTTCAGTAACGTGCTTTACAACGCCGTGTCACTTGGTATTCGACGTTTTGAGAAAACCTATTGTTTTCAAATTCAAGGATCGACAATATTAAGAATATTTCGCTTCATGAAGAAGTGTGTTCAGGTTTGTACCGAAATTTCGATAACAAATTACCCAGTGACACGGCGCACATCTATACAGTAAGGATACTGAATGCAGATGATCACGTCCAGGATAGAACTGGCGATCTCGGGGCACGCATGACCCAGAAGAAACTAAAGTAAAATTTTTAAAGAAAACTTGAAAATTAATATGCGAATGTGCAATGATGTTATTAAAATGTACACTAGATTAAATATTTGGAAATGTTAATGAAATTATTTTGCATAAATAAATTAATTTCTTAAAAAAACGTTGCACCTGAATAATATTGAGGAGGATTTAAATCCATGATTTTCCTTGACGGTTTAGTTCAAATTTTTCCAAACTGCTGAAATACTAACTTATTCTTAAAAAGAGAGAACAGACTGTTATTAATACAAGGTTAACTACAAGGTGTTAACTTAAAAAATTGTAATTTTCTAATATTATTCCTTTACTCTGCAAGTACATACTGCCTTAAAATTTTCAGACAAAAATTTGTCCCTAATTTTCGCATCTCCAAAACATCTCACCTGCACAACAAATCTCATTCTCTGAAAGCTTATTGCAATTTTCTCCATCCGCCTGTTAACTTCTCCATCTCACCACCAAATATCTCCCTCAGCACCATATTCCTAAATTGCAGTCCACAATTAAACAAATAAATACATCTAATAACTACACATTTATGGTTAAAGTACCAAAATTAAATCAGTTGTTATTGTTTACAGATATTGATCATATAAAAAATTCTGTTATTTACTACTGGTGCTATAAATAAGCCGACACTTACTTACTTACTTACTTAACTTACTTAATTGCTTACTGACTTACTTACTTACTTACTTACTTACTTACTTACTTACTTACTTACTTACTTACTTACTTACTTACTTACTTACTTACTTACTTACTTACTTACTTACTTACTTCTTAACCCATGGAGCAGTCTCATTGAGAAGCAATCTGTCTATCAGCACTTCAAGAATTTCACCGCATTTTATGGAATCCGAAGTTGCATTACAGAATTCACAAGTGCCGCCCCGTCCCTATCCAAAGCCAGCCCGATCCAGTCCATACAACCACATCCCACTTCCTGAAGACCCATCTTAGTATTATCCTCCCATTTACACCTGCATCTCTCAAATGGACCCTTTCCCTCAGGTTTCCCCACCAAAAGCCTGTATACGCCTCTCCTCTTCCCCACACGCTCTACATGCCCTGCCCACCTCATTCTTCTCGATTTAAAATCCCTAAAAATATTTGGTGATCAATACAGACCATTAAGCTCTTAATTATGCAGGTTTCTCCACTCCCCTGTTACCACGTTCCACATAACCTGAAATAATTTCCTCAGCACCCTATTCTCGAACACACTCAGCCTACGTTCCTCCCTCAATATGAGCGATCAAGTTTCAAAGCAAAAAAAAAGCAAAAATGAAAATTAAAATGTTGTGTTTCTTAATGCTTACACTTTTATAACAAATTGGAAAACAAAACATTCTGCACCAAATGATAGCAAGCATTCCCTGAATTCAATAAGCCTTTAATTTCCTCTCGAGTACAATTTTTATTTATTAAGCTTGTTCTTAAATATTTGAACTATTTCAGTTTTGCAAAGGAACGATTATCAGTCTTTATACTAAGATTTTGTCATGCTTTCTGATCTCGATACATGACTATGTACTTAGATTTATAAGTCTTTACATCTAGTCCCCTCTCCTTAATATAATCAAATAAAACGTCTTCGTTTTTCGTCACAGGTTTTCCGTTTCCCCAGTATATTAATATTATCAGCATAAATAAAATAGTAATACGTAACAATTAGTTTTAATCCATTAAGCTTTGACTGAAATTTCGTAATGGCGTTCTTTAAAGAAAAGTTGAAAAGCAATGGCGATAGAGCATCTCTTTTTTTTTAAACCATACCCAAGAACAAACATGTCTGACAGATGCATGCCTAAATGATTCTGCTATAGGTTTCCTTCTGACGCATTTTTATTAGCCTTACTGGTTTCGTGTAGATATTAAAGTAGATGAAAATATGACAGAAGACCTCCTTCCTAATTGAATCATAAGCTTTCTTGAAGTCTATAAACAGTTGATGTATTATTTCGTTATATTCACATTTTGTCTTAATTATTTGGGGAAATTATTTTAGATTTATTTCTTAATTTTTCCACACACACACACACACACACACACATATATATAGAAATAAAAAAGAATACATTTTCGTGATCTTTATTTTATTTATAATGGAAGGTTACGTAATAATGAATTAATGAAGTGTATATAAACAATACAATATGCAATTTTAGGCAAGAGTAGTGATAGTAACAAAATATATTTAATAAATTATTGCACACAATTTCTTTTTACTGACAACACAGATCGGTGGATATCGGCCGTTTAATTTAAATGTTACTTGTAAAGAGTGGGATATAATTTTTGTGTTGACATTTTCGCTGAAAAACAGTAATATTTCTCAATAAATATACTTGATGATGGCCGAAAATAGGGTCGGAACACGTCGTAAAATTTTAGATCAAATTATATAGAATGATTTATAAAAGACGAATTTTGTATTTTATGCTTTTCGTAATTTTATGAGCCACATTATGAACTGCCCCCTCTCCAGTCTACTGTCATCAGTCCAATACACAGTCCATAATCAGTCCAATACAAGTCCATAATCAGTTCAATATACAGTCCAAAATCAGTCCAATACACAGTCCATAATCAGTCCAATACACCGTCCATAATCAGTCCAATACATAGTCCACAATCAGTCCAATACACAGTCCATAATCAGTCCAATACACAGTCCACAGCCTACGTGATTTAAACATTCTTAACGCTGACACCTCAGAACTACACACAACTGTACTTGCAACTAATTGTGTGGCACAGCATACTGCCATACGTAACAGCATTAATTAATTAGCCCACTTCAAATAATGATTCTATTATATATAATATTAATAATGTAATATTGTAACATGATTAATAATCATGTTACAACAACAGTCACACTGACACTCGTAATTACAGCCACCCTCACTACACTCAAAAGTCTGTATTGCTTAAACCTCCGATGTACAGTGGTTATTAAAAGTTATGTGCCCAGCACTTTAACATTAAAGAGCGTATTGCCACAATATTTGCACTTATGTTGTGTTCCCCACAAAAAGTACATAAATTTGAAAGATTCAAACCTCTTCACCTCCTCCTACCAAGTTTCAAACTAATTCCACCAAAAACGAAAGGGCAATTTCTGTGAAACTTGAGAACGGTATAAATATGTACCATTTTCTTCTCTGAAGACATAACGACATACAGATGTTCAAATCCGGATAGAAATCCGGAAATTTCAAAAGACAAAACTGGTGACTGGTTTCTTTATTGATATTCTCAAGACAAACACAGACACGTGATTTAGTTAAAGACGGTGGATAATTGTGAGGATATTTAGAGTAAGTACGTAGCATTAGTGTAAGAATAGTGACGGGCGAAATAGAAAGAGCCAGGAGGAAACCTTTCATATTGCAAATCTTTTAACGTCAAAAATGCCAAATGAATGGATCCGTATTCCTACACAAGCCTCTGCTTTGACTGACCGTTTGAGACATGACAGGGTGAATGTTGTCAAAATTGTGTGACATGGGCAATAGGCAGTGTCTTCACCTCAGTTGGTTGCTTTAGCAATAAAACGGAATAATATGATATAATGCTACCTTTTATATACAATATCAAACTTATAACAAGATACGAAACAAAAGAGAGACTTTCTTAAAACATGCAAGTAAACAAACACAAAGACACACAACACCCCGAGCTGTCACAAAGCAGACAATTAACAATCAACCCACAACTACGGTAAAATTATAATTAATCAGGAGAGAAGAAAACTTGTATAATTTAGAGAAATATATGTATACATGTCCTGCGAAGTACATGAATTTGATTGTTTTAACGGGTGGGTCTTGACCACAATTTACTGCAAACCTCCATAATGCCTCTATATTCTACTTTGCCAGACCTTCACAAGAACTTCCTCTTTGCAGATTACATCAGCTCGCCATGCCATCAAGACTAACTGTGGTGCTGCTGTCACTGCTGTTAACATTACCTGTTGTGATATTCTGGTTATGGCTGGTGATCGAGCCCGCAAGAGTGGCAATACTCTGTCCAGAGGAATGTCTGTGTGAAATAGTAGGACGCAATGTGCAATGCGACGGTACATCATTAACTGCTGTTCCCTTAATTCATCTCACAGACATCCGAGGATTCCGGTTTTCTGAAAACAAAGTAAAGATTTTGGTGAAGGGCAGTTTTGTTTCACTGACTGAGCTGGAGAGATTGTATGTAGATGGATCTGAACTGAAAAAATTAGAGTTGGGAGCATTCAACGGGCTTACAAAGTTGACAGAACTGGTCATACAAAGGACCGAGATAAGTGAAATAATTCCAGGCACATTTGAGAATTTGGTCAGTCTGGAAGATCTTACCTTAAGTCGTAACAAAATAGAACACGTGGAAGGAGATTCGTTCAGTGGGTTGTTTAAATTGACATTTATAGATTTAAGTGAAAACAAAATAGAGCACGTGGATAGAGATACGTTCAGTGGGTTGTTTAAATTGACATCTATAGATTTAAATGAAAACAAACTGCAGTACCTCCATCCAGATACTTTCTTAAGTTTACCAAATCTCCAAGGGTTATATTTAAAGAACAATCCCGGCCTTCATATACCAAGTGACCGTAATTTCATTAAAACACTTTCTTTGTCACATCTTGATATATCACAATGCAATGTCAGTTCACTGTCAGTTGAAACATTTGCAAAAGTCAGTGCATTGGAATGGCTTGAACTGAGAGACAATAAACTCAGGACTGTAGATATAAATATACTGAGAGCATTACCAAACCTGTCCACACTGTATCTCGATGGTAACCCGCTACATTGTGACTGTCAGCTGCAGGAAGTGTGGCAATGGTGTGAGGATCGTAACATAAAGACAGAATATTGGAGAACCTCGCCGAAATGTGACACACCGAAAGAAGTTAAGGGAATGGGTTGGTGGGTGTTAGAGAATGGGAAGTGCTTAGAAGGTAATGTACAGTTTTATGGAGACCACAATAATATAAGATATAATTACACTGAAAGTAACTACGATTATGATATTGATTTTTTAAATCAGTACGAATTACCAGTATATGCAGTTCCCTTTATATTTGGTACAACCAGCAATGTCATAATTCTGATCATTATCATATGCAACAAAGACATGCGAACTGTTCCCAATATGTACATTATTAACTTGGCTATAAGTGATATAATTTATTTAATGGAACTTCTTGCCGAAGCTTATGCAAATTTAATATCTGACGCGTGGCAACGCAATGACAACATTATGTGTACGTTCCTTCCATTTTGCCGTCGTGTGTCAGTCTGTTTGTCAGCCTACTCTGTAGCTCTGCTTAGCATCCAGCGATACAGGGTAATAGTGAATGCATTCCACGTCCGTGTCTCTTCAAAACCAACATGGCGAGGAACTGTGGCTACAATATTTGGAGTGTGGATTGTAGCTGCATTAATCGCCGTTCCATCAGCTGTGACAAGGTATCAATGTGCAAAGGATGCTTCAATGACACCTACAACGTATTATCAACATGTGGTTATTTTTGAAATCTTAGCATCCTGTGTACTTCCTCTCTGTGTGATCGCCTTTACATACATCATGACAGCCCGCCATCTTGTAAAAAGCTCTCGTTCTATATCTGAGGGGACAGAAAATCCTCAATTAAAAACACGCAGAACTACTGCAAAAATTGTGGTCGGACTGACTGTTGTTTTTCTGATCAGCTATTTGCCTTATCACGTCCTCTTGACTTATATTATTTGGACCTCAGATAATGTTGGTTATCTATCAATTAGATTTATGATTTTGTATTGGAATTATGGAATTTCAAACCTAATTTTAACATTTTTCCTTTCAATTAATTCCTGTCTCAATCCTGTAGCTCTCTTCTGTACCAGTTCTCCGATCAGGCAGCATTTCAAACGCTACTTAACCTGCTTTTGCAAAACAAATTCCTCTTCTACTGAACTCCTACCTACAAGAAAAAGTTAAGTTCAAAATAAACTTCTTTATTTTCTTCAATTACAGTTAAGCTATATATATACAGCATACAGATTACTGTAATATTAATTAGTTTAATGACAACATATTTTGCGTGTCTGTAAGGCAAAGCACGACAAGTGTGTAAATGTTAAATATATTTACTGAAATATTTAATTATATTTTTAGACGACTTCAGAATAATTCCTGCAATAAAATAACATTTAAAGATATTGGTTTTCATTTTATGTTGCAACAGCAAATTTTTCAGGATATTATTAAGGCGCAACGTTCAATATATCCATTACGTATTTACGGGTTATTCTGTGTTGGTATTTATCCTCAAATTATTATGTTCCTTTCTGTTTCGATCAGATTCCCGAAGCAGTTTGCACGTCACAACACCCATATAATACACAGCCTACACTTGCAGACAAATGAACCATTCTCAATACATTTCCATTGCATAACTTGCTTTATATGTTTCATCTGTTTATTGACATCTTCAGAAGCTACTCGGCAATAAATAAAAATTTGTCACACATTTATGTATACACATGTATGTATGTATGTATGTATGTGTCATATGAATACAAGAATATTCAAACATACACATGTACCTATATGTCAGATTATAATAATAAAATTATACTGTAGACGTGGCAGAGAGTTGTATTGATATTCTACAGTTAAATGTGATTATTGTGTTGTAGTTTGTTCTTTGTTACTTTATCTGTTCGACTTTATACAAAAATAGCTAATTTTTACATATTTCCCAATTTTGTACACACAGTGTTTAATTTCATGCGTTTGTTTGTTTGTGTTGGAAAAATAAGTGCTTTTGTGGTGTAGTGTGATGTTAACTGTTCCAGTTCCTTCCAAGGACTCCTTAGAAATATTAGACCATTCTACAGTTAAATGTGATTATTGTGTTGTAGTTTGTTCTTTGTTACTTTATCTGTTTGACTTTATACAAAAATAGCTAATTTTTACATATTTCCCAATTTTGTACACACAGTGTTTAATTTCATGTGTTTGTTTGTTTGTGCTGGAAAAATAAGTGCTTTTGTGGTGTAGTGTGATGTTAACTGTTCCAGTTCCTTCCAAGGACTCCTTAGAAATATTAGACCATTCTAGGCACAGCTGTGTGCTGTAAGGTTCGGAAGGTTGTTGACAGCCGACGTGTTCTTGGAGCGTGCAGTAAATAATGGGTTGCGACCTTGAGGTGTACCGGGCGTGCGTGGGTACCTGGGCTGTGAGGGCTGGATGGAGTGCACAAGGCAGTAGCGGCGATGTGCAAGTGCGAAGCTATTTATTAAATACGTGCCTGTGCGCAGCGGTTTTGGCGGTGCTGTTGGTTATTGGTGGAGTGGAACAAAATCCTGGACCTGGTGTGGACGGTGAGAGCCTTATGCAAATTATGTATAGTGGATGGGACAAAAGTTTAAAATCTGGAACACAGTGCGACTTGTGTCGACGGTGAGAGCCTTATGCAAATTATGTGTAGTGGATGTGACAAAAGTTTAAAATCTGGAACACAGTGCGACTTGTGTGGACGGTGAGAGCCTTATGCAAATTATGTGTAGTGGATGTGACAAAAGTTTAAAATCTGGAACACAGTGCGACTTGTGTGGACGTTGGTTCCACAACAGCTGCGGAAACGTTAAAGCTCAATTGCTAGACAATGGGAAGTGGAACTGTGAAAGGTGTAAATGGGAAAGATTTTGCCTACTTGAAGAGAAACTTCAAAACGCTCTGAAACATATCGAAGACCTGAAACTGATTAACAAGAAGCTGGTAGAACAATTACGAGTTGCGGAAACGGGAAATGAAATTGGCAGACAGGACACGGTGAAGGAACTACATGAGGGCGAACAATGCTTGGATGTGGGTGATTCTACAAGTAAGGAACAACATGAGGGCGAACAATGCTT
>Ga0268261_10002442_pt1 | contig 13311 bp, 8 predicted proteins | sample TergutNc150P1_FD_190353 | JGI IMG/M metagenome (GOLD analysis project Ga0268261, IMG submission 190353) | Nasutitermes corniger P1 segment gut microbial community from laboratory colony in Florida, USA - Nc150 P1 (SPAdes) (version 2) | ecosystem: Host-associated > Arthropoda: Insects > Digestive... | reverse complement strand
TGTTATTTAATTTCCCTAGAGAACCTCCGAATACGTGAAGCCGTTTACTTCAATGCAACCAGGAAATATTATACAACAAGAGGAACAGTAAAAATTAATTTGAATTCTTTTTCGGTTTTTTTATTAATTATGTGTCGCCAAGTCACCCTAAAACCCAATACAGCGACAAAATAGTAGCATAAACAAGTGTAAATATGTGTAAAATATGTCATAAAAAATCACCAGGGCAGGACATAAAATTATAATAATAATAATTTTATTATTATGAAGATAAATGATGTAGAAGTCATTAATGAAATCGGATGTACATATGTAGTATTAGGAAAAATAGACATTTTACAGAATGGCGAGAACTAAACTGGAGCAGTGATTAGAAATTTATGCAGGATTTTGTTTAATACAAGCAAAGTTAAGACACTGGGTTTAAGTTTGTAAAAGACTGGAATTAATTTTATTCCAGTTTTCGTACAAAATTTGAAGTACTAATGCTTGAGGTTGCAACGCTAATTAGATAAAATAGTGATGATCACATTAATTATTCACTTATTTATTGAATAGGAATTTCCAGCTGGCTATAGTACAGTTTTCAATCTAGATTTACAGATATTTGACAATAGCTGTGCATACTGTGCGAGAAACAAAGTGCTGCCTGATGTCACTGTATATTTGGCAGTAGCTCTGCCTACTGTGCGAGAAACAAAGTGCTCCCTGATGTCACTGTATATTTGGCAGTAGCTCTGCCTACTGTTCTATAAACAAAGTGCTGCCTGATGTCACTGTATATTTGGCAGTAGCTCTGCCTACTGTGCGAGAAACAAAGTGCTGCCTGATGTCACTGTATATTTGACAGTAGCTCTGCCTACTGTGCGAGAAACAAAGTGCTGCCTAATGTCACTGTATATTTGGCAGTAGCTCTACCTACTGTGCTATAAACAAAGTGCTGCCTGATGTCACTGTATATTTGGCAGTAGCTCTGCCTACTGTGCTATAAACAAAGTGCTGCCTGATGTCACTGTATATTTGACAGTAGCTCTGCCTGCTGTGCGAGAAACAAAGTGCTGCCTAATGTCACTGTATATTTGGCAGTAGCTCTGCCTGCTGTGCTATAAACAAAGTGCTGCCTGATGTCACTGTATATTTGGCAGTAGCTCTGCCTACTGTGCGAGAAACAAAGTGCTCCCTGATGTCACTGTATATTTGGCAGTAGCTCTGCCTACTGTGCTATAAACAAAGTGCTGCCTGATGTCACTGTATATTTGGCAGTAGCTCTGCCTACTGTGCGAGAAACAAAGTGCTCCCTGATGTCACTGTATATTCGGCAGTAGCTCTGCCTACTGTGCGAGAAACAAAGTGCTCCCTGATGTCACTGTATATTTGGCAGTAGCTCTGCCTACTGTGCTATAAACAAAGTGCTGCCTGATGTCACTGTATATTTGGCGGTAGCTCTGCCTACTGCGCGAGAAACAAAGTGCTGCCTGATGTCACTGTATATTTGGCAGTAGCTCTGCCTACTGTGCGAGAAACAAAGTGCTCCCTGATGTCACTCCATATTTGGCATTAGCTCTGCCTACTGTGCTATAAACAAGGTGCTGCCTGATGTCACTGTATATTTGGCAGTAGCTCTGCCTACTGTGCGAGAAACAAAGTGCTCCCTGATGTCGCTGTATATTTGGCAGTAGCTCTGCCTACTGTGCGAGAAACAAAGTGCTGCCTGATGTCACTGTATATTTGGAAGTAGCTCTGCCTACTGTGCGAGAAACAAAGTGCTGCCTGATGTCACTGTATATTTGGCAGTAGCTCTGCCTACTGTGCGAGAAAGAAAGTGCTGGCTGATGTCACTGTATATTCCGCCAAGTTGTGATTTTATGGCAGCAAACACGCCCAAGCAGAGAGACGGCGGCTTGTCACTAAATACAATTTTGACTTCGACTTTAGCAAGTCTGTGTATCATAATACGATTCAAATAATTCAACCAACAAGATGCAACAGTTTTACAAGTTTATTACTTGAGGTTTATGTGTGGCTCAACATGTTTCGCGCGTCCTCCGCCCATCATCACGATCATAAACTTGCACTAGGACCCTCTGGTTTTACCGTCGGAGAGAAGCGGCTGGAGAATTTTTGGTCGTGGTCTTGTGGCAGGTTATCACCTACCAGACCACGACCAACAATGCTCCAGCCTCTTCTCTCCAATGATAAAACCAGAGGCTTCTAGTGCATTTGTATGCTCCTGATAATGGGCGGGGAGACGCACGAAACATGTTGAGCCACACATAAACCTCAAGTAATAAACTTGTGAAACTGTTGCATCTTTTTGGTTAATTTATATGAACCACAATTTTGACTGTAAAACTCATCGTCTTTAATTTTCGATATCACATAAGGAAGAATGGTGTATCGAACGACCGTGAAATTCTTGTGCCATGGCATGTGGCGATAAATCGTACTTGTGACATTGAAATCTGAAAACAGTATATTGTGCTTTGTAGCTGTGGCATGCTAAAATATCTGATATCCTGTAGGTTTGATTGTCATGGTCTACGAGCGAAAGATTGGAGGATTTATTCATAAAACTTCAGGGATTTTTGCTTTTGCAGGGGCTTTTCTCTTTTGAAATAAGGCCTTTCTCATTTAAGAAATATTATCACTTTTAAACAGATATTTTCTTTGGTTGTTCCCTCCAAACTCTCTAAAAATATCTTTACCACTGTAACCATATAGTTCGATTTGTGACAGTTTGCTTCCTGCCTTTGAAAGAGCGTTTTCTAAAACTGCAGTGTTAACGCCGCATTCGTCAAAATTCATTATTCAAGTACCAAGTCTTCGAAACTTAATCGTATGCCTTAACAAGGGGCTTGGCTAGGAGGGGGAATGTGGTACTGAATGCGAACGCCTCGGAAGACGGCGCTCAAATGGAGACAAAAGGCAGAAAAATTAATATTATAAATTACAAAAAAAGTAATATTTTGGCTTCTGCTGTAGTCCTGATGTTGTTGATAGGAACAGGAAGATCAATAAATAATTGTTATTTGTAAAGTTCATAAATCCTTATCGGGGCGGCCATTCTGATTACTCGCCCCACGCGCCAGAAACCTACCTATGCTACCGACCTAACTGAATAATTCATATTCTCACTTCTGAATTTTCCAGTTATTTACTTTAATATATTTAATGCTTCTGCATTTCTTGTGTGTATTCTGTCCTGCGATTTCCCATCGACCATCATGCATTATTACGACCATCATGCATTTTTACCTGATTACTCATGACAATGCACTGTTCTCTCTTACAGGACGTTGCTACTGTCCCAGTAGTTTGCTTATTTTACGCTCTGCCTTCCTTATTCTGCACGTCGGTGTGTATAGCCTGCAGTCAATTGGAGAAACTCAGAGCGAGGCTGTTAGCTATTAAACAGAAAAAGGGAACACCAGCACAGGACTCGACTACTGATTGTGATCAGACAGAAGGAAACGGACAAACTTATATCTGTCAGGATATGTTCAGCCACATGCAGGAACAGCTGAAAGAATGTGTATCACTTCACCGTCTGATATTAGAGTAATTAAACTAAACACACCAATATATTGCAGTTTTTGTGTTGTCCAACAATTATGTATTATGCAGTGTGTCACAATCGGGAGTGTAGATTTTAGAACTCAAAAGAAAACGCAATTTTATGCAGATCAAATTCCAGTAATGTATCTGAAAAGGTTTACTTTGTCCATTCATACTCACTTGCTAGTGTTTGACATCACAATTCATGTACCTACCTAAAAGGTGCTTTGTAGCTCACTATGTCGGCATCCTACAGAATATAAAAGCCCTTAATATTCTAACCGCGTTATTAAAAGTTTCTAGTGGAGTTTTCACGAGGTGACCGTCATTAAACCATCCAGCGATTGGCGCTGGACAGGGGCTATGTCGGCAATTGAATGAAGTATTGTAAAACGTTTTCTTGGTAATACTACTGAGCTGCAGGAACTTTTGTCAGTGGAGATACTGAAATGTAAGCGCTCAATTTGCGACCGAAATGTATCACAGTTGATGAAAGTTTTATATATCTGGCTTAGGGCGTCTTGTATAGACATTAAAGGTGTGGTGCAATTTACTGTTTCCACATTCAGGGAAGACGTAGAAGAATACACTCTTTGCAGTTAGTTGACGGGAATTGTTGAAATGTAGAGTGGGTCACTCTGTGGTAGGAACAAGCAGGAAAGCTGAGAACTTTTTTTCTAATTTTTACGAGTAATTATAGGATAAGAGAGACACGTGAGGTTGATTGGAGGAAATCAACATGAATACAGCTTAAGAGTGTATCAGGAAGGATACATCTATCCTGTCCAGGACGTTCAATTTGTTCGACTGTGGTCGGAGGGAATTCAGAAATTCTACGTGGAGGTCTTTGCATTTAGAGTTATTTGTCATATGTAAGACGCCCAATATTTATGTAATGTTTAGATAATAGACGAGTTTGTTTTCATATACACTTACATACATTATACTGAAGAAGGTATAAAAATATGAAACGGTAATTCTACGCTCTCTAACCCACACAGCTGAGACTAACAGAAATTTTACCACACTGATTGTAAGAATTGGCGTATATTTGTGTAGTGGGCATTTTGCCCTAGATATCTCCATTATTTCAAATTATTCTTTCCTGTTTATAAAATTAAGTTTCTCAGTTGCTTTCTCAGGTCAGTGTAGAGAAAAAAGATATCTCTTTACGTAAGTACGTAACGCAGAACAAATACATATAGGGGGAGTTTTGTATGTTAATTCGATTGCTAATTTCATATACAAATCATAAAAACTGACTGATATACACCGTACTAAAATTCTCCTATAGCAACTAATTCTTATTTTTGGTTAACCACATCAAATATCAAAATTCCATATTTTTGCTGCCGTCTTTGGAAGACGTGCACGAAGATAAGAATGTGGACCATGACCATTGCTCGGAACAGCTAACTGATATCTGCAGAAGCCCTTTTGTAAATACTGTTAAGATTCCCATCCTTACCGCTTGTCAGTCAGTTGTGTTTTTTGTGTGGTCGACCTTTTTACCATCAATTATTTTATATTAATTAACGGAATATAGATGGAGCTATATGAAGCATTATATATATAATTTTATAACTATGAATGCAAGACTAATTTCTAAGAATGATTTTATTTACGACTGTGACGACGCGTCACAAGAAAATACAAGCTGAAGCTGAATAAGTTTAAAATAAACATTTAATTTAGTTCTGATTTTTATTATGACTCTTTTATAAGCTTTCACTTTCTTATACATTGGTAGCAACTTCAAATTACGAAATTTTATAATTATTGTACGAATTTTTTTTTATTAATGCTGACAAATATTTTGATATTATATATTTGTAATTCTTTTAAAGACACATGCATAATTTAAACACACTATTCAATAAGTATGCATTGGACATAGAAAAGGGGTGCTTTTGTCAAACAATACTTGCTAATATAAGAAGGTACTTATGACAAAATTCTATATATTTTTAATCGTATTCGTTCACTAAAATTTTAATATTCCATTTTGATGTCAAATTGACATTCTTTTACAGGTTTATCGGTGCAATAGAAGAGAACTTCAACCCAATTTTGGTTGCTTGTTTCCTCATCTTAATGTGCTCCCTGTGCATTTCTTCGTACACAGCTGTATTGGTAAGTGTGACAGGCACTCACCATATGTCTTAATGTTTTAGTTTGTTAAGGAACTACAAACAGAAATTATTTCAAGAACACATAGATATCTTCATGTGAAGTAGTGTAGGCTTATAAAGGTTTACCGATGTGAAGAAATAGAGTTATTTATATTCTGTGTGACGTCATATTCCAGAAGACGGTGTTTTTCATTGTTACTGCTGGAAGAACTTAAATCTTGCACAGCAGTTCTTTACCGAAAGAATTATGCTGTTGTCTTCAATTTTCATGAAGATATTTTAAGTGTTTTTGGATATTATTTCCTAATGGGATGTGATGTCCTGAAGTGTGATGGGAATTTACAGATATGTTTGAGCGATGTCAGTAATTTTCTAGCATACTGTACAGAAACATAGCTTCTAGTAAGTACCTTATGCCACAAAACATTAAAAGTTTTTCTAATATGTCCATTCTCAAAATAGAGGCAGTGCCTCATTTTACACATTATCTTCCAGTTTATTTAAGTTTCTATTTATTTTTCTTTCCGCTTTTGTGTATTGTTATTGTTGTACAAAACCAGATAAAGTACAATAACTCTCAGAATGACATGTTATTTTACATACATTTCTTAGGATTAATTATATATATTCTATTTCAATTCTAGAACTATACAGTGGAGAGAATGTACATTATCCAAGATATCAAATTCTGACATAAACCTTTACCAAATGGGAATGGAAATAGTGAAGTTTATATTCTGAAAAGTTTGGTAGGAGTAATACTTTACAGCTTAATCTCCAGAATGTTACATTGCTATACAGTATTGCTTGCTTATATAGGTTATATGTCTTACAGAAGATAATTTGACATTTTTTGCCTGAAAAGTCACTATACATGACGTAGCACCGACGTCACGTGTATGAAGCTTGTCATTACTCTGATGCTCGAAGTAAATATTTATTTACATGTGACAGATTTATTCTCTCAGAGAAATCATTTAATAGCGAAATTTTATGGGATCTGACGTTCCAGTAGCCTGTTAGCAAGAGGTGGCCACGTGATCTATTCGACCAGGCAGATACATCTATTACACCCTACATCTTATAATATATTTTAAACTTTAAGAACCTTGCGTCCTATATATAGGCAGGGCGTAACGCTACCCTCCACATGTTGCATCTTATATACTTTTTTTCAACAAATATAAGTACTGAGTATTTTAAACATGCTGCACACGCTCCGTTTTTCTCTTCAAAATGCCGTTTATTTCATAATGCTAACTTTTTTGATTCCAGTATTTTTCACATTTTCCATACACGGTGTGCTAAAATTTAAATGTAATATTCGAGTGCCAAAAGGTTAACCTTATGCTCTTATATATGCGAATGTTTCCCTAGTGCATTCTTCCATTGAGTTTTTTCATCCGCATCTTTGTTTCATTCATCTTAAGTCTCCTACAGAAAACCTTCATCTTATTCTCCTTCCAAACTGTGCAGCAGTAATAATTGTAATTTTCTTCATATGAAACAGAGTATAAATGTTATTAAACGTAATGTTGCAGAGATGGGGAAATCTGACGCAGATGTCACAATCAATTTTCGTCTACTTCCTCATCTTAATGAAAGTCTCTGTATTCTGCTGGTTTGGAAGCTTGCTGAGCGACCAGGAAAGTACCGTAATGTCTAACTGGGTGACATAGTTGAATAAATTATTTAGTAGATTTTTTTTTTAAATATCAACCAAACGTCCCTGCAGAATTCAATGAGATTTGAGGGGTTTAAATACATTCTCGAACACCTGTGTTCTGTAGTGCCTGCTCCTGCATATCTCCTCTAGAAAAACTCCCCCCCACCCCACAGGAGATCCGAATGGTGGAGTAGGTTACCTCCGGATAGTTTTGTCTACAGAGGAAGCATCTCGCATGTATAACTATATATATTTTGGAAAGAGACTATCCAGGAAATGTAATAATGTTGTAGTTTTTTCATTCGCTTTCCACATCGCAGTACAGCAGCCGTTCAAACCACTCTGGTCACGCCTGTTACTATACGATCTTGAACCATCTCAAGCATCATTTGCTCTGCAATTCAAGTCGTTACTGGTGACGTTGCTTCCGGCATCAAAGGAATTTTTATCGAAGTTCCCCTCTTCTAGATATCTCTCTTCGTCTGGTTCCTACCCTCTTGACCTGTCCGGCTTGGGAGACCCTGCTGGTAGCAATGCTACCGCCGGCTTAGCTCTCAGGGTTACTGAAACTCACAAGACCCTCCACCACGACAATGCCAAACCGGGTGACATAGTTAAATAATTAAATTATATTGTAGTTTTTATTTGAAAATATGAACCAAACGTCCCTGCAGAATTCAATGAGACTTGAGCGGTTCAAATACATTCTCGAACACCTGTGTTATGTCACATTAAACATAGTTAAAGACAGCACATGTAAAGTAATGCAGGAAGGAACATGAAACCTTTGTACAAGCGCATACGTGCGTATCTCTACCGCGAAATAAAGTAACATAGGGTTGTCTGTTAAAGGAGACGCTCTGCAGGCAATGAAGTTAGCTGTATGTTTGTGTGCCGAGTAAACAGCAGTATTGGATAGCTAATGAGCTGTAGTCACCAGCTCAAACTTTGGTTTGGTGGCTAACAAAGTGTCATTGTATAAAACCTAGTGTGTGAAAGGGTTTTAAAGATGTCGTTGGTCTTGTCGGAAATTTGGAATATTAACAGTTTGATTATTTTAACTCATTTATTATTTCCAACTTGATACAGAAATTTCTTGTTCGTTTACATAAATTATATTAAATTAAATTCCTCTACATGTTTCGAGCGCATTCCGCCCATCATCAGGAGGTCATCGACGTAAATTGTACGTGTGCAGCCTCTGGTTTTGTCACTCTCTGCAAGTGACGGTCTTGTGCAACCGCGGTGACGATACCAGAGGCTGCACATGTACAATTTACGTCGATGACCTCCTGATGATGGGCGGAATGCGCTCGAAACATGTAGAGGAATTTAATTTAATATAATTTACGTAAACGAACAAGAAAGAGGCTGCACATGTACAATTTACGTCGATGACTTCCTGATGATGGGCGGAATGCGCTCGAAACATGTAGAGGAATTTAATTTAATATAATTTACGTAAACGAACAAGAAATTTCTGTATCAAGTTGGAAATAATAAATAAGTTATACTATGATGCACGACCAACCAAAGATCATGATTATTATAAGTTATATAAACATTTAAACATCTGCATGTAATAAGTATGCACAGATTCTGTTTGCAGTGGCGTTAATAGAACAGTACGTCTGTAATTTGCTTCTTACTTGTCATTTAAAATGCGTGGGGTTGATCATCTCGACCCCTTCTAGTGGCGTGTTCGAATGAATGAGTGGATCTATAGCAATACTCCCCTCTCAAAGCCTACTTGTCATGTTTTGGGGTGACTTTACCTTATTTGTCAGATAAATAACTTTTGTAAACATTGCTTAAAACATGACAAAATAACTTAATTTTTTAATATAGCTGTGTTCTAATTTCAAATTTAATTACACAATGTTATCTAAAATTTCGAAGTAAAAGTACAGGAAACGATATTTTGTCTAATTTCTGATGTTTCAGGCTGAGAGTGTGAGAGACGCGGCGTGGGGCTGTGAGTGGGTCGGAACTCCTGTCCCTTTTGTACGCAGTCTCAGTTTCATAATCAATATTGTTAATAAGGAAATCGTGCTAACAGCTGGGAAATTTGTTCCAGTTTCCAAGGCTACAATACTGAACGTAAGATATTACTATAGATGTGGTTGCACACTTGTGGAAAGCCTATTAAGATACTGACCGTCTGTCCGTCTGTGTGCATGAAAGCTTTAGAATAGCTGAACTGATATTTATGAATATTTCGCGTGATGTTAATAATATTCGTCAGTACGTTCAAAATTTTATTTTTCATTATAAATAAGTAACATAGCCTTTACAGCAAGTAATGCTTGTGCTTTAGTACGCTGCTCGAAAAGTGCTGCTTAAATAATTATCAAAAGAGAATATATTGGAAACAACAATCTAGATTACAGTACAGTACAGTACAGTATAGAAAACTACAGTGCAATAAAGTACAGTACAGTACAGTAAATTAGATTACATACAGTATGTCTAGTTCTGTACAATTACAGTTTCATTACCGTATCCATTACAGTTATATTATCCCTCTGTAGCTCCTTAAACTGCATGCTTTACACTGCGGAATGCTTCGCTTCGATGCCCTTTTTCTTTATTTTAGAGATTATTGGTTTTGGAAACTTCGCTTGAATGCTAGAGATCTTGGGAGTTCCTATCGCAGATTCTTATGTGTGTCTTTGATTGGCTTTTCTATTAAGAACTTTTACTTGCGCTAATTACACACCCATTGAAAGTTTGGTGTGCAAAGGTCAACTCATAAATTCAACCTTCCATGCACTGGAATATGTATATATTATGGATAATAAACGTGAATAAGCTCATATGCGTAGTAATGTCGAAGTAATTAAACAGTGTGAAAAAGTAGGAAATTATATTTCGAGTTGGCCCCCCGATCATATTTAATTATCCAGTAAAGATCATATTACCCCCCAGTCACAGCCTACATGAAGCTCGAAGAAATATTTCTAATATTGTTTTAAAATTTTAACATTTTGTGGGTGGGTTTTCCGGTATTGTAATGAAAAATTTTAATACATGTGCAAGTGTGTAACTGTGCTGCATACAACGAACCATTTCGAAAGCACTACTTTAACCACTGTAAAGACTCCATGATAATGGCACCCATAGAGTGCCGAAACATGTAGTAGGAAATTTTGTGATTCTGTTATGTATGTATCCCAGTGTTTGTACGGTTATTTTTATAATTTGTTAGGTTTGCAGATGTTCAGATATTTTTTAGAAGGCATGGGAATGCAGTGAAACAAATTTTACTCTTGTGTTTGCGTCGACAACGTTTAATAAAATTATTCAATATTTAGTTTATCTTTAGGCTGGTTTTATTCCCTTCTTTTAAGTAGATCATTTATTACGCACTGTCAACTAAGGGATGTCTATTTATTTGTTGCCCGTGTCTTCTTTTTGCCCTTTCCTCCGTATCCGTTATTTTGTAGCTGGTGATTGTGTTGTTGAGTCAGAACGGTAATTAATAACGAAGTAATAATAACAATTATAATAATAAACTTCAAGGGTTGATTGATAATAATGACATAAACTATTTGGATTGTCTGTGAATGTTGGGAAGAGACAGCTGGGAAGGCAGAACAATAATTTATCCATAATAATCCTACGTATCGCGAAGCAACACCGGATGTGATATCACACAAGTAGATTTTCGGGCGACACTAAAATTGGGACAGTACAGTCTGCGGCATTGAAGTGGGAGAAAGAAAGTAAAGAAATTGAAGAGGTGAAACGAGCAAAATATTATTGAAAATGGAGAGCGTGTATGCAACTTGTAAGAGCATAATTTATTAAAATAAGAAAGGTTATTTAAGGCACAAATCAAATAAAATAAGGATATTAATCACAGCTGCATATACACAGTCGTAAAACTGTATGACTACGGGGTGGGTGGGAAGTAAGTATACACTGAAAAATGGTAAATACGTCTATATTTTCGATGCAAAGATAACAAAAATAATTTATCATGTATCTTTTTAAATTGGAATATGTACGCATCGTTTAAAATTCAATGTAGGTACCGGCGGCAACCACCAGCTTCCTCAAACGACCGGGGATGGAATGCACAGTCTTCTGCAGGAATTCGTGTGGGACGCTGGTGATAACGTTCCGAATCCGGTCCTCCAGTTGTTCCATTGTGTGAGGTTTTGCCTGGTACACTTCCTCCTTTGCCCAGCCCCACAGGAAAAAGTAACAGGGCGTGAGATCTGGACTTCTTGCAGGCCATTCGTGAGTTCCTCGTCGTCCCAGCCAACGTTCCAGAAACTTCTGATCCAACCAGGCACATACGCTCAGTGTAAAGTGTGCCAGAACGCCATCGTGAATGAAAACAAGTTCATTGATGTTTTCCCAGCCAGATACGATATGCCACACGTAATCTTCCATCATCTGAAGACAGCTTTCGGCATTCATGGTGTCACGCCGAAGATAAGGGCCGATGACCCTATTGGCCGTCATTCCGGATCACACGGTCTCTTTTGGACGATTTTGCATCTTCTCCACCGTCACTTTGTGATCATGTGCCACCCAGTAATGGCAGTTATGTCGATTGACGAAACCGCCGATATGGAAAACTGCCTCGTCGCTCCAAAGAATGTTTTAAAAGGGTTTTGGCCAATCGTCGTAATAACCCAGCATCAAGTCCCCATATTCCATTCTGCGGTCACAGTCTTCCGGTGCCATCTCCTGCACGTAATGGAGTTTCCGCGAGCGAAAATTCCAGCCTTTCTTTAACACCGTACGTACTGTGTGCCTCCACAGTCAACTTTCGCGAGCAGCCTGACGTGTTGATTTACGCGGGCTGCGGTTGAACGTATCCCGCACAAACGCCACGTTCTCCTCAGATCGGGATGTCGATGGACGACCACTTCTAGACTCGCATCCGTAACCGAACCTGTGGTCAGAAGCTTCGAATGACAATTCTTGATTGTCTCCTGACGGATTGTGGCATTTCTTCCCTTCACCGTACGCCACCATCTCTGCAAAGCAACCACTGAATTCCACACCTCATAGCGTGCAGTAATATGAGCTCGTTCCTCGACAATCTAGAGGCCAGTCATCTTTGTTGCCATTGCGCGTGCTGCGTCTCTCGGTAACTGCCCACACCTTCGACGCGCGAATTATAAAATCCTATTTCGTGACGTATATATACACATTATTTTCATTATGATTGTTTTAATATTACAAAACCAATAGCGATTATTTAATGCCTACTTACTTCCCACCCACCCTGTAGTATTCAATTCCAGGTGTGGGCAGTAAATACTAATATGGAGATAACTTACAGTGTGTAATATAGATTTGTGTAAATCTGTAATTAGTTATGCAGCGGAAATTAAAATTTATAGGCCTGTAATACACCCACATCAGTTTTCTGCAAGCCGTTCCTGAAAATCAGACTTTCTGCACGAAAACGCTAACCGGGAGCCCATCTTACATTGTTTTAAATGGAAAAATTATAAGTCATTACAGCTGCAACGCAAAACCCCCCTATCCATTTTCCTAAAAGGAAAACAAAACGCAACCAAACGTCTGTGATAAGTAACAAACCATCATGTTAGGATGTAAGAAGCTTGAAACATCGCTAGCTGATCACCAAACAGTTTATATGGTTATATCGGATAAATCCCGGATAAAGCACGGCTGCCACATAACAGAATACACGTTGTTCATTAAGTTGAATTTTATGTCTGGTCACACTTTTTTACCTTGCCGCTGAGCTATGTTAATTGTATTCCCTGTGGATGGGGTTTGAGTAATGAAAAATGTCGTAGTGGTAATATGTTAATAAAGTTTTAGTAATATTCATTCATTCATTAGTATACAGCCCTTACGCCGCTTTAACAGGAACCAGAACGCAGTAAGGCGATAGGTATGGCTCTGGCACACTGCATCCTGGGCAAGTTCTTAGGGGTAGGTTGCCATTGCTTTCCCCCGTTTAGT
>Ga0268261_10002441_pt1 | contig 13312 bp, 15 predicted proteins | sample TergutNc150P1_FD_190353 | JGI IMG/M metagenome (GOLD analysis project Ga0268261, IMG submission 190353) | Nasutitermes corniger P1 segment gut microbial community from laboratory colony in Florida, USA - Nc150 P1 (SPAdes) (version 2) | ecosystem: Host-associated > Arthropoda: Insects >... | reverse complement strand
TGTGTGTGTGTGTGTGTGTGTGTGTGTGTGTGTGTGTGTGTGTGTGTGTGTGTGTGTGTGTGTGTGTGTGTGTGTGTGCGTGCGTGCGTGCGTGCGTGCATGCGCACGTGCATGTGCACGTGTGCGTGAGTGCATGTGTGCACGCATGTGTGTGCATGTGCATGTGCGTGCACATGTGCATGTGTGTGTGCACGTGTGCATGTGTTTGTGTGTGCGCTAATGCATGCAAGCACGCGTGCATTAAAAAACCTTTTACTGCTGCTGGGAATTGAAATCTGGTTTGTTCAGCTTACAGCCAACTCACTATACTGGCTGCCCTATTCCAGCTATGAAGGTCGGTACAAAAGTAGTGCCAGCTATTTTTTTTTATAATTTGAAATGTGGTGTCAGTTACATATTTTTTACTTTACCCACCAGATGGCAGCACTTTCCACCTTCACCAGGATCATCAATGCTGCAGTCAGTCCATGCATTCAACACAGTAGCAGTGCAAAATGGCAAATGTTGTGGAAGTGCGTACTAAGCAGATAGTGGTGTTTGATTTTCTTACTGTGGAAAGCTCCAGTCTGATAGAGACACATAGACATCGGAGAAGTGTGTATGGTGAGGATGCCAGAGATATTATTGGAGTTAGATGCTGGCCGCATTGTTTTAAGAGTGGTGAAAAGGAAGGACTTTGGTGATGGACCCAGCAGTTGCTGACCAGCCATGGTAATGACAACGGAGAGTTGGTGTGCTGATTTGGGATGACTGTCACATCACACCAAGTGAATTCTGCCACAACAGGGATTGGAAGCAGGCAGTTGTGGCCATCATCAGAAATCTTGGCTGCAGAAGAGTTAGTGCACAGTGGGTGCAGAAAATGCTGACCACATAACACAAAAGAACCCAAAACAACATCTCTGTGGAACATCTGCAGCACAGTGAGAAAGAAATGCATTTCTGTCAGGAATAATTACAGATGATGAATCTTGAGTTCATCATTATGACCCATGGACAAAAAGACAATGGAGTGGTGTCTGTTGTCACCACATGAGAAAAAATCCGAGGTGCAAACTTCTGTGGCTAAAGTCATGGCCAATGTCTTGTGGGACAGTGAAGGAATCTTGTTACTGGAATTCTTGGAGAGAGGTGCTGTAATAAATTCAGAGTGATATGTGCAGGCATTAAGCAAGTTAAAACAACAAATTTGCAGGGTGCAGCCAAACAGAAGATGAATCAAGTTTCTCTGCTGCATGACAATGGCAGGCCACACAAGGGTGGCAGTTGCAGTGGTGGGGTGGACTGTTCTACCTTGTCTTCCCTACAGTCTGAATTTGTTGTCTCCATTTTCCATCTCTTTGGCCCGCTGAAGGATGCACCTTGAGGATGCTGTTTTGCAGATGATGATGATGATGAGCTGAAATTTAGAATGCCTGAAGAGCTCAAATGCTTCAGCGAAGAGCTGTATGCATCTGGCCTGCAGTATCTCACGCAAAGTTGGAAAAAAAAAATGTGTTCATAATGAAAGAGACTGTGGAAAAATAATCTCATCTTTGTAAAGGCCGTACCATGATACATGTGAATTTCATAATTGTAATTATAGTTTCTTAAAAAAATAAAAGAAAGGCACTACTTTTGTAGCACCCCTTGTATACATATATCTGTTTATATGAATGCCGTGTGCGTGCGTGTGTGTCATGTTTTGGTAATATCAGTTGTGACGTATCAATTGTACTTCAACACGGGGAATTGAATACAAACAAAAATAAAATTTCAATCCAGGAACTTTGATATTACAACTGGATATTCTAGTATGTGGTATAGCAGGTCGTTGACATCTGATCTTTCTTTCAGTATTCAAGAAATATGTTTCACAATCTTCTTTGTTTTGATTTGATTTTATCAGCTTGGTCAGCTTGAAGCAGGAGACCTGCATGTGACAACATTTGTAGCAGTGAAAGTAGCATCAGATTTGCGCAGAGCCACCAATTTCACTGCAGTGCTGCATGGTGCTGATTTGCTGATATCACAAGAGCTTCTGAGGGAACTTATGGCATATGAACATGGAGAGAGGGGGCTGAATCTTACACACAGTCAAGACAAGGATTATATTCAGGTAGGTAACGATTTGTTTTGAGGGAAATGCATGACAGAATGGGGGAGCTGTAATTATGGTGTTTGATTCATGTAGTGGTCATAATTTGTCCAGAGTCGGTGTTTTTGTTACCATTCATATAGTTGCATTGATCTGTGCCAAATGCATGTTACGTAACTGTACAGCGCCTGTGTGTTGTGTTTGTTGCTTTACAGAACTTGGTGCAAACTGGGAGCACAATTCTTGATGTCAAGTACAGGGACCACTGGCACAGAGTTACAGAACTGACTGGAGAAACAGCCGAAGATCTAGTGTTGTCATTTAACAGATACATTGCAACTCTTGCTCAGAGCCAGGAGGATACATACACCAGTCCATTTGAAGTTGTAGCAGACAATATGGGTGAGACCATTTTTAGAAATTTGGAGTGTCAAGGCTTTAGAGTTTCTGTAGTGTATAGTGCACGCAGTGTTGCATCCTGACTGATACCATTGCCACTGCAAGGAACTGTTACCAGATTTCTGCTGTGGGAGAAAGTGTAACCTGAGTAACTTGAGCAGAGTCCTTCTGATTGAGCTAGCAGTTCCTCAGCTGGTCAAGAAATTCTTTGCATTTTATGGAATGTGAAGCTTCATTACCAGGTTTAAAGCAGCCCTCACTTGCCCCTCTTCTGAGCCAGATGAATCCAGTACATGCTGTCCTTTCATATTTCTTTAATATCCATTATTATCCATTTTAATATTCTCCTATCTGTGCCTTTGTCTTCCAAGTTGTCTCTTTCTTTCAGGTTTCCCCACTGAAATCCTGTGTGCATTTGTGTTCTGCCCCATATATGCAATGTGCCTTGCCTATCACAGTCTCTTTGATTTGATGACCTGAATGATGTTTGCTGCAGAGTACAAATCATGAAGTTCCTCATTATGTAATTTTCTCCCTTAGGCCCAAATATCTTCCTCAGCACCCTATTCTCAAACTTCCTCAGCCTGTGTTCTTCCCTTAATGTGAGACACCAAGCTTCACCTACACATTGTATAACCACTTAGCTACCTGGCTTGGGAGATTGTTTAATTGCACAAATTAAATATGTTTAAAAAAAGTGGCAAAGATATTTTAATTGAAGGCAGGCAGATCATGTAAATTATCAGAGTATCCAGAACCCAGCTTACAGAGTGTTCCACTGAAGGTGTGCCGAACTTCAGGATCTTATTATATGAGTCATTTTGAAGAAAAGATGCTGTATCAACATATGTCTGATTATCAACCATTATACCGCTGCAGTCATTAAAATGTTTGCAGGTACTGTGCAATACGATACAGTTGTGCATCGTGCAGTGCGCAGCTGTCTGTGTAGGGGACATGATTAAATTGTCAGAACAGCAAGAAATTCTGTTTTGAGACTCGCAGAATTGCACATATGGAAGGGTGGAGATAATTTTGAATAGTGATCATTGTTGTATGACTGAAAATTGATGTTCCTGGGTATTATCAAATCAAAGGTGATTTTTTCTTCATATAGTAATGTAGCTACATGAGCTAACATAACTAACTTGGTAACATAATTAAAAATTGATGTTTTCACTTTGTGGTATTATCAGACACTTTTTTTTTGTGTTGTACTTGCAGAGGAGTAACACTTAATTGCTGGCTGTGTTTTGTGGTGTTATCAAAGTTACTGGATATTTTTCTTTTGTGTTGTTATCTGACTCATAAAATTTCTATTTGTTTGCACAGTATGTTAAAACATATGTAGTCTAAAATGTTTGGTCACAGACATGTATATTCAGTACAATTCCCATAGAGGTGTCACAGTTGAGTATGGGCCTATGTTGGTATAGTATTGTGTACTGAAAATAGCTCATATACGAACATAATGAAATGTTACATTACTGTTGTGGAACAGCTGAGCCATTGTAGTGTCTAGGGCGGCAGCGGATGATCTGAGCTGAGCGGCAGTTCCGGGCAGGAGCAAGAGATCCGTCTTCCAAATGTGTGGACTGGTTTGAGACCCACCTGGGACACACTGAATTGGCACAGGGAACTCTCCCTGAGAATAAATTGGCCAGAGTGTGAAGCTGACCACACTTATTTCTGTCTAGTGAAGAGGTTATGAATGAGTGGAGCTGTACCTACCTTTATTCCCTTGTGGGCCTTTATGACATGAACAAGAATAATGTTACCTGAAATGTAATGTGCATGTTAAGGCATTACATTTGTGTGAGGTTTAAAGTGAAGACAACATTGCAAGTTCAGTGATGCTCGTGTGTCCTCAGATCTCCTTAGTGGTGGTAGCTGTTTGGGGGCTTTGAAGTCTATTAGTTTTGTGTTAAAATTTACAATGTGAAGCCGATTACTTTCCTACATCTGACGCCAAGGCGTACAGTATGTGGCGATATACCTCCATGCCTGTCCTGTGCCTCTGTGGTGTGCTGCTTTTCCATTGACAGCATTGCTTGAACACACACTTTTGGTGTTCATGTGTTGTGGTGTGAATTCCCAGCAGTTTTATTTTGTTGTGCTTGCAGTGTTGGGGTTGGATGTTGTGACATCAGAGAGTTTATTTGGTTATGAATCAGCCAATAAAGATATGTTGGCTGTGCCAGCCGGACCAGACATCTCTGGGGAGCGAATTGTGTTACCGGATACCTCCCAGTTTCTCCAGCCTGCTGTCCAGGTGAGCAGAAGTAAAAACAATTCCCAGTTTTTCATAGTCTTTCTCTCCAGATGCTTGCCAACAAAGATGTGCTGACTGGGATGTTATATGTTGCATGCTGTTGTAATAACCAATTGTTTTTGTGTCTGCAGCTGTCTTCACCTGCACAATTAGGATTGGGATCCAAACCATTCACTGGAGCAGTTCAGAACAGCCCAATGGTTGTATTTCCAAAATATAATAACTACCTGCTGGACAGAGACAAGTTTGATGTCAACTCAAGAATTTTAGTCCCTTTGCATCTCTTAGGTATCAAGTCCTTGCAGCAAGGTAAGAAAAATTATGTGTGTGCACACTGAAATATTCAAACTGAAAACTGTGTCATAAATGGTGGTCTGAACTTCAAATCAGACTTCTGTTTACTGTGATATTTGAAACTTTGAGAGCAATATTGCTGAAGATTCAAGGCTGGTTGGATGTGATGCTGTGTCATTTGGCAGGATAATTCCTGCAATGTTTTGAGGGACTCTAATGCCACATTCTTTGGGGTAAAACAGTTAAACAAGAATAGTCATGCAGGGAAAAGTTGCATGTTACATACATATGGTTATTGTTTTTAGTAGATGGCCACAGAGGGGGGTGATACAAGGGAATAGTAGTGGAGGGGCCTTGTACTGGCTGGGAGGTTGGGAGGAAAAGTAAGAGGTAGAAAGAAATTGAGTGACACAGAAAATGAAACTCTTATCCAGCAGACTTACATCTTCACACCCTTTTTTATGTTCATTAAGAGAAGAAGAGTGGATGGAGTGTTGTTCAGGATATGGCATGTTGCGCTGTGTTGTTAGTAGGAGAATGCACAAGGCATCCATATTAGACACAGGTGGAAATTATCTTTAAGAAAGTATCCATGTGACTGAAGAAATAATTATTATGTGTGTAACGTGAAGCTTTACAAGTTTTATGTGAATTCATTTATATGAAATTTAAACAAAAGAAAATGTGTAGTGGATTCTAGCAGTCTGGGATGTAATGTGTCACTGGGTAAGTGGTTCCATTGTTTTGAAGGAACATGCCGTTTTTATCTTTAGTTGTTTCCGATGATTTGAAGGAACTTGTCAACTATATTTGTATTGGTTTCTGATAGTCTGAAGGCACACGTCACCTTCACCATCAATGGTTCAAACGAGTGAAGATGGAGAAAACTCTTAAAAATGAAACAAAATTTTTAAATGTCACATTTATGTTTTTCAACCTTCAGTACATCAACTTCTTGTAGTTTAAATCTTATATAGATAATCATTGCACATACAGCCACTGATTTTTCTCTGAAAATTTGAAATTTTATAGATTTTATCTGAGTGTCGCAGCTAACTTAGGATATTTATAGTCCATTAGTTTACAGATTTGATCTGAGAGTTCCAGCAAACTCTATGGGTCCATTAGCTCACATATTAGATCTTAGAGCCGCAGTGAACTTGGGATGCCAAGGCTCCATTAATTTACAGATTTTACTGTAGTGTCCCATCCAACTGGGATACTGAAAGTCTGTTAGTTTACAGATTGGATCTGAATGTTGTAGTAGATTTCGGATACCAAAGTGGCAGAGTTTTTTCTTGTAATTTGTTCGTGGTTATTGTACCTTCACTGTCGTAAATTTTTCAGGTGAACTGACCACAAAGAACAGTTTGCAGAGCAGTGGCAGGGCTGTACTCAGTTATGCTCAGTACCGAATGGCTGGTTTCCTCTTGCCAGAACGTTATGATGAGACCGTCAGCCGACGTTGGGGTGTTGCACTTCGTGTTGGATCACCAGTCATATCCTTGGCCATTCTTGTACCAGTAGATGACAGAGAAGTTGGTGAAGGTGCTGTAGAAATGTTTGTAGGAGCATGTAATTGATGTTTTGGTGTCTTAGAACATGCATATTTCATGTGTAGTCCTGTCTGCCTAATGTAATGCACGTGTGAGTGAATGATTGCTTGATTGGTTTGGTGATGATTTTGTTTCCACCAATACCAGGTTTTCATGATTACAGCAGGGCTTGTCTTGTGATTGTACATATGCTTCGGTCAACATTGCTGCATCCTACTTGTCTGTAACAACTTGAGTTTTTCATTAGATCTTCTCACATTCATGGCTTTTTATATTAAGTGAAACTGTGATTGCTTAGTGTCCCGTTGGGGTGAGGATATTTGTGAAGGTCCAGTTGAAGGGATATCTGTGGAAATTGTAGCTGCAGATTTTGTGAATGTTGTGTTGTGCTGCTGCATGATGGCTGTTCCTAGTTCATTTTGTAATGGCAGTAGCCCAGCAGTGTGTGTTGGGCATTATGGATGTAGGTAGTTTAAAATATTCTTAAAATATGGAGACAGCACAAGCATTTGCATATTTTGGTCTATTTAAGACCTTTAAAGAGGCACAGGTTTTGATTTAGTGAATGACATTGCAGGTGCTTGTCTTTTGTATTTGATTTCATTCACTTTTGTAGTAAAGCTGAATACAGTGATAGGAGGTGAGATCTGTGCTGTTCTGGGATTTTTGTGCAGCATGGAATGGCAGTTTGTTAGCAACATTTTGGGACAAAATGTGGGTCCCATCTTCAAGAGTTAAGTGTAGGTTTCATGAAACTTTGGTAACAAACTACCATTTCACACTGCATAAAATTCCAGAAGAGTGCAGACTCTTTTACATTGTGACAAGCCTGAAATCTTGCACAGTGTAAGTACTTTTATCAGGCACTTTATGTTGTGGTAATTTTGCTGTAACAGCATAAAGTTACCATAGTGTCCATTGTAATTCGCACCTGTATCTACTTTCTGGGCAATTGGAATTTTATGAGCAATATTTAACACATTTCTTTGCCTTTTGATTACTCAGTGCTTCATTTCTAGTGGTTGTCTTTCACGGTCACAGTTTATTAACCCTTTAACACCAAACGACTAATAAAGGCATCGCAAACAGTGTGTCGAAGTTTGGAGGAATTTTGTTCACTCCTGTTTGATAAACTGCTGTGGCTTGCTAAGCAGCAGGACCCATGAAGGTCAGGCTTTCTTTGAGATGCCAGAATGTACTCCCTCCACCTCCTAAACCCCTCCACATACTCCGATTTATAAGTTGACACAAGGTAACTGCCCATTTTGCTCCAGCTGACTAATATGATTTAGACCCTGATATCTTTGTTTATAGCTTGCACTGGGGTTCACTGTGGGTTGAAATATCAACACTGGCCTATGAAACGAACTCTAGTTGTTGACCAGAAAGGTTGTCAGTGGCATACTGTACCCATCTAATTCAGACAAAACTAATGCTCAAAAATCGGAGATAGCCACAAAAATCAATGTTAACAGCTACACGAGGGCCCGCAGACATGCCTCTTGTAGTGCTGGGGTAATCTTTAGCGGTTGTGGGGTAGTAACATGCAACGTAGAGCTGTCAGTCTAGTAACAACATCTTGGGCGCCCTTGAATAGCTGGAATTTTATACAATAGTCACATCATAGCTTTAGGTCTGTTTGGCTGTCACTGTTGAAGACGTTCATATCTGACTGGTATTATGTTTCTGCAACTGTGCCCAGTCATACATAGTAGTCTAAACAAGGCAGACGATTGTGGGTATTGAGCAATGGCTGGGGGGGGGATAAAACTTGAGGAAGAAGAGATCTTGCGGCCAAAGAAAGGGCACAGTATATAAGTGTGCCAGATGCGATGTGGGCCTGTGCGTGGTGCGTTGTTTTGCGGAATATCACCCCAAAGTAAATTTGTAATATAGCACCCTCATTGTGAATACTGTGTGTCCTGATAAAACAGTGATCCAAGGTGCCACAGACCGTCTGCAGCAGCCAGAAATATTTGAGTAATGAACTGTTAACACCACATTTCACATAATGCACGCGATTCACAGGCCTAAATTTATTATAAAAATAGGTGAACATTTTTTCCCGGATTAACCAATTTATAAGCTGAGTGCAAAATTTTATTTCATTATATTTGAAGGAAAAGTCTATGAGATATGTTTTTTTTTGGTAAGAGTAAGCAATAAATTTAAAATCCCCAGTAGAAGATCTCGGCAGGCTGCATTGCTCAGAGGGATTAATTCTGGCATTAAAGGGTTAAGAGATATAAAAAGCTAGTTTGCAAGGAAGATGCCCTGGCATCTGCAGCTGGTGGTACTGCAGTCACAAATTAGCTGTATTTACTGGCCATCTTTATTTTTCAGTTGGCAGCCATTGTGGCTTGTTTTGCAGTACTGAGATTCATCTGTTTCAGCAATATAACTTCAATAGCCATAAATATTTTTTTTAGATTCAAAGAAGTACAAGCTGCTGACAGATGCTGGTCCTTTGCCTGTACCGGTGCTGCTGCGTCTCTGGTTACATAGCGACCTCCAACCGCTGTCACCAAGATCCAACCCTCAGTGTGTCCACTGGAGCACTGCCAGGGGGTGTGTATACTTTGTTTGAAAATAGTATTGTTACAGTTTGAAGACTGAGACTGATCATCTGGGTTAGCTAGCATGTAGTCTTGAAGGTTGTTACCAGTGTCTGGAACAAACATGGTGCCTCCATCTTTGGTGGAGAAGGAGGCAGGAGTTTCCTCTAAATGCTAGTACCCAGCTGTGAGACTGCACAGTGTCTGTCGTGACCCACAAGACTAGTCTGTATGTTTATTCAGCTATAATAAAGTCTTATCCCATAAGACCCATCCACATTCACAGATATCTAATTGCAGAAATATGATGCATATAAATTGAAACTCATGTGTAATGCACATGGGTGAAGATATTGCAACAATTGAAATAATTGCTGCAGGCACTTCGAAGTAAGTGTGTTCAGTCTGCAAAGAATTCCTTTGGCTGGTGCCTGAACCACTGCACCACAGCCTTCTGCACTTCACCGTCCAACATGAACGTATGGTCCAGAAATATGAATGTCACACTGCAATTATTGCAAGCTGAATGTAGGATGTTTGAGCCCCTGCTATCACATGTCATTTGGTTGGCCCTGAACTCTGTAGCTCACATGGGGACAAGCATTCTTGTTGAGCAGAGAAGTGTTTGTTCTTCATATTGGTGACAGCATTTAAAATATTTGACAGTCACAATTTGCAGTGAATATGTCATTATATGATTTCAAGTCCAGCAGCAGCTTCCCTCAGTGTTCTGGTCTTATTTGATGGATTCACTACGTGGGTTGCCACTTTAAGCTCTTGTTGGTACTGGCTGCTGACACAACTGAGCATACTGCTCTACAGAATGTGTAAAACAAATGTCCATTTAAGGTTCAAATAGAGACACAATTCAAGTCTACCACAACACTTTACAGAAACGTGTCCAACATCAGTGTACTGCAGTACATCTTTTGACTCACCCTATAAGCCATTGTCAGGCCCATTCCTAACAGTGTACAGAAGACCCAGTCACAACTGTGTCCTCATCATTGTTGTTGTTGAATCTCAATTTCCTTTACATTATGCATTTTTATGTTGCCTGTAAGACTGCGATGGCATCTTTATTTGATCCTTCTGTAGTGTACATAATAACGGCATCTCATATTGAATTTGCATGTTTTGTTGCAGTTTTGGAGAATGGTCTCGAGCAGGGTGTCAGACAGAAGTGTCTGACAATTGGCATGTGTCTGTCACAAAACCATTCCTAGTCAACTGTACCTGCAACCATCTGTCAACATTTGCTGTTTTGGTAGACCTGGTTGACATGCAGGTATGCAGTTTTGATTATGGTTATGGCAGTTGCATTCGCAGGGTGTGAGATGTCTAGTGGTGAGACTTTGTTACAGTAGTCCAGTAGATCACTACCAACGTTTTGCGGGAACATACATATGGTTTTAGATTTTAAGTTAAATGGAAGCTCTGTGTTGCTCTAGAACCACACTGTGGTGTTGTAACACAGCAGACTGGAATATGAACCTAACTTATGTCAATTTTGTTGGGCATTTTGCTCAGATACAGGCTGCATCAATTGAAGTTTTGAACACAGTGTGTTTAATATAGGGAACTGTATGAAAATGGGTAGCTTCATGATCTCTTCTCCTCACCAAATATTATCTGGGTGATTAAACAAAGGAGAATGAGTGGGATGGGGCATCTGACACATACTGGAGAGAAGAGAAATGTGTACACAGGTTTGGTGGGGAAACCAGAAGGAAAGAGCCTGTTTGGAAGACCTAGGTGTGTATGAGAGTAAAAGATAAAAAGGTAAACTTCATCCTTGAACAGACCATGAAGGCTCAGAGGGTGAGTAGAAATATAGCCCTACTCTTTCTTTGGTGGGCAGCAAACAGCATGTCCTAGCCGCTTTATTCTTGGGAAGGAGACCCGATACCCAATCAGTGGGAGGCTGGCTGGGCCCCAGGGCCAGTCTGGATGAGTGGAAAATCTCATCCCCACTGCGATTCGATCTGACGACTGTCCAGCCCGTAGCCAGTCGCTGTACCAACTATGCTATCCCGGTCCACGTATATGGGAGTGTAATGTTAATATGACACTTAAAGTAATAGGATTGGACAATGAGTACTGGATTGGTCTGGTACAGGATACATGAATGTGGTCATGAAACTTCCAGTGTTATAAAATGCAAGGAATTTTGTGACTAGCTGAGGACCTGTTAGTTTCTAAAGGACTCTTGCTGTGTGGAGTCAGATGTGAAATGTGGAAACATGATTATCCTAATTGGTGCAGTTGTGCTGTTTCTCTAATTGTCTATATAAGTTACATTCCTGTGTTATTTTATGGTTATTGCACAACAAGAACTTGGCAGTAGATTCAAACTTGGTTGTCCAACTGAAGGGGCAGAATGAGGACTGCATGTAGCTGCTTCAGTATGCAGTAGTGGAGTAGGCTGAGTTTGGTGGGTAACAATGAACATTTAGCATGGAAGTGATGGTTCGTAATTTATCAAAGTACAGTTAACCCACCAGTGCTGACATCTGTGCACTGTACTTTAGGGTACCATAAATTTAAAACTTCTGTTTTCTGGCCAGTAGTTGAATTTAAATACCAGTGTCACTGGAGGGTTAATTGACTTAAGAGGCTGTTTGTCACAGCAACACTTACTCTTTGTTTTTTTCTCTCTGTCAGTATATTCCTGATCCTAGTGTAGCTGAAGACATTGTGACCTATGGAGCATTTTGCCTGGCACTGATGATGCTCTTAGCAGCTCTTCTGATTCTTGTACTGATACGTGGTGTTGAAACGAACTCCAACTCTATACATAAGAATGTGGTGGCTTGTGTGTTGCTGGCTGAGCTGCTCTTCTTTGTAGCACTGAAGACCAGGAAAACACTGGTGCAGCATGAGGTGAGTGCAGACTGTGTGGTGTTGTGTGCATGTGGATGTGTGACTGGTGAGGTGGACCTGGGCAGTTTTCAGTAACATCAGGCTGTTGTACCATTGACATAATATTGTGTCACACAGGAATGACTAGGAAAGCAGAAATGTAGTGAGTGCTTGTAACTTACGCTGATTCAACTACACACACACACACACACTCTCTCTCTCTCTCTCTCTCTCTCTCTCTCTCTCTCTCTCTCTCTCTTCATTCTATCTTGCACCAGATAAAGGTATAAAGTAAAGTTGTCCCTCTCCATGATATGAAGGCAAATAATGGTGGTATAGTTATAGCTCCTCTCATTCTCAACCACAGCACCAGATGTTGGTGCAGCAGATATACATTATAAATGTTCCTTGTGTTTATTCCATGTACATACTCTGTTTACTTGAATGCAAGACAAGGTTCTTCCTTAAATTTGGTGCTTATATATGTGAGGTCATCTTAAATTTGAGTGTGAAGCACCATACCGGACCACTCTGAACTGGATAACATGGAGCCGAACAAAGGCACATGTTGCCAACTTGTGGTCTGGAAACAAAAAGACAGAACGCAGCAGGTCAAAAGTTAACAGACACTGTCTTCTTTTTTGGATTTTGTCCTTTTTTGTACTTCATCCTTCCTCTAATTTTTAAAGTAAACATGACAATTCGGAAGCCAGCTCTGTTTCTCTCTTCAGGCAAAGAAGTGCCTAACCTTGTGGACACCTTAAATTGAGCTATTCTCAGTCACTAATGACCACTGAAACAGTAACACTATTAAGATAGGTGCCTCAGAACAGATCCAGTCCAAGGGTGGGAACACGAAAATGGCTACTGAAAAATTAAAAATTAACTACAAAGCCCAAAAATAACACTAAACCAAACCACAAATTAAGAGCCATAAAAAGAGCCATGAATTGCAACTGATCAGACCACAGACATAACACAAAAATCTAGAATACAAGTATTTAAAATTCTTAACACTGTAGTTATTCATGGGTTCAAGTAGTTTACGAAATAGGAAGGGTACATGTATTATTTAGATGATGTGGATCACAACAGCATGGCAGCACATCTCACCAGAAATGACTGAAAGGTTTGAAGAAGTGCTGTAATATCCAGCGCAGTGGATGGAACTGATGAAGATGTGTTGTGGAATGTTAGGAGTGAGTGTGAGGAAGATGAAGGCACTGACTGCGAAGATGGAGACAGTGACAGTAACTGACAATGGTGGATAGAATCTGACATGCCTTGTGTATTAAGT
>Ga0268261_10002440_pt1 | contig 13315 bp, 10 predicted proteins | sample TergutNc150P1_FD_190353 | JGI IMG/M metagenome (GOLD analysis project Ga0268261, IMG submission 190353) | Nasutitermes corniger P1 segment gut microbial community from laboratory colony in Florida, USA - Nc150 P1 (SPAdes) (version 2) | ecosystem: Host-associated > Arthropoda: Insects >... | reverse complement strand
TTGTACTTTCTGTTTCTCCCTTAATGTCGCCATATTTTAGCCAGTGATATGATTGTTCAATATCCACCAGCTTTTCATCTAAGCTACGTGGCAACTGTCCATGCATCCTCTTCCCGTGCCACCTTTCTTTTGTTTTCTCCGCTATGCTGTCCTTCATTTTTCTTGTTTCCCTCTGTACTTCTGTCTTGAGGTATTTAGCTGTCTGTAACACTGCTGAATCGGTGTTATGTTGGTGTGTTCTGACAACCTGTATTAGTGGGTCTTCCTTCCTGTCTACATATTCCACCAGTTTTGTAATTTCTACTGCATGGGCTGCTTATAACTGGATCAAGCCCCTTCCTCCCTGTTTTCTGGGAACACACAAGCGATCTACATCTGCCTTTGGGTGATGCTGTCCATGAATGGTTAGTAGTTTCCTCGTTTTCCGGTCTAGTTTTTGCAGTTCTTCTTGGTGTCAGTTAACAATTCCAAAACTGTATCTAAGTACTGGCACTGCCAATGATCCAATTGCTTGAATTTTATTCTTTGCACTTAATTCTGTACCCAAAACTAATCTCAATCTCCTCAAGTATTCTTTCTTCAGCTTTTCTTTCTCGTTCTTATACTGAATGTCAAAATTTTCTTCTATGCCTAAATACTTCTATGCTTTCCTTGGGTCCAGTTCTTTAATGTCGTTCTCAAATGTGTTTTTAATTATCATCATCATCATCATCATCATCATCATCATCATCATCATCATCATCGTCATCATCATCATCATCATCATCATTAGCAATAGCAGCAGCAACAGCAGCAGCCATAGTAACAGTAACAGTAGCAGTAGCACAAGCAGCAGCAGCAGCAGCCATAGTAATAGTAACAGTAGCAGTAGCAGCACAAGCAGCAGCAGCAGCAGCAGCCATAGTAATAGTAACAGTAGCAGTAGCAGCACAAGCAGCAGCGGCAGCAGCCATAGTAATAGTAACAGTAGCAGTAGCAGCACAAGCAGCAGCAGCAGCAGCCATAGTAATAGTAACAGTAGCAGTAGCAACACAAGCAGCAGCAGTAGCCACATAACAAACGTTTTAATGATCATTAAACCCAGTAAACTATTCTACTTGCTATCATTGTCATCTGCAACCAGTCAACTATATTGCACATTGTTGTCAAAGTCACAACATAAATGTGATCATACAGCATAAAGACATGTCAGACTATAATAATTTACTCGTATATCTCCAGATATGTAGTGCTCTTTACTACCATGCATAAGTTGCATGCTTGAAAGATGGACTGATTATGCTGAAGAGAAAGAGTTTCACTACAAAAGTCAAAGTTTTATTATTTGTCATTACAGATCATTTTAAGAATATTCAGTTAACATGGGAAATGTCATTATCTCTTGAAGTCAGTAACACTGTAGCAAATGCTACAAACCTTAAATGAGGCACACTTATATGCTGCCATACAGAACACACAACATGATAATATCTCACAAACATTAACAAGGAAACATATAAAACACAGAGTAAGGAAATGCAGCAAACACCATTTCACATCATGAATGTCATTAGTGTTTTCAATTCACATCTTTGCTGTCATGACAGAAGCAAAAGAAACATGTCATTGTTTTTAATGTACTGGATTCAACAACTTTAAAATGTGCCAAAAAGTGGTGGAGCTCCATACAGCAAATGGTAGTTCTTATCACGTCCTGTTCACTGTATGGCACACTACATCACTGCTGTATAATGACTGATGATGCTCCCTGCTCTGCAGCACTCAGTTCGGCAATCAAAAAATACTCCCTGCAATAATGCGTGTTACTCCATTAACCCTTATAGTGCTAACGTGGAAAATAAGGTGAGCTCCTAATAATGCCAGTAAATGGCAGATGGGATTTAATTCGGCGTTTAAAGGGTTAAACATAAAATGGTGTTTCATTTGCATCACTGAGTCAAGGCTGCATTCACTATTTTTACATAATCTGATTATGTGACATTGAAATTTTATTCTTACAAAATGATGATAAAATCTGTACACAGTTACAAATGCAAGTCAAAATGGAAGCCAAACATCCTCTAACTATCACACAGATTAAACTCACTTTCATGCTGTGGAATTACCAAACCAGAATAATACAAATTATACAAATAATTCACATTTACCAAAGTCATGGTTATTAATCTGTTTCTCCAGAAAACAGTACTGACTGATAACAAAATGGCACTAACAACTTTATGTCTTGGAGGGAAATACATGCAAATGAATGTACCAGTTTTCATATTATGTGATTTGACCCATTCCCATGTAATTGGACTTTGTACAAAACTTCTGTCTTATAAACCCACCGTACCATTCAAATTCAAATAAATTAACCAACTAGATGCAACAGTTTCACAAGTTTATTACTTGACGTTTATGTGTCACTCAACATGTTTCGGGCGCCTCCATGCCCATCATCAGGAGCTTACAACTGCATTAACAGCCTCCGGTTTTACTGTTGGAGTGTTGGTGGTAGCAGTGCTGTTGGTCGTGGTCTGGCCAGTTAACCAGCCAGACCATGACCAACAATGTTGCTACCACCAACGCTCCAACGGTAAAACCAGAGGCTGTTAATGCAGTTGTAAGCTCCTGATGATGAGCGTAGAGGTGCCCAAAACATGTTGAGCGACACATAAACGTCAAGTAATAAACTTGTGAAAATGTTGCATCTAGTTGGTTAATTTATTTGAATTGTATGATGATGCACGGACTTGCCAATGTCAAATCACTGTACCACTTTTGTTAGTTATATATGAAATAGCTTTCACTTCAAAAATGTTTCAGTCCCATCATAAATGCCAAAAATTCAGTATGCCCACAGTTTATTTCAACTCAGTAACCATCTGTCCAACTATACAATATGTCCTGACAGTCAGACTGTTGAACAGTGACAAACAACTCACCTTCTTCCTATCATTATCCTGAGTTTTATCTGGGGCAGTGGAAGGCCTAAGTGGGCGACTTGACATGGGTTTGGTGGGAGAGCTCTTCTTATTGTTTTCTTTCTCTTTTTCTTCTTTAGAGATAGACCTGGAATCACAAAAAATTTGAGAACTTCTCTCACACAACTTTCACGATTTTGCCTGTTTTATGGCCTGTTGCATAAGCCTAGTAAGCTAAAATATGAAATGCCACAATAGAGGAATTATTGTTGTAATACTTCTCATTCAGTGTCAATGAGGTTATCATTTGATCATTACATGTATAATACAGAGAACTACAAAGCAGATTTGCAAACAAAATTACATGAATGAGGACTTAATACTAAATAAACGTCATACTAACCTTAGGGCCTAACAGTTACTTTATGTACCACGAGCTTTAATATTCAAAAGTTCTACATAGTGCTCACATTGCATTTATTTGTTTCATATGGATCTCAGAACAAACAACTTTTGGCTTCTACTGCATTAACAGACTGGTTTTGTAGAATGGAGGTGGACAGTGTTTACTGTGCAGTACACAGTGAGTACATACACAAAACAGATGCATTTCATTCTTAAAGGGTTAATCTGTAAGCACAATACAAGTTGTCATTATCAAATCTTTAAACTGAACAAACCAGCCACTGAGTGAAAATTAATGGTACCATAAAAAAATGAAGCAATGCACAATAAGCATCACAACTGAGTGGTTAGGATTGCTGTTCGACATTAGGTAATCCCAAGCCTGATATTTTGGGCAGGAACCAGCTGCCCTAACTGATTTTCCTTACAGTAAATGTGGGCCAGATAGCGTAGTCGGTATAGTGATTGGCTATGGGCTAGACGGTCTGGGGATCGAATCCCGGTGGGGGCGAGATTTTCCGCACCTGACCAGACCAACCCTGGGGTCCACCCAGTCTCCTGTACAATGTGTACTGGGTCTTTCCTGGGGGTAAAGAGTGGCTGGGGCATGACGCTGACCCCTCAACACCTCCTAGTGCCGTGGTCATGAAAGAGTAGTGCTATACCTCTACTCCCCCTATGGGCCGTATGGGCTGTACAGAGCCTCAGTGCCTGTACAAGGGTGCACTTTACCTTTACCTTTACCTTACCCCCAATAAATGCTGGGATACCATCTTAAATAGACAATGAGTGTTTCCTTCCATGTCAGTCCTAATTTCTCATTCATGTTCTGTGTCAGTGCTACATAATCAGCCGCTAAAGATGCAAGAAGAAGTTACCATCCCTGAAATGTTGGCACTCGAGAAACAATGAAATTTGCAGATTTACGAACTGGCTGTTGTTAAACATGGAGTGTCCAGCAACTTTTGTGTCACTGCATTATATCAGAGAGCTGCAAGTCATCCAATTTCATGTTCCACATGCAGACAATATAGTTGCTGTAACCCTTCATCTGCAGACAAATCATCCAGGTTATCTGTCCATATAAAACTTTTTCCATACAAATTAATCCAGCACCACTACGTGATCCATCAAGGATAGTTTGGTATTTAGTTAAAAAATGCACACATATGCAAAAACGCAATTCAGAAAATTGTTGCTTCCATTACAGTAATAAAAAAATTCCATGATTTGGAGAATAAAGTGGCATTAATGGCATGACAGAAATTTTAATTAGTGATTTTTTTTTTATCCTACGCAAGTTAGAGGAATATCTCCCATTTTCTTTCTTGCAGTCCAATACCATTTTCATAGATTCCACTATTTATCCTGGTTGTTGGCACAGTCCAAGTCATCTGCCAATTTCTGACATTTATGGATTTGGTCAAGGTCCATTCCTTCCACATCGCTGCACAGTGGGCATATCGGAGAATCCTTTATTCCGATCCTGTTCAGGTTAACGCAGGTAGTGAAGACACTAGACATCAGTGGTTTCAAGTGCTAACAAAAGTTACAACTGTCCAGCCTGAAATTCATTCACATTTGCAAGACTTACTTCTTCCTTGGCTCTGTGATTCTCTATCAGACTTCTATATTATTTTACATTTCCCTCAGTCACCTTACTTTCAGCTCTGCTAAACTGTTCTCTACTATCTGCCAGCCACCTCAGTCTCAGACTTCCTGTTTCCTCCTACCTTCTTATTTGCTGGCCAAGATATTTTCTGCCATACTTGTTTGGTCCATTCTGACCACAAGCCCCACTCACTAAGAATGTCCCTTTTGATGTTAGGTACCAGATCAGGAGTTTTATAATATTCCTTCAGTTTTTGATCTGTTGTGATTTTCCAGACTCCTTGCTCAGTTACTCGTTCACACACCTCCTTCAAAATTCCTCTCCCACATTCACAATGTCTGTACTTCACCATACTAGGCACAGATGCATTAGAAAAAAAAACAGAAAAACCTTTTTTGAACAAAAAAGCTTTACATGACCACAGATGGCAGTGTAATAAAAAATTTAAAAAAATGGTACCCACAATGCACTGGAAGATGTGTGATCTCTGACAAGTTTGCTGGTATGCATACTATTAAGTATCAGACCAACTAACAAACTGATTTAAAACAAGAGAGGCAATGTACATGTAACATTGAGACCCGTTCACAAAACCACTGTTGCTGAGGGAAAGCAGAAGTATTACACATTTTGAGTATACTCGCACATATGTAGCTTTAGGTATCCAGCATGCAAAATGCATGTGCCATATTGTCATCTGTGGCCTGCCCAGCTCTACCATATTTTTCCCACATATCCCATAAACAAAAAGAATTAAAAAAAAAAAGTTATAAAAATAAAATGTGCGTTCGATTTTCTCCAAAACTTTTGTCTGAAACATTTCTCATTCTGAGAAAAATTTAGCAAAATACAAAAAAAAAAAAAAAAAAATGTACATTTATCTTCAGGTAGAGTACCCATTATTCTTGTCTGATTTTAATGAAACTTGTATTTTCTTGACAGATTTTCAAAAACCACTCAAATTCCATGAAAATCCGTCCAGTGGCAGCCGAGTAGTTCAATGTGGACCAACGGATGGACAGACATGACGAAGCTAAGTCACTTTCCGAAATTTTGTGAACATGCCTAACAATATGCTCCCATTTTGAAAAATCTGGCAAGATACAACATGATATATAATATTATGTTTTCCATGTCGCTATCACAAATGCATACAAGAAATTTATCGCTCCACCCCGTCTTAACCTCCTCAGCACTAAATGGAGGAAGGTGTACAGCTTCACACCCCTGCTGCTGTAGCCTCGGAAAAGAACCCAAAGAACCCATTAAATATGTGGCTGGGTGGGTGCCAGGGCCAGACTGGATATGTTGGAGAAGAGAAAAATCTCTTGTCCCTGACAGAAATTTAACCCCACATAGTCCAGCCTGTACCCCAGCCACGATACTGACTACACTCTTGCAGCTACCCTTACCTGATGGAGGGTAAAGCCAACCAGTGCCTCTACATAATGCAGTGGTTTACCTGTACAACCTACACATCTTCCCAGTACACACACACAAACATCCATAATATATTAGCTAATAGGTGAGGATCATGTGTTTTGTTAAAATTTTGGTTTATTATAGGAAATCTAAAGTTTTCCCTGTCCACGCCACGAAGGCACATAGGGTGAGCAGAGGTACAGTTCCACTCATTCTTAACCTTGGCAATGACAGAGGTGAGTGGTGAACTTTATGCCCTGGCCGCTTTAACCCTGGGAAAAAAACTGCAGCAGCCATTGAATAGGAGGCTGGCTTGGACTCAGAGATGGTCTCAATTATTTGCAAAAAGCAATAATATGCAAAACTGGAAATATGCATAAATTTGTCTTTTGCCAACGTAATCATTAGGAAAAGCTAATGCTTCCAAACTATTACATCAATTGAACTAGCCCAAAGATTGTTCTAATGCATTATTTTTTATGATCTTGACAACTTTACTAATTACACATATTGGATCATGAAACAGGTTATCTTCAATCAGATTTCATGTAACTTTCCTCCATTCCAAACACTACTTCATAATACCAGTCAATAATTTATTCTAATTTTCATTATTCTGCAGACATATAGTTAACCTGAAAATGTTACAAAACAATCCAAATAACCCTACATAATTCAGGCAAGAGAAACGTGAACACAAAGCACCTTACCTGGGCGTTGTAGAAGCCAGAGAAAGAGCTGAGAGGGAGCTGCGACGAGAGACTTGTTCCCACAGTGCCATCTGCTTGTTGTAAAGTTCAGCAATGTGCTGTGGCACCAGCTCTGTCCCCCATCCTCGATGCTAGCAAACAGTTACATTACAGTGGATTCAAAGCACTGTTATTTAGGACTCAATGAAGTCAGGCATAATTAGATACAGACAGAACTAAGTATATTATGTACACACATACTCATGGGTTGAAGTTTGAATTTTAGCTCACATGTAAAGTAGATCTTTACTGAATTACCTGTCATTCTGTGTTTTGGAGTGGACAACACGTTGATGGTATACGGTATTCTCATGGATATTCCAATCACTCTTCCCATTATTTGACTCCTAATCAACAACATTTCTATCCATACACTGCATTAAATAAATATGCAGCTTCCAATCCTTGTGTTCTATTGTGGCTTGCTCATCACACACACACACACCGCCAACCCACATCTTGCACTCTCAAATATGAACGTAAATAAGTATATTATAACATAACTATGGAATTTTAAGTTAATTTCTGCAAATAATAAATCTGTGGCACACATTCAAAGTGATTTATACTACTCATATTTAAGTAAAAGTATGATAAAGTGACATATTCATGGATCTACAAAAAGAGCAATTTTTTACATAAACTCAAACCATTCTACCCAGTTTTCAAATACACTGCTCACCAGACACATGAGAAACAACCCACCGGAAAATAGAAGCAATTTACCCACGTAATATTTCCCTTTACAGAAAAAAAATGAAATTCAAATATAATACATGCAATAATGAAATAAATGAAATACTGTAAGTTTAACAATACGAGAACTTTATTTCATTATTGCAGGGAATACACCAGGATAATGAAACCCAGCAATTACACAGGCAACACCAAGGATAAGGCATTGCCACAAGAAGTCAAAAATGCAGTGCATGTGTAGAAACAAGTTTAAATACAAGACATCAGAAACTAGCAAACACGTGTATCTGTGGTTTTAAACTTGGTCTTAACATAACTGTGCCCTAGTAAACTCACCTTAACCTTTTACCTGTAATTGGTAAACTTAATAAGAATTTAAGCATAGTGAGAGGCTCTGAAGCATAGACATGTGCTTATGCTGATAAACAGGTCTGAAAATGGCACTGGTACACGTAGACAGACAGGCACAACCACCCAAGCATCCATGTTGAATGACAATGCCCTGTGTCCCTCCAAATTTACCACTCACATTCATCCTTACAATACAGGCCAAAAAACCTACTCTCCATTATTGCACAGCATAAAAAAAAAATCTGTAACTCACAAACATGTGTCACTGACAGAGAGACTGTAACACAAATAACTACAGCGTCCCTGCACATAGAAAACACTCAACTAGAATATATGTCAACTAGAATCATCCATGTCTCATAATTGTCAGCACAGATGTTTGTATCATATACCAACTTTCATGGAGGTAAACCTTTAATAACACTTTGTAACATGCGAATTACATCAATAATTGTTACCTGAAAGAAACAACATACTGATTACTCAGTCACTAGCTAACAGTAAATGACTTACCTTATATTCACCAGCCTTTTTACGTAACTCCAGAACTTCTCGATACCAAGAGTCACTTTGTGGCAATTCAGGCATTGCCTCAGGTAAGTGAACTGCATCATTCTTCTTCAGGAACTTTCCTTCTACATAATCATACTGTGAGAATGGGCGGAACTTTTTCTTGTATTCTGTCTTAATCTCCTTCCTATAGTATTGAAGTAGAAAAGAATTCTATTTAACCTATATGCCAGTGTAGGATGAATCAAACACTACAGCACATAAATTCCTACACATGAAAACGTGAAATACACATTTTCAGTTACACAGTATATACAACACAAATCATTATCATTGATTCTGAAGAACCAAACTACACATCTTACCTGCGCCGGGGTTTTTCCTCTTTGCTCAAAATTTCATGTTGAATTTTCTCTTCCCCTTGCAATTCCTCCAGACCTCCATCCACCACCTCTGGGCCCACAAGGGGCTCCAACTCAGAAGCCCCTAAATCAATAGAATTGTGGCTGGTAAGACGTGAAGTACACATCTAATATCACACACACAAAACTGTTCCTTTTCACGGCTGTTCAAGTTTCTTGTCAAATTACTTCACTGCAAACACATTTGGACTAGACGTTCTGAAGTGTCAGAAGTCACCAGTTCCTTTCATGTATAGTTATCACTATACACTTATGCTACCTATTTACTACAATGACATGTAGCCTTTTGAGGTTATGAGTGGAGTTACTAGAGTACTGGTGTAAACTTTAACTGTTTTGTATAAGGCCAATGAAATGAATATCGCTGAATTAAACACCATGACATTATGGGTTATTATTTAACACACACTGTACTTATCTTAACCTTGGTTCACACTGTACATGACAACATAGTCCTCAAACAATATGCAAACACTGTCTGGTTGATATGGGTTCCTGGAGGTGAGGAAATCCCTTTCATTTTCGCTTCCTTAATATGAAACTTCCGTTCTTCTGTTCTGATGTGTGAACCAAGGTTTAGACATTATACGTAACTTCTGGTTATGACATGGTTCGTTCGCACACGACGACAAATCAAATTATAGACCATATTTTCCACTTTTTCGCCTCTGTAATGGACTAACCTTCATCGCCCTTCTCGAAATCCGCAACACGCTTCTTGTGCACGGGCACGGGTCGAATAGCTCCCATCGACAGAGACTTGCGGGGCGGACCAGCCGCACTTGCCGCCTTCAAAATCTGCGCGCTGCTTCCTCCACCGGCACGTGGCCACGCGAACTGCAAGCGATACTCCGTGCTGACCCGGTTGACGACATTGCTAAGCGGACCGCCAGGCCCAGGTGGAGGATAACTGACGATCATCTGCACATACACATGGATCCTGTTGTTGACCTTCCTACTAGACATTTGATTGCATAATGAAAGTGTTCATGGCTTGTCATTTTCTTGAATGCACATGGATGCAGACGTTACAGCATTCATGTGTAGGCCTAAGTCACTCGTGAACCATGTCTGTCTGGGGAGGGAGTGATAATGATTATTTTGAAAAGTGAGACAAACGTCAACTGCAAACACATTCACATATTGTCTCTTTGTGGTATGCGAAAAATACACGAGTACCATACTATAACACTAAATTGTGTCCGTGTAGATGACACAGTCTCATACAAATCCTTAAGATTCTCTCACAGTCGCTGCGAGAATCAGGCTGACAAACTTTCAGTGTAATACAATACTAGCACCAAACAGAAACACGGTAAAGATGCCTTATGTGGTCGAGTTCTTTCGCAGTACTTAACAACTCACACATAGAGAAAAATTCACTTGTACGTCAACATTCACAAACTGTAATGCTCGCAGATCAAAAGCGGCAGAATGGTGTAGAACGTCAAGAAACTAAAATTCGTTGTTATTCTTTTCGTACAGCACGGACGATCCAAGTCAGTAACATGAAACTCTATCAGAAAAATTTCCGCAGCATTCAATGTGGTGCAAGGTTGTGCTCTACCACACAGTTATTTGCATTTTGTCAGTAGGCCTGTAGCGACACAGTAAAGCATAAAAAGCCCATAAAACCAACTTCACCTTCACGCGAGGCATCCTATTGGCCTATCCAGAGACTAGACCGAGATGTAAAGTTACAATCATTATAGCTGACGTGAAAGATATAGGTCTCTCATTCAGGAATGAGTGACATGGCCACAATGTACGGCGTGGGAAAAGGCTTTTTTTTTTCTGTGGGGCAACAGCACAAGTTGGGCCTAGGCCGCTTCCTTGTTGAGGTTTCTAGATCACACACAATTAGACACACACACACGCACGCGCGCGCGCGGTAGAGTTCCTCTAAACAATTGATCAGCTCGTCGCAGAGGCCACTGCCTACACAGCACACAACAAACACAAGAGACGAACATCTATGCCCTCAGTGGTATTCGAACCCGCATCCCAGCAAACCAGCGGCGCCGACCTATGCCTTAGCCCGCAGGGCCAACGCGATCGGCGGGGCAAAGCTTACTACACCTTCCTTCTTGGTAGTTTTTCTTTCCCCATCTGTTATTACAATACGTAAAGACAGAATTACACAGGTCCACAAAAAAACTATAGTGTTGTTCTGTACTGGTGTGAAACTTGGCCTCTTACGTTAAGCGAAGAACATAGTTGAGAGTACGTGGGAAGAGGGCGTAGTGGAGAATATTTGAATTTATGACAAAGAGAAAATAGGAATCTGCCAAAGTAATCACACTATAAGGAGCCTCTTCTCTGGCCTCTAGACCATTGACGATAACACGACATTCCTCCGAGGAGTCGGAAACCGATTACCCAGCGGCATGGCGTCATATCCCAGAAGAAAGGAGCTGTGAACCACACCTCCATACCAACCTCAAGAGTCGCAGGAGCTTCGTAGTTCTGTACGCTTCACCCATACATTATTACGGCGATCAAATAAAGCAGCCAACTAGTGCACACGAAGATGAGATACATAATGAGGTTTAGTCTGGAAAAGCAAAGGGAAGAAAACACATGCAGCCATGGTCGCAGATAACATAACAATAATATTAAAAAGAGTCTTTAAAATTATTGTTTGGATTTGTTTGGCTCGGGTAAAGAACTAATGGCAGGCTCTGCAGAACATGGTACTAAATATTCTGGTTTCGTCTAGGGCGGGTAATTTGTTGACTAGTTAGGGATGTTAGTAGCTGCTTACTAGGGACTCTGCCGCCATGTTGTTGGTTATTTGGGGAAGTGCCACTACTAAAATGTTTGTAACAGCTTGTAAGTTTTTGTCTTTCTCGGCGGAGTTCATTTCCGATGTAATACGACTTTCAAAAAGGGGCTTCAAAAAAAAAAAAAAAAACCGTCGTTACCCTTGGAATGCCAACTTCTCTTCTGGCAAATCAACAGGCTTCATCATGCATTTTATATCTGTAATGGAGTGCCTTTTCTCTAGAAAGAATAACTGTGTGGTGTCCAGGTTTTCCCGAGCTACAGGACCGTTGACAATGCTGCAAAATTTCGCGATAAGACGCACTGGAAATGCAAAGGCAAGTTCCGACTGCCAGTTATGTCCCTTGGAACCCAATTTTAATTGAAGTGGTGTACCTGTAAATGACCAAAACTATAACGTGACAGTAAAAAAACAATATTTCCCCAGATCCAGGATGTCTAATTGTGAAATTCCCGTTTTGTCTCTCTGACATTCTGTATCTGAACCCCCTTCACAAAAGGCAAGGCTTTCTTACTTTCCATATTGTCCCTACAGCAAAAGTACCATATCTCAGACCACCCAATTTTGTCCATATAGGCCCCACATATAATGTAAATTAGACAGCATGGATTCAATTCTTCTGCTATATGACGCTGCGACACTGGTAATCGAATCCCGACGTTTTCAGGAAAAGTAATATCCTCGATTTTCAACTTCCAAAAATTAATCTCTGTGAGTGTGACCCTTGAACTTGTCGACAATACATTGTCTCGAACCGTCCGGACACAGCGTCGTATCCAAGGCGAACGGCATCTCAGCTACATGGCTGAGAAAATTTCATAATTAAAAAAAAAACCACACACACACTTTTGTCTAAAACTTTGGTAAATTTCTACCTGACCACACGGAGCATCACATCCCAGAAGATAATATTCTTTTGCTCCTGAGATCATCCAGTAAAATTTTGAATATTTTCTATGTAAACTTTTGTGTGAAATAAAATAAAAACAAATGTGCTGTAATTGACGATTTATGTATTATTTTCTTTATTTTATGCGCGTCTTGAGTTCACTGCACTCTTAGAATTAGTTTTGGCAACGGAGGCCTAGAAGGTGGTGAATTTTATTCATAAATTATGGCTTATTTAACCACACCACCATTCACTTAGAGTACGTAGCGTAGAATGATAGGATAATTAACCCTTAAAACCCTGAATTAAATCCCATCTGCTATTTGCTGGCATTATTAGGAGCTTACCATTTTCTCCACGTTAGCAGGACAAGGGTTACAGCATTAACCCTTAGGCTACTAATGTCATATATATATATGGAGCACCTATTCTTGATGTTTCTAGATCGCACACAACGACGCAGCACAGTCGGTAGGACTCCTCTGGACGAGTGATCAGCTCGTCGCAGAGACCTCTACCTGACAACACACGACACTCACAACAGACAAATATCCATGCCCCCGGTGGG
>Ga0268261_10002439_pt1 | contig 13319 bp, 11 predicted proteins | sample TergutNc150P1_FD_190353 | JGI IMG/M metagenome (GOLD analysis project Ga0268261, IMG submission 190353) | Nasutitermes corniger P1 segment gut microbial community from laboratory colony in Florida, USA - Nc150 P1 (SPAdes) (version 2) | ecosystem: Host-associated > Arthropoda: Insects >... | reverse complement strand
CCTTGAGAGGACCTTGTTACTGTTGTTATGTTGTTACGCTGTCTGGGTGTGAAAGTAACCGAATGGTCTGCCTGAAGATGGTGTAACAAACACTAAAACATATAGGAGATAGGTGGTGACAAATATATGTATTTAACATATGTTATGTGTTTTTAGTTGGAATGAAAGAAGTGATTGTAAAGATTTCCTTTGTTTTCCACTTATTTAATATCGTGCGTAGAGAAACAACATATAATTTTCTTCAGCGGTTAAAATACATTTAAGACACTACTGAAACTAGTGCACTATTCTTTGAAACTTCAGCGGGAAATCTTGACAACTGCCCTGTCTAAATTCGGTTTCCAGGGACAGCCCTCCCACTGACCTTCCCTTATACATTACAGCTCCTGCGCCCATTCCGATAACATGACGTCACTGAATTTTGGACCCTGTAAACTTCAAAAATTCTAGAAAGACAGAGTTTTAATAATAATAATGATGATAATAATAATAATAATAAACTAATGTGGAATGTAAAAACAAAGGTGATTCCAGTAATAATAGGCGCGACTGGAACCACTTCAAAGTCATTTAGAAAATACGTGAGCAACATACCAGGAAACCACGAAGTTAAGGAACTACAGAAAACAGCCATATTGGGCACTGCACACATACAGCGGATAGTGCTAACATAGAGATACAATGGAGTTAACACAGGAACTAGCGATATACGCACCATGAATAGTTACATCAGAATAGTTACAACACATTGTTCCCTAGGGACATGGTTTGTCTCAGGAATATAAGTGTAGATACCCTGCATAAAGGATATACCGAGGATAATAATAATAATAATAATAATAATAATAATAATAATAATAATAATAATAATAATAATTCAGAAGAATATTTTTCCGTTGAAAGAACATTTCCGTTCCGTTCACCCACGCCCCATCTGTGTCGCTTTTCGTTCTGTTCTCTAATCACAATAGGCACAGCCTTCTTGAAGATCTTCAGAAGAGCCTGACAGAATAAGCAGTCATCTACAGCTATTTTTTGCAGCAAATACCCGTATTTCAGTAATTCTATGTAAAGCATATTTTTCCAAACATTTACTGCTGACATCTGGTGGTGCTACTACAAATCAAATAATTTCATTGTTTTATTTAGAAACGGACGCAAAGCTACCAAACAAAATTGCCGTGTTTTAACACATGACCTGTAGATAAGTCACATCTATCTCTGAATTCAGTTTATTGTAAAACTAAGAAGCCTCTACATGTTACTCGCCCTACGTTGTATTTCTAGATGCTCTGCTCTGTAGCTGACAGCGGTTAAAACCAAACAGAACTTGATGTACAGAACAGCAGAACTAGACTATAGGCGGCCCTGTGTATAACCGCAAATATGTGAGGTCCGGAATGCAGTAGTGACACTTTGCGAAGATGACAGTTGCTCAGATGGTCAAGATGCACGAAACGTCCTCGAAACAACAAAGACTGCTTACTGTATTCACAAAAGCCAATGACTGTCTATACTGATCCAGTCCACATATTCCAATCATACTGAACTCAACAATAATTTTATTCTCCCACGTCTTCCGTTTCATCTTTCCTTCCATGTCTCCTAACTGAAACGTTATATATTTTTTACAACGAGCACTACATGCTCAGTCCATCTTTTTAGTGTTATTTAATGACTCCGGCATTTGAAGATAAACGATAAAATATGGTGCATTTGTAAAATTATACTGACAGGAATAACCGAAATTCTCGGAGAAGAGATTTCCCGAGTTTCAAATTGTGCACCATAAATCCGACATTACCTGGTACCGAACCCGGTCCTCCGCGGTGATGTGTCGGCAAATAACCTCTGGGTAGATGTCATTTCCTTTATCTAATTCTGCCAAAGACGTGTGTTTATGAACAAGCACCATGCAACAACCTTCTTTACACTTTCTTTAACCCTCTATTACCTGCTGACTCACAGGCCCACCCTGTTCCCAAACTTTCTCAGTACATATTCTTTCTTTAAACTGACAGACCAAGTATCACACCCAAACTCAACAGCAAAACCACATTCCGAATGGTAACAGTTTTAGAACTGATGCAGAAAACGGTAAGATAAAGTACTCCGGCTATTACACTATCTGGTACAACACAGATACAAGTAAACAGCGTTATGATTGTCGAATAACCAAGGACAAGTTTGTTAATTGCGTGTAATTAAATATTTGTTTTCCCTATCTTTTACAGAACTGCCCGGAAGATCAGAAAGTCGCCAGTAAGTACTGCAAATATTTTGACTGTTAAGTTGTGACACCGACTTAGTGGTTCGCGAAGTTAATGTCTTCCGAATGTCGGGACTCACTAAGCCAGTGACCAAGTGCCACAACTCGGAAGAACATAATCTCCATAAACCCGCTGTGTTTATGTTTATTTTCATGTTTATGTTCATGTTTATGTTCATGTTTATGTTTGTGTATTTTGTTTACTAGTTGAGCATGACGGGAAAGGTTTATAATGTCGTCTAGTGGATTATGACACCGTGTAGTCTGGTAATGAGCGACGGCATTTCGGAGAAACATACTGCATCCATCGTCCGTATGTGGTTATGGTGACTGTGTCAGTGTTATCTAACAAAACTGTCAATTGCTAAGTTGATACGGCGTGTGTAATGAATGTGCACGGAGCATTGGTAGAATGTTAGTGACAGAGTGACACTGAATTAGTCGCAGTATAAACTGTCCCATTGCTAGTCTCTTAACGACAAATGTTAAATGGACTGATCCGGTAATGAACTGTGAGTCCGCTCGGTAAGAGGACGGCGAATACCAGCCTGAGTCAAAGCACGGCCAAACACCATGAAGATGGAAGCAGTATGTTCTGTGAAACTGTTCGTACAGTTTCTTTCCTCTGCAGTAAATAATTGTACATTCGTGTTGAAACTGACACATAGAGTGTTTAGAAAATTTAAACATATACATGCGTACAAATAACATGTACATTTCTTAATGTGAAGGCTGCAAAGGCTGAACGATAAACTGTCATGTTGTTGGTTCAGTGCTTTGGAGTTAAGTACCGACAGATGTAATTACAGGAACTTAAATTATATTACAGCTCATTTTGGAAACGGGCGGTGTTGTAACATCTTGCACACCAATTAATCGCTTTTCTTAACAATTTTCCCACTCACAAACAACAACCCTTAACAAAAGCATAATCTCTGAGGAGATCACAGACGTGTCTGTAAGGCCAACCAACTGACATACTGTACTTTCTGCACATAAAGTGACAGAAATATTAACAATTACGAAAAAGCAGAGAGGTGGCAAGAAATAGTTTGGCCGAAACTGAGGAAACATGTCGGGTGCTATGCTTGATTGCAGGCTTCGGCTGCAATGTAAGTAGGATCTGCGCTTTTCTGGAATTTTGCGCAGTCTAGAAAAGTAGTTTGTCACCGACCTTCGGAAAATTATCGGCCCCTTCTCCAAGGGTTAAGGGAATGCCTGACCCTTGTACATAGAACAGATGGGTTGTCCCGAAACGTCCGTAAAAGCTACCATTCTGTGATGCGTTATACCGCGGAACACCGCAGCAATAATCCGGGTGTTGTTTGGAGAGACTGAGGAACACCATAAATTTCCAGTTAATAAAGTCAGGTCATAGTCGAGATATAAAGCCCTGTCTTCCTAAAACGTTACAAATGTTTTACCAACTCTTTCACGTTAAACGCAAAAATCTTAGGGCAACAGCTTCTAATTTCGGTCATAATACAAAAGAGACACGGTCAGAATTTGCAAGTTCATCGCCGTAAAAACCAGTAATCTTTTATCAGCACCTCAGCACATACAGTCACTTTTGTTTCAGGTCCACAATGCGACAAATTTCGGCGAAAACTGAGTGAAGACTTTGATTCGCTGAACATATAGAAACCTGGGATCAGAGTGGCAGACGTTCCGTTGCTCAGACACAACTGTACGGCAAAACAGCAATAAAGCTTATTACTGACAGTCAAGTGTGTTGCTTACTGTGATATGCTGACAGTTGTACACAGCGCCTGCTACAGTGTAACATAACCTTTCCTAAAGTCTGTAAGTCGATAATGCAGCTTGCTTATTACCTTATTTGTCAGCGAAGTTTGTCTCTAATTTGGTACTGAGTGTGTACTATCTTTACAAGAGTGGGTTGAAAATCAGCCAAAGAGTTTTATCTTCTCGGAAAACGAAACAGAACGACCCTCCTTTACTAGAGCAGACTGAACACTATTGAATGCTGTTACAAGCCAATGGAAGTTATTTTGTTTAAGTACTGAGAAGTAAAAATATTTGACAGTTTCCTGTTTACAGTGTTGGTTGATAGATGTTTTGGAGCCAAAAATAATCTGTCAAAACTGTTTTTGCTGACGCGGTGAAGAAGGCAAATAATGTTGGTTATGAAATGTAATGTTAATGTGGTGGTATAATTCAATCGACAGACCAGTTTCGTTCCGCTCCATTTGTTTGTCGAGCAGAACAAATGATTCGTTCCGACAGAAGAGATATGACACATGATCGCCTGACATTAACTGCAACAACAAGAAGAGTTAAGAAAAAATGAACAGCGCAAAGAAGGTCGGGTGTTTGTTGGCTCCAATGAAATCGGAGACGCAAATATGGCGCCCAGCGAACAGGCAGCTGTAAGAGACTACGTGCGCTATGCAGGGAATTGTCATGTAGAAAGTAAATGTGAAATAATTCTCCAAATCTAACCAAAGCACATTCCAAGTTACAGATTTAAAATATCTATGCTTAATGCCAGTTCTTTATTCACGTCATTTACTTTACAAATGCTTTAATAATAATGTAGTGTGCCATAGAAAAGATTCTATTTTATTTTATTCCATTTCATTTTATATATTTTATATATGCTGCCATTATTGTAAGGAAAAGTTCGGTACATTTCCCAGTCGAGCAAACAAGAAGGCCAGATCACCTGTCATTCACATAGCAACAGCAAACAAGTTGAAACTGCAGAACACCGTTGCTAGGTGAATATAGGAATTGCTGACTTAAACTGAGAAGCGTGTTGCAGCTTGGTAAAGCGGCGGTACAGGGAGTTTTTGTTGAACTTTTGCAGCGGCAGACATTTGGGGATTGAAGAAATAGTGAATTACAAGGTGTGGAACCTACTGCTATTTATTTTGCCAGGTAAGCCTGATTAAGTTGTTTGGTGCAAAATTGAAGTGTGCGAAACGATTAGGGTTATATTTGTTTCATTTGGGTGTTTTATAAGTTTGTATCCCTAATAGGTTGTTTGGGTAATAGAAGGAATGATATATGTGACAGCGGGATGTGATCAGGTTTTCCTCGTGGTAGTTCGTTGGTAGACGTTTACAAATTATTGCTTGGTGTTCTATTTTTTTTTTAATTGCATTATCCAAGTATCTGGGTTAACGTACTTTGATAGAGTGTTGTACAATATATAACATATCATGGTGTTGTCCAAAGTGGTGACTGCGGATACTCTTTTCAGATAATGGTGTCGGTGAGTAGGATGCCACCGCACCACATTACAATAAAATTTAAGTAATTGTGCTGAATTTGCTAAACATAAATGGAGGGGGATTTTCCGAAAAACTGAGCCAAAACCGATGGATAGTTAGTGCAGTAAATACATAAATAGATTAACATAAGCAAGTACACAAGATCAGCACTTCTATTAACAAAATTTATTTGATCCATATTTATTCCCAATGCGCATTGTAAGGACAGATTAAATGATAGTAGCTCTGAAACTAAAGGATATTAATGTAGGCGATATCTGAAAGAGACAGCCAAATCCGCGACAAATTACGTACTGCATATTGCAGGAAACACACTCAATTTCGTACCTCGTAATCTCAACTGTGTGGTTAAGAACTTCAGAAAATTGTGTGTGCCATCATCAGTGGATTGAAAACATTTCGAAGACATGCTGGTCCAACACAGAAGATTGCTCTCCTCACACTCACGTCTCGTGTGCTGAAATTTGGGTTCTATATGGTCTGCAAACACAAGGCACTAGTTCTTCTTCCACAAAACAATATTTACAAGTAAGGCAACTGTGGCTACTGGGATTCCAATTATCACTCGCCAATCAGTAAAATCTAATCGCCTCGGGCGAGCAGGCAAGGGTCTTCTTTCAGTCCTACCATCAAGGTGATATATCTAGCAACTGTCTGTGGTGAAAAGCTTCAAATATTAGGTTCCATAGCCCTGGCATTAAGCCAGGCCCATTCTAAGGGCCAGAAATATTAGGCTCTATAACCACCACATGAAGCCAGTTCCATACTAAGGACTCACAAATATTAGGCTCTACAACAGTCATATGAAGCCAGTTCCATACTAAGGACACACAAATATTAGGCTCTATAACCGTGACATGAAGCCAGTTCCATACTAAGGACCCACAAATATTAGGCTCTATAACCGTGACATGAAGCCAGTTCCATACTAAGGACCCACAAATATTAGGCTATATAACCGTGACATGAAGCCAGTTCCATACTAAGGACCCACAAATATTAGGCTGTACAACCGTCACATGAAGCCAGTTCCATACTAAGGACCCACAAATATTAGGCTCTATAACCGTGACACGAAGCCAGTTCCATACTAAGGACCCACAAATATTAGGCTCTATAACCGTTACGTGAGGCCAGTTCCATACTAAGGACCCACAAATATTAGGCTCTATAACCGTCACATGAAGCCAGTTCCATACTAAGGACCCACAAATATTAGGCTCTATAACGGTTACGTGAGGCCAGTTCCATACTAAGGACCCACAAATATTAGGCTCTATAACGGTTACGTGAGGCCAGTTCTATACTAAGGACCCACAAATATTAGCCGAAGAATATAAAATTTAGTGGCCACGTCGACCAGGCGCCCGATATTTGTGCATCCCTTAACGGAAGTAACAACCATATATCATTTATAAAGGCAGTACCAGATTGTCAGTACAAAATGACAGTCCACACGACAGACGGTTTAAACAGCAACACAGTGCCACTGACTGTTCAGTTCCGCACACCGGATACCGATGACAGTACATATAATGTTCAAACTGATGAAGTGCCGAGAGATTTGAGCGCCTTAAACGGTGATGCTGGGGATTCAAGTCCTCTGCGACGTGACGCTTCGTCTCCATTTCATTAGACTGCTTAATACTGAAGTCATTGACAGCCTTCAAACTCCACACATAACCTGAACTGTACGTAGACACAGTTGAAAAGTTACTATCATTATTACCTTAAAACTTAAAGTTGACTGTGTCTACATCACAAAGCGCATACGGGAGTGGAGATATTGCTCCACTCATTCTTACAATCGGTGCTGTTTAGAGGTGAGATGAAAACTTAAGGAACCGACTGCTCCATTTGAAATAAAACTGGATTGTTTAAGATATTTTATTACAAATTCCTAATAACAGATCTACTATCAGCTTAGTTTTTCTAGAATTGCTAGGTGAACAGAGTCAAATAAACATGCGCGAGGAAAGTAAATATTTTTTTCACCTTCTTGTTGCAAAGTTCCAAAATTATGTGATACGATATTATATGATATGATATATGATATGATATATTTAACTGGAAATGGGTTGACACCCGGTGGCAGTAGTACAGCACACATTTATAAACAGTCAATACATAGAACAACACAATCGACACAAACAATACATGGAACAACACAATTCACTAATTAGGAAGAGTCTGGACCGTGTCCCGTCTTTGCGAGTTACACCCTGGCATTTGTCTTACAACTGAAGAAAAAACACGGAAAAACCTGAATCATTAATATATATATATATAATTACAGATAAATCGGAAGATAAACTGCATATTTTTACTACTTACATGTCGATGTTGGCAATTTTTAAAATTGTGTTATTGTCTGACGTCAGAAATTCGGCAAATCGAGCCCTCGATATAGCTATTCTAATCCTCTTCTAACATTTTGTAATTTATAATTCATTTTATGAAAAAATATACTTTCATTAATTTATTTCATCAAATTATTATCCCACATTTTCTGAAAAGAGGATTGCCAAACCAAATAAAACCGATCATTATGATGTGCCATGATAATTTATATATTTATCAGTTGGCTGCATTGTCCTGCTCCACGTTTTATGTTAACTGTGTTTAGATTCACCTGTAAATCTCAAGGCTATCAAGACACGGCGCGGAAAGACAAAGCAGCAAAATTAGCCGTGTGAAAACTGCATAATCTAGGTTCGTCTTTTAGTGTTATCAAGGAAAATAAACAAAAATTCCTGTAACATGTGGGAATGAAACGTTATGACTATTGTCTGCTGGAACATGAAGGGTCTCTTAGTGTTGATGGTAACTGACTGGAAAGCATTGCATTTCAAAATAAAGAAGTTACAATTTTCTATTGTTAAAATAGGGAAAAGAGAAAAATATTGAGAAATCCGAAATAATAGGAAATTAAAAATAAAGTATTCTGAAAAGTAATAGAATAGAATCTGCAGAAAGCTAAATTATTTCCTAACAATAATATGATTCGGAAATATTCAATAGCCACCATTTCTTTTCGTCTATGCACAGTACTAATCATATGCAAGTAGCGTCTTTCGGTATAATTCGATATGGTTCAGTTTTTATTCCAACGTCACACAATCTAGAAATAAGTGAATTTTGATGTCCCTCAACATCCCCGCTATAAATTACATTTATACTTTTTTCAGTAAATCACATTTCAGTATTTTCCACATCTGCACAAATTTCTTTTTTCTATGTCATTAACAGTTCACAAAAAATGACGTGATTACACAGGGGATGTGAACAGTTTAGAGGTTATGCATCACGCACATTACGTCACAGGTGAACACGTGGCCCCCACCTGCAACGTACACATACCTGCAGTCTGTTCGCTGTGGGACAGAATCATAGATCACCAAACATGACCTACACACCGCTACTGTTTTTGACTCTCGCCTTTGTGGCAGCAACAGGATTCTCCTTGCAGGATTCTCAGTCTTGTAAGTACTTATTTTATCATCATATATCTAGTGTGTGTGTTTAGTGTTACTGTGTTCAGTTCATACATATCTGGTGACTTTATGGGATATTCATGTTTGTAGAAGGGGCACTGAAGGGGAGGTCTGATTTCCTTCTGTTTTGGCTTGTCACACATCATTCCACCATTGCCCCTTTCAGCTAAGACAGTCCGCAAAGCTACACAATATCCCTGCTCACATCCCTTCTCAGATCACAATCTAATCCTTCACCACTACACAAAAACACAAATTATATTAAAAAGAAATGGAAAGCAAACAGCACATCGTCACTGCTTGCTTATACCAACTTCATAAACCCCTGACTCGATATCCTGCACATTAAACTGACACACAGGGCCAACAGTTCTTCTGCATGTCTCGCAGCAACATAAAAAGTGTTTTGTATCGCCGCATTAATTTCCTCAGATTAGTCGGAAATATCGGTCGCAAAATATGTCGTGACAAAAACGGAGAAAAACTAAATAATTTTTTCAGCTTCATATTGCAAAGAAACAAATATATACATATATATATATGTATATACATATATATATATATATCAGTAGATAAACTGCATACTATTACTAATTGCATGTCCATGAGGGCAAACATTGTACTTCTGCTTTTTTTGAACAAGTTTGAATAGAGACAAACCCATTTTGTTTAATAAACTGAAAATATTAAACAACTTTTCTCGTTTGTGTTGAAACTTTCCCCACAGCTAGCTAATGTCATACAGTGTGTATCAACATATCTCTGAAACATCACAAATTATTATCTCCACAAGCAGCTGCGGAAGTCGAGTGATATCGCTCGTTATCACACCAATCACAACCATGTGCAGTGCAGTGGCACTGTTGGACCGGTCCGCGCTTTGTGTGTTGGTGACAGGTTCTGAGCTAAACCGGCAACAATGGAGTAAGTCTTACCTACCAATTTCAGCTCGCTGCAAGTGTTCCGAGATTATCAGCGGTGCAAAGCTGGGATGAACAAAATTCAGAACAAAATCTTATAAACACATTATTTGTTTGCAGTTCTAATATTGTTAAACTAGATAAAAGTTAACATTATTTCTTTCGTACCGTCAATAACGAGGCTAATTCTTGGTCAATGGAAATACTCTTAGAGGCGCTATCTCTTAACACAGAAAAAGAGGCGTTTTCCTTTCAGATATCATGGAATTTCTGGAAACAGATTCCGGCGTGGAACAGATGGATTCGCCGTTGATGTTCGGAAGGACATTTAATGCTGAACACCCGCAGTCAGAGTTGTATCGCGTAGCACGAGAAGCTCCGGATGATGAAGTGGAGGTACTTTACAGCGTTTCGTATCATAAATGGAACAATCGTAGTTTGCAAAAAAAAAAATCATAGTTTAACAGATCTTATATGGAAAAATCTCTATAGTAAGTGATTTCCTAATTTGGCCACCAAAACACACGCACACACAAAAGACCGATTCATTTCGACATGTTGTGGTATCCTGCGCGGTCCCGGTGGGGAAAGTATTGTGGATGTCGTTCCAGGAGGGACGGAGCTCGAACTTCAGTTCAAACGGGGAGTTGTGCAGACCGCGTACGCTGGCTATAACGCCCACACCAAATGTACTGGAGTTTATTGGGCATAAACAGTGAATAATGCTGATACAAATGAAATGTATTGAGTTGCAATTCTCTGGATCTTGGATCCCTTCATTAACATTAACACTGATCGTCCAGCTTCATACAAAGCTGCTGGTCACCGTTCGCAATATTTCGGCAGACTGCAACTGGAGCACAAGGCGTCTACTCTTGCACTCATGACCCCACACATTGCTCGCGCGACAAACACTTAACGCGATCACACATAAACAAAATTAAATAGAAGGAGACTATATTCCTCCCATGCCTGTACTGCTTCCTGAGAAATGAAAGTGTAAACAAAATAGTATAATTTACAGAAAGGCGAGGACTCATCACGATGAAACAAGCTTATGACTTACATACAGTACATAAAACAATCTTGCAGAAAAGAGAAAAATAAGCGATGTCTATCAACCACGCAGCAATAATATCCATCAATTATACAACAGTGTGCTTGCGGTGACAAATTGGGATCAATTTCAAATCCGATAACAGAAAACATAAACTCAGAGACTACTACTTGTTTCTACATAGATCGTTATTGTGCACTGCCTAATTTTCTCAGAATACGTTCTTTAAAAGAGAATATTATTCATAATCACCCTGTATGTGCATTCACTGTGAACACATTTTTTTTACTTGTACAAGAGGAAAGCAAGAATTAGTAATGCAGGAAGAATAGACTTCTTCAACTTCCCTGAAAATAACCTTCCATGGTTTCAAGGTGTAATATTAGGCCTACAAAGCCAACACTGTAAAAAAATATACCCATCTACCTAAGGAAAGTAGTTCTTAACATGAAGGTAGTTGCTCAGCTGCGTAAGGTATCTACCGCGCTGTGTGGAACCCAAAGCTTCATTACCTTGTTCACAGGAGCCCACAAATCGACCCAGCCGCTAGCCAAACAAATCAAACCTAAACCCGCCGCAATATTTAATGAAAATTTCAGATTCAATATTGTGCTACTAAGTACAGTACATCTAGATCTTCGAAGGACACTCCTCTCATCACATTGTGCACATTGGAGTCCTATTTGTGCTACTGGAACATGAAGTGTACTGCACGATTGCAACAGGAAAAGTAATCCGAATTTGTCATGTGCAATTGTGGGGGGGGGGGGGAACAAATCATTTGAACAGACGGACGGACTGACATTCACTAATTCCATAGCTGTTGTCCTTTCTTTGTTTCGCCGATAATCGATTAACTTAATTGCTTTTCGCATTAAGATACAAGTTAAGTAGAGTGTCATCGTGTCATTCTGCCGCGTTCTAACACCATTTTAATTACATCAAAAAACAAAAAATTTTGGGAAGAAATGTAATTCTGACATCAAATGTATGTTTTGTTTATCTCTACGACTTTTGATGAAACACGTTTCAGTAAGACAAATGATGGTTAAATAAACAAAGTGACAAAGTATACTCTAACTCGTATTTATGGCATTGCTCTCTCTCTCTATACATATATATATATATATATATATATCCTCCTAAATTTAGCCTAAAGATAGCTCTAAAGTAGCCGAAACATGTAGCTGACAGCTGTATATTTATAGCATATTTAATAGAAAGTTATGTTAGACTGTAACTAATTACACTATTTAATTAGTAGAGAAGTACACAACGGGGATGGCTTGCCTGAACATTGTAAACCAAAGTCCAGTTAGATAGTCAGTCAGTTCGAGATGCCGGCTAAAATATTTATGCCCCTTGCCGTACAATGCGCGTTGCAGTTGACAGTTTTCACTCACAACTCAGAAGTTTCGCACAACGCGATATCTGAAACACGTTATTTTAAAATATTTTTTATAAATTTTACAGTTGTTATATGAGAAAAGAGCGACAGACAATTAGCTCATATTTACGACTTTTTTACTGCAAATTCCTCAAACATAAGTAAACACAATTTGTTTAGGCGTCCTTTTGTACATCACGATGAATATGAAAGTCCTTGTCCTTGCCCTTTATATTTCAGTGTTTTTACACAGACGACCTTCATGCAAAGAGAAATAATCAGCAGGAAACGTTTCATGGAAGCAGTCAGACAATTCGGTTCCTCCACAATAGGGATCGGAGTTCTTATCAACAGCGAACAAAAAATGATGGGACCGGTGAAAGTCGGTAAATCACATGGCGTGGAAGTTTATCATGCAAATGTACTATTTAAAAGCGTAATGGCAAGAAGGGCTTCATATATATATATATATATATATATATATATATATATATATATATATATGGGCCCCAAATGCAGTAGGTCCAAATGAAAACAGTTTGAACAAATCTGAAGCAGATTTTAGTTCCCGACATTCAAAGCGCTGTATGAAAGACACGTAGCTGATCAAGCAATATCACGTGATCAGTAACAGCAGTGGTTAAAATTTGCGAAACAATAAACACTGCTTCTTGAAACTCCAATATTCCGGAATGTGACGCCGTGTAGCTTGACTGAAAGTGACAAAGAGATTTCAGTATTAATATTTATCCACGTACCGAGATAATGAAACAGGCAATGTACGTACAACGTGACATTGAGGCGCGTTCGTGTAACCATTGTTCTGGTGGAAAAGCATTAAGTATTACATAGTCTGAATGTGTGTTTGTAGCCTTAGGTATCCAGCATAAAATACACATTATATTGTTACCTCTGGCTTGTCCGGCTGTACATTGTTT
>Ga0268261_10002438_pt1 | contig 13320 bp, 11 predicted proteins | sample TergutNc150P1_FD_190353 | JGI IMG/M metagenome (GOLD analysis project Ga0268261, IMG submission 190353) | Nasutitermes corniger P1 segment gut microbial community from laboratory colony in Florida, USA - Nc150 P1 (SPAdes) (version 2) | ecosystem: Host-associated > Arthropoda: Insects >... | reverse complement strand
GATCACTCGTCCAGAGGAGTCCTACCAACTGTGGTGCGTCGTTGTGTGTGATCTAGAAACATCAAGAATAGGTGCTCCATATATATATATATATATATGTATATATATATGACAGTAGTAGCCTAAGGGTTGATGACCATGAAATGTGACATTTAGCTACACTGGATGCACGAATACAGTCTGTTCCCAACAACACTCAAGGAAAACTTAAGTTTTGCTGCAGCACTTCCTAACCATCATATAAATGCAGTGTGTGCGTCTGTGACACAGGCAGATGGCTGACAGTACAGTCCCTGCCCCCACATTATGTTACACTGTGCAGCGTATTTTCCTAATTTCAGACAACTGTTATATCTGATAGGGACAGGGGGGGGGAATGTCCCTTAGTACAACTCTGAAGTTAAAAATTAGAAAAAATTTACTTCAGTTGTAGCAAAAACAGACTTTGTTTTATGACATGTTATGATCTCCACACACACACACATATTCAAGAACATGTCCATTCCATGCATGGGGGCATGATGTGCCCTATTGTATTATGTAATAACGTGTAGTTCTTACACTCAAAATAAGATTTCATAATATTGGTATCTGAAACCTGTTCAGATTTCTGAACTGCTTTCGGAAACATCAAATGCACCTGACCATGAATGGTGTCTTCAACCCTTCTGCACTGCTGGCCATTAAGGTCCAGCTAGTGCCGAGGACAGAGGAGTGTTCAGTTTAAAGCACCACAAATGCAGTCAATCAATACAATGAACAGAGGTTGGTGAGGTGTGGGGAACTAATGGATGGATCAGTAGTTGATTTAAACAGTGGTACAACACACATACTGTAGTCTGCAGTAATTACCTTAAAGCACCACTGCCCAACATGAGGTATATGACAGTAATGTAAATGCTGGCAGTTGCTGCTGTGAACGAGCTCCTCACTACCAACAGCAAAGCAATAGTTTGTTGCTTTGCCAGCAAATAGCAGGCAAACTGCACTGCTGCAAACAGCAGCCAGTCGGTTGTAGTCTGAAGTCCTGTCAGCCTAAAACAATAAAACACTGTCTTGAATTAATAAGGTAAAGTGTAGGGTCATCATGTTATCTGACAGCTGTCAGTAAAATGTAGGGTCGGTTTCCACTGCTTGTTGGCCTGTTTATCTGAGTGATTTGGCTGTCCACACATGTAGTGCAGCAAGTGGCCGGCCAATGACAGTTACCAGCTAAAATACCATATTCAACTGGAAAACCTGCTACACTGAATACATAAGGTGGAACAGAAAACACTTGCTTATCACATCCTGCAAACAACAAGACATCTTCTGGAATGTGATACCATTCAGACTGATCACTCCATCTGAAATGTCAGTACCAGTGCACCGTCGTCCCATTCACTTGACACTTGGTGCCACAAGATGCTCTCCTGATCAGTCCATCTGAAATGTCAGTACCGGTGCACCGTCGTCCCTTTCACTTAACACTTGGTGCCACAAGATGCTCTCCTGATCAGTCCATCTGAAATGTCAGTACCGGTGCACCGTCGTCCCATTCACTTAACACTTGGTGCCACAAGATGCTCTACTGATCAGTCCATCTGAAATGTCAGTACCGGTGCACCATCGTCCCATTCACTTAACACTTGGTGCCACAAGATGCTCTACTGATCAGTCCATCTGAAATGTCAGTACCGGTGCACCGTCGTCCCATTCACTTAACACTTGGTGCCACAAGATGCTCTACTGATCAGTCCATCTGAAATGTCAGTACCGGTGCACCGTCATCCCATTCACTTAACACTTGGTGCCACAAGATGCTCTACTCCTGCATAACACAACTTATTTTGTTTGCATTTACCTCCACTGCGTGAAACTGTCAAGTTACAAGAATGGAGGCTGTCACAGCAATGTTGTTGCAGATTATAAAGTTACGAGATGTTACACTATGTACCACTTTTCTTACCGTCTGAATTGTTCACAGTCTGTCTTTACCCTACAGCTACTTTACATCACTTCTTGCCACTATGCTGCTGCATGTGTGGGCAACTGGCCAAGTGGGCTACAATAGAATGATAAACAAGCTAGAAGGAAGTGACAGGCGACATATGTCAAATAACATAATGATCATACACTTACAACCTTTCAATTCGTTTCACTTTCGTTATCCAGTTACAGAATGACGTTTAGAGCTTGTAACACTTTAAATCATTCTTTTTGTGTTTTTTGCACTGTGTATTGTAATACAATTATATTGTAATATAATTATACAACACAAACCAATGAAATGCACATTTTCCAAATTAATATTTTATTTCGATGTTTAATTAATTAATATAGAAAATGTGCATTTTGTTTGTTTATGTTGTATAACTTCAAATCATATTTTACTGTACAAATCAGAGTGAATACCAGAAAGTACCCACAGAAATGTGATGCGTGTGGCTGCTCCAACACTGATCACAGCAAATGGCACAGCCAGCAGCCAGTAACTTAACAGGAACAGTGGCCCACTGTACAGGCCCTCCTGAGCCTCTTGATAGTACCGAGTTCTGAAGGCAGGAACTGCAACAACAAGAAGCACAGTGCTGTTGTGGTTCATTGCTAACTCAGGCTACAGTGAACATGTCAGTGCCCAGTGGAACTCTCTAACACTGTACATAGCTGCAGTCATCATGGCATGGTTGCTGTAAACAGTTGAGCTTAGTTACATATCTTTGAAAAACATGGTATTGGTGGTACATTCACAGCTTCAGTCAATGGAGATGTTTTTGAAATGCACAGAAAATTGTTGGTGATGTGTGCACAGTGCTTTTCTCTGACCAGCTTGCCTCTGGACCATTATGCCAGCAACTAGCAAGAAATCTGGTCACAACTACAGCACTGATGGTGAGATGGCTGGTAAATGTTGGGATAGCTGCCTAACTGAGGCAGTACACTGGGATCTGCATGGAACTACTGAAGAAAATCACCAAAAAGCAGACTAGCAGGTGTTGTGGCCGATATTCAACTGTGTACCTCCCAGACATAAGCCATGTCATCACTACACTGCTGTACTCGATCAGGTCGTAACATTAATACACTACTGTCAGATCAGTCCTCGAGCTGTCAAGTCTGACACTGTCACAGACTGGAAGTTCTAATTAATGCATCTCCATTTAAATCACTGTGCGTGTGGGGAAAAGAACAAGCACAGTCCAGTAATTGTAACAATGTGTATTCCATTTATCAAAGTCACGGGACAAGAAAGAAAATACTGAAAGAAATGCACAATGCTGTAAGTGGTCACCATGAAGATACTGAATCCTTGTATAATGTGGCAGATGAATCACTCAAATTAAACATATGCACATGATGGAACACATTAAAATGTCTGTTCTTTAACTGTACATAGAAAATCATTCTGAACCGTTAAAGGACCAAGGTTTAAATTGTCAGTACACTCTAGGGAGTGGGGTCAGTGGCTAGACCAGAGCTACTCTTGCATGTCTGCCACAACTGCAGTTGATGTTGGGCCACTTACTTTACATTGAATGACTGAAATCATCACTTACCCTTAAAGGTTAATGTAGTACTGATTAAACATGCCATACTGCATGACAGCAGAAGCTGCATTGTGTTCACAGTAGGTACTGTCATGGCTGTCAATAGTTGGCTGGTAGGTACTGTCATGGCTGTCAGTAGTTGGCTGGTAGGTACTGTCATGGCTGTCAGTAGTTAGCTGGTAGGTACTGTCATGGCTGTCAGTAGTTAGCTTGTAAGTACTGTCATGGCTGTCAGTAGTTAGCTGGTAGGTACTGTCATGGCTGTCATTAGTTAGCTCAGTTCACATGAAAAGCTACCAGTGACTAACTTAATTGTAAGGGTCTACACGTCTGCACAGAGCAGTACGGTGTTCTGAGATGTGACACTGCAATGTGGCTGGTTGGGTTCTGGCACTGTGAACTAACAAAGTGCCTTCACATCGAACGGTCAGTAGGACCACAGATAGCAGTTACATGCATTGTATGTAACCCGAACACAGCAAATGAAATGTATACAATTTATTGCATCAAAGACATTCCCAAGTTCAGTCTGTGCTAAGGAATGATAAACGCCTCTGCAAAACATATTTCATGCAGAAAGTTTTATACCTCTGCATGCTGACAACAACCAGTACATAATTATTTGGGAATGTTGCCCATGAAACCCTGTTGTCTGTTTCAAACTATGAATTGACACTAGGTGATGAGGCATCAGCTTCGTGCCCTGGCTACTTCACCCACCAGGTTAAGATCCGTTGTACTTATGGGATATGTTGAGTGGACTCCAGAGCCAGCCTAGAAAATGGCAGTGAAGAGAAAAAAATCTTTCTCCTTGCCAGAAATCAAAATTTGATTTTCCAGTCATCCAGTGTTGTCACTATACTGACTGAGCTACACTGGCATCATCTGAAGTCTTTATATGGTATAATATGGCACAAGACAAACAGTGGTAAAGTGCCAATGAAATGATAATTGTGTTATATATATTGTACTGTTAGTGACAACTTACAGGTACAGACTGTCACAATGATTGATACAAAATAGGCTCCTGCCAAGCAGTTGAATATCAGCCCACTGCGTGTGATGAACGTTCTCTGATAATCCTCCATTCCACTGTAGAATATCCACAGTAATAAGTGGAAAACAGGAAGTGCCAGCAGGCGCAGGAAAATATGAGTTAATCCGACAACACGGAAGTTGAAAGTAGCTGCTAGAGTCCTCCTGGAATAAAAGCAGTGGATGATAGTGAAATTATCTGTGTACAGAGGAGTTTCAAAAAACAGGGGAAGAAACACTCTGATGCTGAGAACTTTATTCTCCCTTGATGTGTATGTGACACAAAGGCAGCACATGGTACACATCTGACCTCCATTGGTCACTGTTGACATTGTAGCTTTTGTCCCAATAAGGCACCAAGTCTTGCAACCTAGCATGCATGTACAAGAAATCAGTGTTGCATATCTGCAACCAGGTGGTGACACCTCATGAATATTTTCACAGCAGTGTCACTGAAGTTTGCTTGCTTCAATTATATAATGCAGTTCAACAAGTTTTAAGACAGTGTAATGGTGGACAAAGAGGAAACACTACACTGTCTCAGACTGTCAGAACTCATTATGCAGTGATTCATGTTCAAATCCCAGAGTGCAGAAATCTCAAGTGACAGCTTGCTTCATGTTGGCATCTGCTGCAAACTGCTTGCCAGTTTGGTACTTGTTTGAGTCCAAAGACATGGAGGTCACTGGGTATGAGATCAGCTGATACATAACCTCCCAGCCACAGCACCATAAGCAGTCATAAGTCTGGATGGCAGTATGGGGCACAGTGATTTCCATCTCTGTGAACCACTTATGACGCACGATGTCTACTGGAAACAAGCTGTCACCTGCTGGTCACAGACACGTGACACTGATTTTTGTTTGTGCTGGGGTACAAGCCTTGGTGTTACAGCGGTACAAATGCTGGACTACATGTACCGTCTGCTGCCCTGTGCCATGTATATACATTGAAGTCACAACAAAATTATCTTCTGCTACAGTGTTTAGCTTATATTTTGAAACTTTTTTTCATACATAAAACAGGATGTAGTTTGACTGAATTTTGCAGTTATTCAAGGCCGTGGAAAGCAAATGTGACATTTTGTTCAGTGTAGGTTTATATCACCTAAACATACGTGCTTCCAAATTTCTTATATAATTAATATATGTTTAGTGTGAGCAATGAGCATGAAATAACCGACAGCAAGTGGTGTGTGCCACAGGCAATACAACAGGAAGACTGGTCAATTTTGTAACACAGGACTTCAGGTGTACTTCTGCACAGTTCAACACAATAAGATTTTGCCTCAAATAAGTCAGAATTGATTGAATAACTAAACTGGCAGAGATGACAGTCAAAAGAGTAGGCTTTTGTTTGAATGAAATTCTCACTAAAACATGTACAGTGCCAACTACCAAAATTATTTGATTCTCACAGTTGTAAGGGTCTTCTGTGTGGTGTGGTGTGGTGTGTGTGTGTGTGTGTGTGTGTGTGTGTGCATGCACACATGCATGTGTCACCAACTGCTGCCAGTGGAGGCAGGATGCTGCTCCAAAACACTGCTGTCTAGCTACAGAACATTTGCTTATTTCTTGCTGGGCAAACTTTCAAGTGGAAGGACAGAAGTTAGTAACAGCAGTGATAGTGGATTTACACAAGAAACACCCTGTCCTTGCCACCTCATGCACAGACTAGACCCGCCTGCCAGCTCTGCTAGGTTCTTCACCAGACAGAAACCAACAGACGACCTACACAACACTACAGTGTCACAGTTGTGTATGTAGCAGGTTTAACTTTCCCATGGTAATGACAATTCTAACCCACAAGCTTCTCCTCATCTCTTTTTTATGCTAAGGAAAGTGCAGCATTAAAATGAATAAAGAAACAACAAGAAAGTACAGACTTACATATACAAAGTGAAGGCTACTGTCAAAGCACTGGGCCTTCCAAAAGCAGACAGTGGAACCTTGTTGTTGGACAGTGATGGTGTGGCAGATCCTGGAACAATGTTAGCAGCTGTCAGTGGATCGGCTGCTGAATCTATGATCTGCACTCCTCCAGGAGCCACTGAAGAAGTTTTGCGTCGGAAAGGACCACCTTCCAACTTGAACTTCTCTACAAGAGCTGCAATCTGATGATTAGATTCTATGAAACGTTCCCTTGATCGACGATCGACTGTAGACAGGCACACTGCAAACACCAAAACTTGTCACATTAGGTTACCAACACACAATTACAAGTGTGTACTGTTCAGTTCCAGGGCAATTCACTGTCACATTAGGTTACCAACACACAATTACAAGTGTGTACTGTTCAGTTCCAGGGCAATTCACATGGGATTTCTGGTGGACAAAGTAGCACTTGAGCCACTTTTACTGCAAGTACCTTGGTTTTTCCCTCTCAATTTTTAAGCTGTATAAGATCAAATGTAAACTGTTTCTTGAACTAGCACATACGCAGACCTCTGTAACACTGTGTGTGTACTGTTACTGGTGTGTATAAATGGTTTGCAGAATTACATAGCTATATGCATGTTCAGCACTGGTACTGGTGGTCTGTGTAGCAAATAACTTTTATAATTGTATTGTGTCAAGTGAGATTCTGCATACAGACTGTACCACAGTCTGTATACAGACTGTACCACAGTGTGGTGATATTTGTAACTGTCTCAAGTGATTACTACAGTCTGTATCATGACATGTACTACAGTCTTTGGCCTGGCACACAGAAGGATTATCTGTGCATGTAAACAAATTGTTCAGTTCTGTTCTAATGACAGCTCCAATGCTTCACATTCATTCACATTTTGGGGCTGATAACACCAGGTCCATTTGCATTTGCAGTGCCAACAGACTCAGTTTCACCCCACCCCGTGAACAAACGGGCACATGGTAGTGCAGGTGGTTGAGGCACTGCGCTATAAGTCGGAAGGTTGCGGGTTCAATTCCCGATGGTGTCACTGGAATTTTTCATTTACATAATCCTTCTGGCTGCACTATGGCCCTGAGGTTGACTCAGCTTCTGACAGAAATGAGTACCAGGAATATTTGCTGGGGGTAAAGGCGGCGGGTGCGTAGGGCTGACAACCTTACCACCTTTATGTGCCAACTGTCTTGAAATCTGGGAGCCTCAACCTCCTGGAACCCTCAGGGCCTGTGCAGACCTGTAATGGGATTGCTTTACCTTTACCTTTACCATGAACAAACAACACAACAGCGTGTTTGTATTGATCTGTTTACATCCTACCCAGAAACAAGTTTAGTTTTATTTTAAATTAGTTTACAAATGTATCCATTTAGAATCTGAGATTTCAAGTAATAAGAATTGTTCAGTCTAACACATCATTTACTGTCAAAATAACTTATATATAGGCTACATGTTTCGGCTTATTGGAGCCATTATCAGGCCTTTACCATAGCACAGATCCAAGTTTTGTACTATTGGGATCCCAAGAGTTTACAGTACTGGAGTATATTGCTTACGTGTACAGTTAAGTTAAAATTATTGGGGTTAAAATGGATTGTTTATTGTAATAAGTTAAAATACTGTATATTTACATTGCCATTAAAATGCCAAGTATAATTATTACATATTTAGTCATGTTACATCTTGATTGTGTAATTGAGGTTTCTCATTGAGGTATCCTCTGTATCGAGTTTAATCTGTTTGTATTTTTAGTATGCTGACTTGTTCAGCGTTTGTTCGGTGGGCATAGCCTCGAAGCTGTGTAGCCCAGATGGCGAGGTGCGGGTTGTTTATGTTCTTATATGTTATTGTCCCCTTCTTTGTGGATTGTTGATCCTTGTCGTATTTTGTGGGGATCAAGGGTGGTATATTTTATTGTCACTTGCTATATTATGTATCACAATATTATATTAGTATATTGTTCTAGAACAATACACTAATATAATATTGTGATACATAAACAACCCGCACCTCGCCATCTGGGCTACACAGCTTCGAGGCTATGCCCACCGAACAAACGCTGAACAAGTCAGCATACCAAAAATACAAACAGATTAAACTCGATACAGAGGATACCTCAACGAGAAACCTCGATTACACAATCAAGACGTAACATAACTAAATATGTAATAATTATACTTGGCTTTTTAATGGCAATGTAAATATACAGTATTTTAACTTATTACAATATACAATCTATTTTAACCCTAATAATTTTAACTTAACTGTACACGTAAGCAATATACGCCAGTACTGTAAACTCTTGGGATCCCAATAGTACAAAACTTGGATCTGTGCTACGGTAAAGGCCTGATAATGGCTCCAACGAGCCGAAACATGTAGCCTATATTTATTGTGACAGTATATGATGTGTTAGACTGAACAGTTCTTATTACTTGGTACCCAATAACACATTGGGATGAATGGCATTAAATCTGAGATTTCCATGGCAACCCAATACAGTTATCTTTGCCTGTCAGCGGGTGACCGGTTGCTGATGTTCTGAAAGACCGCAGTGCGTTCATCTTCAGGAATTGGAAAATCCAATTGGATTGCTTGACCTGATCATGACGGCACTACAGTGCTTTGAAATGTCAGACGCATTGTTCAAGAATTTAAATAAGAGGACACACAAAGGTAGGAAATGTGGCATTTTCTTGTCTTAAGAAAGGAATGTATGCATGTGTATGTTCAGACAGAGCAGCAGGAATTACCTGAGAACTTGGCAGCTTTGATCTAAAGCAGATCAAAATGGCATATGTTAACATGCAAAAAGAAATACAGGTATTCTAACTTCTGTGAACTGAAGTGATGATTTCAAGATGGTCATTTTAAAACATATACCCTGTAATGCAATTATATATATATATATATATATGAAAATTCACTGTTTACCGTTATGCACAGTTCTTGATCTTTGCACACAGCTCACATTTTACGCACATTCAGTTCCTCTGTACAGTATCTCTATATGCAGTCCTGATGATGGCCCAATTTTCAGACTGTAAGATGCAGTCAATATAAACAGAACTGTACTAACTGTGCTTTTATTGTGAATGTCACCAAACACAAAGGGATGTCCCATGTTAAGACTAGACTGTTAAGGTCTATAGATGTTCAAAAACTCGCTGTTCTTAGCTTACCTTAAAACATCAGCTTCAAAACAAACATGTGACACTCACACACTGCTGTCACTGCATTATTAGTATTCGCCTTTCAACATCCTCTCTAAGCTCCACAGAAACACTGCCAGGTCATCAGCACCTGATCATCTCAATCCCTCAACCTGCCTTGTAAAGGTGGTTCTCTTGGGTACATGGCTTGTCCCCTTCTAACCACAGACACTGATCTTTCAGCTGTCCAGTACATTGTTCCATTTATACTTACAGTAATACATCAGTGGGTTTTCCAACTCTGGGCAAGGAAATCCAATGGACCGAAAGTAATCCAACATAAGTCTCGTGCCACCAGTATAAACAACATCTCCCAGGCAGAGATAGGCCACACGATCCAGAAATGGAAACACATCCGACCGTGGCTTTTCCATAGTTAAAACCACTATTCGCCCATACTTGCGTGCGTGGTTTGAAAGAATGGAAATGACAAGATATGTGTTCAGAGGATCCAGGTCCCATGTCGGTTCATCTAGCAGAAGCACAACTGAAATGCAAAACAGTGAACTGTAAATTATAAACAGTAAAGGTGAAGATAAAGGTAAATTTAACCCTGTGCATGCCTTGAAGGCATAGAGTGGCATAGAGGTATATCTCCATTCATTCCTAGTCCTGCCACTTGATGAAGGCAAGCACTCAGTCAGCTGCATACCCCAGCCACTGTACCACCAGGACAGCATGGGTGAGCCTGAGACCTGGTTGGTTTTGGAGAAGAGAAAAGTCTATTGTCCCACCCAGGAATCAAACCCTGGTTTGTTCAGACTAGTGCAGTCACTATACTGATTGTGCTACCCTGTGCTACCCTGCCACCAGAACTGCAAAAAATTTGAAATTAAATTTCATCTGTTCAGATATCTCTGTTCTGCTGCACTGTGACAATTTGGACACAGTGAGTATTATGTGGGTTTGAAGCTATGCTGCTTTTGAACAGTCACACTTGGAACATGAATAGAACAAAAAGTGAGAAACAGGTAGTGGTTACTGAGGCTGTTTATTCTTCTATTACAATTTTACCTTCAACTCACTTCTCATGCACTGTTGTTCACCATCAACATTTTACGTCACTTGACAGCTTTATTCTGGGGTCAGTCACTTTGTCCTGTTACTGATGTTTGCCCCATGGGTGACAGCTTCTTACTGTACCTCTATGTGTCTGACTGCCTGATCCTGATGCTGAAGGCACTATTGCAGTTCAGTCAGCAGTCATGTAACTGTAACTGTCCGTAATACCTGGGTCTTTTACAAGCTGCACACCAATCGCCAGTCTCCGGTATTCACTCTGTGTCAGGTCACCAACTGCCCTGTTAGCCACCTGGGTTAGTGCCAAGTCTGCCATTACTTGCTTCATTCGTGATCTCTTTAGATACCATGACACCTGTACAAGCAAGTGCACCAGTGCAAGAAACAATTTGAAATTCATGTTAAGATATAATAAAGCATACATCAGGCATTTCATCAGTTTTATATGCAGTAGTAGTTACAAATTTTCTGATTTACCTTCAGCAGTCTAATAGACAGTAGACTGTCAATGTTTATGATTGATACTGATAAAGCCATGATAAATATCAAAATATATTTTAAATGTAAAGTGCTTATTTGGTTCCAAGAAACTGTGAAATGCCAGTAATAGAAATGTAAAAGAACATCAACGACCATAAAAAAAGCATGCAACTTGATCTTAGCAATACAAAACAGTACTTGTGCTCTGGAGTTAGGAAGCACAAAAATAATCTGCCTCATAAAGACAGAACTTGACTGAGTTGGTGATCTGTACAACAGCTGGACAGTGGGGGAAGCAGACCCACCAACCATGTGGTCTCCCGCCAATTTGTCAGAACCGGTCACAGTAGGTCAAAAGAATAATGACAAAAAGAACAGCAAACTTCAGAACTTTTGAGACTATATTGTATAGATCAGAAAACATACTTGTCTATCAATTGTAGCTACTGTACATTGTGGTACTGCCAAAGGACAGCATAGCTACTGTACATTGTGGTACTGCCAAGGACAGCATAGCTACTGTACACTGTGGTACTGCCAAGGACAGCATAGCTACTGTACATTGTGGTACTGCCAAGGACAGCACATACATCTTGGGCAAAGAATGTCCACTTATGCTTGCTACAAATACAAGATTGAAAAATAAACTTTCAAATTTTTATTTCCATCAAAGCATGCAGCAAGTATACAATAATAACATTTTATATGCATGAGAAAAAGCCTGATAATGTTTTAGGAGTAAATCAAAACATAATGGATTTTGAATAGAACTGAAAACCACCAACTGTCAGTAGAAACATAATTAAGAAATTAACAAATGAAGCTTCCAGTGATCTTAGATTTGAAGTCACTTTCTCACCTTCTTGAGATAACTGAATTGGAACATAAATATTTTTTGATATTTCCCAATTTATATCATGCACATGCATTAACCAACTTTACCTTTTATTACACACATACGATTCTGGCAAGTGTCTAATAGTCTTCAGTGGCACTGTAACATGCCAGTATTTCTGGGTATCATATTAAAGTTACAATAACATACAACACATATTATAAAATCCATACTTGTTAATCACGAATGGATGAATCTAAATATTACATCAAGAAATGCTGGCATTTTATTTTGATGTAGCTACATATGGTGACACTGAATGTGGGGGTTTAAATTAGAAACAGGCATGTCAGAATTGTATAATATGTGGAATAAAATGCTGATGTTGGTATCTGCATATGTGACACTGTGTCAGCCACAATATAAAGGCAGCAGGTGTTAACAAACAAAACCTTAGAAGCAGTTGTAATGTGACCAGCATAGTGCAGCGTCTGCTGTACTGTTAGTCCAGGCAGCAGGTCACACTTGTGAGTGACATAGCCACAGTTCTGCTGAAACAGTCTCAGGGACATGTGAGCACCATTTAGTAGGATTTGTCCTCTGGTGGGGCCTTGTGCACGACGAGATATTACTTCCAATAACGCCCTTTTTCCACTACCTGAAATGGGTATTAGTACAATTTAATTGATTTAGAAAGCACAGCGTGTGTAGATACAATTACACACATGCAGTAAAAACACATTAAAACTGTTCATATGTGCAACTTCTTGAAACTTGATACAAAGACGTATTTAAAAGTTATATTGTATTATACCTAAAATATCTGACTAGTCAGAATTATTGCTGTTGGACATGTTGCAATGAAATTAGTCACTGAACTGATTAACTGTTCATTACAGTTTGCCTTAGCCTCAGCACTGAATTGTAGCATGGCCCAACTTTCAAGTGCTCCATTTCTGTGTCAAACATTTATACTTCATACAGTTAATTTAACCTTTTGGCACCAGAGTTTTACATTTAAATTTTAGCACACCCTGTATGTAAAATGTGAATAATACAGGAACCAGAAAAGGTAGCATTATGAAATAAACGACATTTTGAAGAGAAAAACGGAGATTGTGCAGCATGTTTAAAATACTCAGTACTTATGGTTGTTGAAAAAAATACATAAAATGCAACATCTGGAGGGTATCGGTACTCCCGTCCTATATATAGGACGCACGGTTCTTAAAGGTTAAAATGTTCTAATTAATTACTTTCTATCAAACTGTCCCCTGAAAGTGTGTGTGTGTGTGTGTGTGTG
>Ga0268261_10002437_pt1 | contig 13321 bp, 11 predicted proteins | sample TergutNc150P1_FD_190353 | JGI IMG/M metagenome (GOLD analysis project Ga0268261, IMG submission 190353) | Nasutitermes corniger P1 segment gut microbial community from laboratory colony in Florida, USA - Nc150 P1 (SPAdes) (version 2) | ecosystem: Host-associated > Arthropoda: Insects >... | reverse complement strand
CCATGTGTTGGTGACAATCAGTCCATTTCTTTCACAGAAGTTAATAAGCATTTGGCCTCTGTGATTCTTTCTTCCTAGGTCATGTGGTCCAACAATGTTCCTATATGGTTCATCTCCAACAACACCATTCCAGTCCCCCATTATAATGGTGTTTGTGTTACCCTTTCCATCTTCATCAAGAATTTCTTCAATTACGCCATACAACTCTTCAACTTCATCATCTTCATGCTCCGATGTTGGCATGTACACTTGAACATATCCACTAATAATTGATCTCTTGCTCAAAGTCCTCTGCTATTCTTTTGAGCAGTTACTACATACTGATTAAACCAGTAACACCAACCGCAACACTGACTCAGTGTGGCACTGCACATGCTCTAATAAAAGGGTAATGTTGTCTCTAATCGTGCGATGAAGGTATAAAATAGGAGCACAAAGACAGTTGCAGTCCTGCTATATGCCATCTAGCATGCAGCCTACAGGGACAAATTTACCTTTATCATTACCAAACGTAGAAGAGTGGTCCGCTTCACACCCCAGCCTCTTTTCATTTTGTGGTGGACACAAGAGCAAGTGAGGACAGTTAAGAGAAAATAAAAATTTCTTGCACCTGCAAACCCCAAAACAGTCCAACCTACTCACTATACTGACCACACTATATGTCATACCAGCTCTCATGCAATAACAAGCACATCCAAATTCAGTATTAAATGTAAATTAAATGCCTCAATATGTCACTTCCCATCAAATTATCATCGGTCCCTCTTGGTTCTAGACCAACCAGGATAGTGAACTTGGTATAATGACCAGGCTACAAGGTAAACAATCTGTGGTTCGATTCATGGCATCAGTAAGAAACCACTCTCTTCTCCAAAATGTCCAGAATGGCTCTGGAGCCCATCCAGCCCTCTGTGAATACCAGGGGCTCCTTTTGTCAATGTTTCAAAATAAGTGCAGCTATACATCCATACTTCTTCATGGTGTGGACAGGGACAACTTTGTTTTCCCCATTCTACATGGACTCCACTGAAGGATGAAAAATCTGTGTGGTCCCTTTTGAAACTACTGTACATGCTCCCTCATTCCAAAACAACCAATTTTCTTTTATTTTAGATGAAATTCATATATTTCTCTATGACATTATTTTGCACTGAAAAATATTACTAGGGAACCTCTCCATCAGCCATTAAAAATGTTAATGCCAGGAGTGCACAAATTTTCCAATAATCTAGCAGGAACCTCAGAATTCTAGGCACCAAACAGGTGATATGTGGCAAGTTCCATACTGGACCCACAACTATTAGGCATTACCATGCAAAATTTAGGCAAGCAGGTTCAAACCATTACCTGCTCAATATACTGAAAACTGAAGAAATAAAATAAGAATAAGATTTTCAATGTATACTTCCCACTGTAAATCAAACACAGGACAACTTAAAAAGTTATGTACAGTATACTTACCCGATGCCTATTTTTTAATTTGACAGGAAGGCACATATTACATGTCTCACAGTGAAAGAATTTATCTCGTCCACCAATACGGCATATTCCACAGCCATCACAATGGTACTGATTCTTTTCTTCATCATCAAAAAGCTTACATTCCAAGCATGTATACTAAAAGTAAAGATAACTGTGTTGACTTTTAAATTGTGTAAAATAACAGTTCCAAAATTAAGTTTATGGACATTAAATTCACTTATGTGAGGCAAGTGCTAGGGCTCAACTAATATGCTCATATGGAGCTGGGCCATTAATACGTGATTATATGCTTAAAGTGGTGTTATGTAGGAACTATATCTTTAATCATGTTCCTGAGCAAAGCAGCAGTCATGGGAGCTTCATTACATAGAAAGAATGTACCTGCTGGGAATTTAAATTCCACTTTACCCCAACACGCACATCTCTAAGTAATGACTCCAGCTTCTTATCAGACCACCTGCACACCTTCTGAAAATATATCTCAGCCCATGTGACAGTTCTTGAAAGGGATGGACAGTTCACATAAACTAACATTTCCAGTGTGTTACACAAATAATCTACAACACACAATACATTGAAATCTGAAGACTGGGGAGGTCACAATCTGCAAACTATCCAAGGTTCGTCAAATACCTCTGAGAAGTTTGTTGTGTCAATTGTGGGAAGGTGCTGTATGCAGTAACGACATATTTTCTCTCTATCCATTAATTCTCTATGGAATGGGTGTCAGAATCGTATAAACAGTGGTTATAATCTTTCTATTAAAAAAACACAGACTCTGTGATTTTGCCTGCACTCACTACACAACAAACTCAAAATTTAGGCCATGGAAAGGAACATCACAAACAGCATACAAATATTCTAAACACCAATATCTCTCCCTGTTGCTGTTTACATCACTATTTACTGTAAGGCATGTCTCATCTGAGAAAAACACAAGGTCTGGATCACAAAACAGTTCAGAAATACTGGCCTCTTGCTTCAAAGTCTAGAGAAAGGAGTTGTTGTATGGCTTTAATTTCACAGGGGCATGGTTTTAATTCTGTCGCCATGTACAGTACTGCTGACACGGTAATTTTTACAGAACTTTTGATAAAATTTTTTCCATTATGCATATTTTGCAGAAATATTGCAAATAGGCACTCTTTGCTCAACACATTACATTTCTCACATATACAATGTCCATCTGCTTTGCATGAATTGTAACACATCATAAAATGCCCATCTCACGCTCCACTGCCTGTAAGATAAGGAAAGTCCAGGTAAATTCCCCTTAACAAGGTGAGATTGTACTTCCTTTCACTCAGGGACATAATTAAAGGTACTCTCTGGATATCTACATGTTTCAGGTGAACCATTTATGAATATGGTGAAATAAAATATGACTTACTAGCACCTTAATATATCACACAGACCAGACCTGTCTTCACATGAGCTTTCGCTGGTGCCCTGAAAAAGTTCTTATGAACATGGTATGGTCTCAGTGTTCAGCATTTCAGCCTTCCTTGTGTCTAACTTCTGTGACCAGTTCCACTGAACTGGAATGAGATCACATGGTTGGCAAGTCAAGTTTACCTGTTACCCTGCCATTTGGCCCATCACCCTCAGGTCAGTCAAGCCCAGTCTTTCATTAAGAGAGGTCGATTACTTTTGTGCTTTAGGTATGAGACTCTCCTTCAATAATTTATGGTATTTTATGCTTTTAGAAATTTGCTGCATTCTATTAATAAAAATTATTCATGTCTTTTGAGGTCTTTCATATTTTTATTAGTTGTAATTTGTTGTGTTCTAATGACCAAACTGGCATTTTACATTCTAAACAAATTACAAAGTTCATGATGGTTTGGTTTTATGGGCCCCAGTAAATCACAAACATTGAGACTACTAAATATATATATTCCATGCAGCTCTTACATACACAGTGGGGCAGAAAAGTAATGAGACTGATTTTCTTTTAACCATGAATTTTATTCTTTTTACAAATCAAGGTTAACCCCTTCAAAATAGTTCCCTTGGGCAGCTACACAGCGACGGAGGTGTTGTTTCCATTGTTCGTAGCAGTGCTGGAAGGCTTCTGCTGGAATACCTTTCAGCTCGTCGGTTACACTCTTCTGGATATTATCCAAAGTACCAAAATGGCGCCCTTTCAAGTGGTTTTTGAGCCAGGGGAATAAAAAGAAGTCACAGGGACTGAGATCCAGCAAATAGGGGCCCTGAGGAACCACAGGAATGTTTTTTTCTGCCAAAAATTCATTGATGGAGACTGCTGTGTGACATGGGGCATTGCCGTGGTACAGCATCCAAGTGCGTTCAATGCCTGGTTGCACACGTGCCACCCTTTTCCTGAGTCTTTCAAGGACTTCCCGATAAAAACTTTGATTGGCAGTTTGTCCTGGTGGCACAAATTCCTTGTGGACGATCCCCTGACTGTCAAAAAAACAAATAAGCATCGATTTGATTTTGGATTTGCTCATTCTCGCTTTCTTGGGATGGGGAGTGTTTGCAGTGTGCCACTCCTGACTTTGGTGTTTTGTCTCGGGGTCGTAATCCAAAATCCATGATCATCATCTGTGATAACGCGACTGAAGAATTCTGGCTTCCAGTCACGGCGGTCCAGAAGATCAAGGCACACATCCCTCTGATTGGTCTTCTGCTCAGTCGTGAGGTTCTCTGGAACCATCTTGGCGCACACTTTTCTCATGTCCAAATCATGTGTTAAAATTTGATGGATGGTAAACTGGTTCAAATTTAACTCACTACTGATCATTCTCAACATCAATCGACGATCTGACCTCACAAGAGACCTCACTCTTTCCACATTGTCATCCGTTTTTGAGGTTGAAGGTCTTTCAGCACGAGCTTCGTCTTCCACTTGTTCTCAGCCTTCTGAAAAGGACTTGTGCCATCTGAACACTTGTGCCCTGGATAGGGAGTGTTTTCCATAAGCCCTTTGTAACTTTTTATAAGTCACAGTAGCGGATTCACCAAGCTTTACACAAAATTTGATGGCACAACGTTGCTCAAACTTTTGCCGGTCCATTTTCGTAACGCACCTCACAAATACAACTTCACTTCAGATGCTCTCAACAATTGCGTAGCAACTGTAGCAAGTTCAAACTTGTACTGAGTCTATGGCAGGGGTTAACCTGACTGCCATGTGAAGGGGGAGGCAGCAGCATTGTCAGTTCATGCACAGTGTTGCCAGTTTCATTACTTTCCTACCACACCTTGTATATAGATTATCACACAACCACTGGAAGTATAATATATTAACTACACGACAGTGAGAAGTGTTCAGTGGGACAATAAATCCAAACATTCCATAAAAATTGGTTCCTAAAGTTACAGGGATGGATGTAGAAAATCAACACAGTGCATTTGTACATTAATGAAAATGAAAAAATCCAAATTCCAATATTTTTTTCCTTTCCTCACCCATGACACGTGAAATCATCCAAAAATCATAAGACAACATATTGGCTTACCTTCCCAAAACGTAATGAACAATTTTCACATTCTGCCTGGACCTTCTGCCTAGTATCACAGTTTGTGCACACAAGTTCTGTCACATCTTTCCTATTTACACAATGGCTCTCATTTTCATCATGACAGAAACGACATGTATATATTTTATTGCAGCAAGGTGTCTGAAAATAAGGATATAAACATATGAAAAGCAACAAAACTATACACTATGTTACGATTGGACAACTAAAGGCAATAAAAATTGTACATCTGAAAAAATTTACAAACACAAAATCAAATATTGCATGCCCAGTACAAATATCTCCCTCTCCTTGTCAAGAAACAAAGTAAATTTACACAATTTCTGTGTGGAGTGCAAAACAAGTCAACTCACATCTGTACATGGTAGGAAACATCTATGGTGATGACATAATGTCAAGAGATAAGTAGATCTTATGAAGCAAGCAGATTTAGGGAAAAATTAACAAGCCACAGTACAATTACCCACGTCAGTGAAAAATACGAACATGGAGTATGTGGAGGCATCAATGCCAATAGGTGCATCACAATCCCCAAATCTGTCACAGAAGTTGAACCAAATTACATCTCAGTGTGGAGGATTATTGAGAAACTGGATGTATGTCACAACTTTTGGACAGGTGCTTTATAAGATAAGACCATCACATATGGAACATTTCTGGCAGTACACTTTGACCTTTAATGGTCAAAGAGGAAAACACTATCCGAGTAATTTAAATGTCTTCTTCATACAAAGGGGAAAAGAGTAACCTACAGTGCCGTGACATTTTTAAAATTTTCTACATTCATAAAGATGATGCTCTTATTTGCCATATTATCTAATAACCTTGTACAAGTACAAAAGTTCATCCAAAAATTATATCTAGTTAAAATGTCCACTTATAAAAAATAATGTTTCTAACACTCTTAAGATTATTGCAGTACTCACAAATTATTTACAAATGTCTTGAAGCAGGCGTTTGTATTTTCTTTTTTCTCAAAGAAAAACTAAAATACACATATAAAGGCCTTTCCAACAAGTTTCTGTTCTTTCATGAAGCCTTCTGTAAACCCACGCCACTTTCACCCTAAGAAATGCTACTGTAAAATACCAGTTCAGTAAGAACAGTGGTAATATTTACTTCTGTAGGCATGCTCTGCTTTTCCAGTTTAACACAAGCTGATCAGACTAGCATACAACCCCACACTGCAGTCTGAACACTTAAATTTCCTTCTTATTGCTTTGTTGATAGAACATGCACAGCAGACAATTCTCTTCCATTTCAATGGCCAGTGTTTGTTGTGTATTGTGTCAAGTCTTTTCAGTTGGCTGACAGATGGGACTTGTCTTTCTTGTCTTTTACTCTGAGTTCTAGACACCCTTCCCATTTCTTGTATCAGGTCCCTCGGCATGGGCATGGGCATGGGCATGTCAGTCATATAGTCAGTGAACCACAAGTGGCATTAATGATAAAACTGTTGAGAACAGTGAATTCCAGAAGATAAAAAAAAACCCTTCTTTGTGAATTTCCAGGACCATCTGCTGATGTAGGAAGTAGGAAAGGTTCAGTATCCAGTCAGAACTGTCCTCTTACCCCATATGTCCATCCATACATTGTTCTACTATGGCCAGTTTCAGAGGCTTTCCATGCTCATCACAGAAATTACTCTCTACTGGTAAAGAAAGCATGTTTGTCAGCACATTTACATATTGTCTGTCTTTCCACACCATCTAACAAGTTACCCTTCATCCTGGTCCCTATGTCACCACATTTCTGTTTAATTTAATGTCCAATACTCTTAGGCATCACTCTTCCATTTGGCCTAACAGTACCACAGCAGTTTAGTTTCTTAGTACAAACATCATCACACTACAATGAAGATGAGCTGTCCACATACAATTTATGTGCCATATTTTCAGTTCTTACCCATTTGGGAGTTTGATGTAAAGGTACATAATACCTAATAAGATTTTCAACATGAAGATGAAAATCTACAAACCTTTCCAATACTACCCCACTCTTACCTACTAGCAGTTACCTACTACTGTTATGATGAAAAACCCATACTAAGGTTGATGTAACCAACCGCTTTGGCAGCATGGGTTACTGAGCAGACAAAGCATGGGGGTCTGATGGACCCAATCATAAAGGTCTATCAGATGGGGTAGGAGGGACCCTTGAACTTGGTTGCAATACTCCTAAGAGAAGGACAATCTGAAATCTAACCAAGGGTAGATGACACTCTGGAAGCTGTGGCGAAAGAACGTCATAAAAGGGAGTAAACCCTGATTAAAAATCCTGGCCCTTCAGGTTGAAGGTTTTACGATGGGCTAAACCCCCACTTAAGTAAAAGAATCCATGGTTAGGAATTTCTCTAAGGAGCCTCAGAAGAAGGAGATAAATGATGATGAAACATGGATGTGAAAAAGAAACATGAATATTGGAACATGGAATGTGAGAAGCTTATTCTGGTCAGGAGCACTAAAAGTGCTTCCTAATGAGCTGTCAAGTTTAGATTTTGACATAGTAGCACTTCAAGAAACACAATTGGAAAGTGGTATACAAAAATTTGATAACTTTACATTATTTAATAGCAGATCAGGAGGAAAAAAACACGAATTTGGACGCGGATTTTATGTAAGAGGAGAATTTTTAAAATACTTTAAAGACTTTAAAATTCTAAATGAAAGAATATGTTATTTGAGATTAAAAGCTGAATGGTTCTCCTGTACCTTGATAAATGTACAGGCACCAACAAACGAAAAAATGTAAGAGGTAAAACAAGAATTTCATAATTTATTAGAACAAAATATAAATCAAATAGCTAATTCACACAGTAAAATAACACTTGGATATTTTAATGCAAAGGTTGGTAAAGAAGACATATATAAACCCACCATTGGCAATGAAAGTTTGCATATTGAAACCAACAACAACGGAATACAAATGATTCAATTCGCAATATCTAAAGGTTTTAATGTAAGAAGTACAATATTTCCACATAAAGATATCCACAAAGAGATATGGTACTCAGCAGACGGTAGGACAGCAAATCAAATAGATCATGTCTTAATTAGCAACATATTTAGAAGTGCAATAACAGACATCAGGGGGCCAGACATTGGATCAGATAACAACTTATTGAAGATAAACTTTAAGTAAAATTAAGGGTACAAACTGAAAAGAAATATAATGAGGAAAGATAAATTGTGAATATTTTTCAAAATTCAAAGTGGAAACAAGAATATGCTATAGAACTTAACAATAGGTTTGAAATATTGGAAAATATGAAAGATGATGATAATATTGACAATAATATTAGTGAAAAATGGGAAAATATTAAAACAATAATCAAGGAAACAAAGCAACAGCTGGTAAAAAAGGAAGAAAGCACAGAAACATTAAAAACATAATGATACAATGAGGAATGCAAAATTGCAATAGAAGACATGAAAAAAGCAAGAGAAAAGTGGTTAATAAAAGGAAGAAGGGAGAATGAAGAGCAGGAGTATCACCATAAAAGAAAAGAAGCACACAAATTAATTAGGTATAAGAAAAAGTTGTACATTAAAAATGTAACAGAATCAATAGCAGAAGATCAAAAGCATAATAACGCAAAGAAAGTGTATCAAACAATAAACCAATTTAAGAAGGGATATCGACATAAATTTAGCAAGATTAGGAACAAAAAAGGGGAATTGGCAATGAATACTAAAAAGAGAGCAGAAATATGGAAAGAATAGTTTGATAAATTACTAAACACAGAAGAACCAAAGGGATTAATTAAAATATGAAATAGAGAAACTAATAAAGTTGAATTAGAAGAACTTACTATACAAGATACAAAAAAGGCAATGAGAAACATAAAAAATAACAAGGCAGCTGAAACTGATGGAATACATCCAGAATTAATAAAATATGGAGAAAATAAACTATTGAATAGAATGTATGAGCTAGTAAGAAGAATTTGGGAGGAGGAAAGAATACCTGAGGAATGGAAAGAAACAATAATAGTTGCTATATATGAGAAAGGAGAAAAAGATAGTTGTGAGAATTACAGGGGAATAGCATTAGGAAATGCAGCTTACAAAATTTTGGTGAATATGATTATGGAAAAAAATTAAACCATATACTGAAAATGTTACTGGGGACTATCAGAATGGACTCAGAGATGGAAGATCTGTAATTGACAACATATTTGTACTGAAATTAACAAACAAGAAAATCTGGGATTATAGTCAGAGTGTACAATATTTATTTATTGATTTTCAAGAGGCAAATGTCTCTGTACATAGAGACATGCTATGAAAATTTATGGAAGAATTTAAAATCCCTACAAAATTAATAAATATGTGTTAAACATGTGTACAAAAGAGAAGATGTGATGTTAGAATAGAAGGAACACTGGCATCCTTTTTTGAAAATGAAACAGGATTGAAAGAGTGTGACTCTCTATCACCTACATTATTCAACTTAGCAGTAAAAAAGTGGTACAAAGCATAAGAATGATTCCTAGTGGTATAAAAATTGGTAAAGAACAACTCAATGTATTAGCATAGGCAGATGACATTGTATTAATTGGAAAAAATAAAATTTGAAATAAGACAACTCTTTGTAGACAGAGAAAACATTACTGGAATGTTAGGACCATACATAAAGCAAGGAAAAACAAAATATATGATAGTGGAATGGAAAAATAGTTTAAAACAAAATAAAATAGGACAATTAACAATAAAAAAATTATACATATAAAAGGGCCGAAAATTTTAAATTCCTAGGTGTTATACACAATGAAGATAAAAATCACTAAATAGATTTAAAAGAAAGAACAAAAAATGCTAACAAAACATACTTTATGCTACACAAAATTTGTTAGAAATAAAAATATATCTAAAAAACTAAAATAAAGACTAAAGAACGCAATAATAGACAAAACTTCAACATATGCATCAGAAACCTGGATACTAACAAAGAGAGATGGAAAGCAAATAAACATTTTTGAAGGGTAAGTGTATAGAACGTTAGGCCCAATATATGACAATGAAGAAGAAAACTGGAGAATACTGACCAGTAAAGAAATCTATGCATGGTTAAAAAACCCACTATAAGAGAGACAATAAGGTGAAATAGATTACACTGGTTTGGGCATGTAGAGAGAATGGAAGAAAACAGAATTCCCAAAAAAAGTATTATATATGAATTTGGAAACAAGGCTGAGAGGAAGACCAGGAAATAGATGGCAAGATGAAGCGAGGGAGGATGGAAGACTAGTTGGTGAAAACGGGTGGAAGGAAAGGTTATATAACAGACACGAATGGAAGAAGGTCCTGAGAACAAGGAATCGTCGCATTCTGCACATGCCAATGGAATGAATGAATTTTCAGTTCTTGCAGTAAGCCCTGTTCCTGTTGCATCAGTAGCTGTCATTGACAGAGTGGCAAGTTTCCTCTCTCTAGCTGAATAAAAAGTCACATGGTATGTAGGCCTATAACTCTTAGCATCAAACAGCTTGCAATTTTAATGTGAAGCCTTCTGTGTTTCTTTGAAACATACAGTCTGAAAAAGACTCTATCTTTAAACAGCACTACCATTTCATATATTATATGTTAAGATGGGCTGTAATATGCGGTTTATGATTCAAAGAGTTTGTCTTTTCTACAGCTAGTCATATATTTCATGTATCGTGCCTGGTTCATTTTTGTCGTCACTGAAATGCAGAAATCTGGCTACATGAAAGAATCTGCCTTGTAATTGTGTTTTATAATGTTTCATAGTGCTTTAGATAAACATGCATCAGTAAGAATTTACAATCCATTGTGTTATGTCACAATTCTTATATTGCCATTTTAATGCACCAGGAAGTAACGCACAAAGGAATGCCAGACGTGTCTGCAGCTGTGGTAGAGGAACTGAGCAGTAACCTGCCACACATATTTTATTGCTCTAACTGATCACACTCAATTATTGAGAACAAAACAGGCATAAACATATGAAATGGCAGTATTCAAAATCACATACAAATACTTAAAGCAAAAGTAAGTAAGTTTGCCTTTGTTCCCCTACTGCAATAACCATTTCTATGAAGATTTGTTTGGGGTTTCCCCGCCCCCAACCACTATTTCAAGAAGGAATATAAACTCATTCATGAGCACTCAAATAAACAGATCCATCACCTTAGAGCTTGATACAATCACATACAGTCGGCTCCAAATTTTGTAGCTCTAGCAGACACCTAAAATTAATTGTTGCATAAACTAAAATTTAAAATAAATATGTACCAATTTAAAAAATACTCTAAACTAAGTGAGATAAAAAAATATGAGGATTGTATCAAACTTTGGGAAAGGGGAGACGGATTTATCTTAAGAATGAGCTTTTCATCTGAAGTGTTTCGGTTTAAAAATGTATGAAACACATGGAACGGCATCAGCATGTGCAGGAATGGCCATTTCCAATGACAAGAACCCTGGCCATCAACAGCTCCAATAGGGTTTAAATCTCCATTACTTAAAAGGTTAAAGTGCTGACCCCATACTACTAAACTGCTTCCTAACTGCCCCTATCAAAAATGGACACACATTACAAAGTAACAGTTGCATATCACAACATTGCAAATATGCCTAACAATGGAAAAAGGTATACACTACCAACACTTTATTCTCAATCCCATGTTCTACTTCAGCTTAAAACATCCAAAAACACATAACACACAAAACTGTTTGTCACACTCAAGCTTAAATGGTTAGTCTGAAATAGAATCAGCATCCACATTTGTATCTCTGTAATTTTAATAGAAAAATCTTTTAATAGTGGTATTCATAATTATAAATTCCTTTAACAGAATAGGCCTGAAAGTGGGTTACATAACCTGGATTCAGTTCACAGAAGCTTTAAAATAAACAGATCTTGACAAGCTTGGGGTTTCCCCGCCCCCAACCACTATTTCAAGAAGGAATATAAACTCATTCATGAGCACTCAAATAAACAGATCCATCACCTTAGAGCTTGATACACTCACATACAGTCGGCTCCAAATTTTGTAGCTCTAGCAGACACCTAAAATTAATTGTTGCAATGAGAAACATAAAAAATAACAAGCCCTTCTGATGACTTTCTGATATTTAGTGCCCAGGATCAGGTGCACAAGCTGTGTACATGCACATAAACACACAACATAGGGTACAATACATATTCTCCTACAGCTATGGCCTAGGGACCGCCACGTTTTTTGCTAGCAACTAATTTGTGATAGTAAAATTGTTTTCAGGTTGTTACATTAAGCTACAAACTAACAACGTAACAACACAGGCAATGTACACATACAACTTAACACTGTGACATACTACACAGTGCGATCCATAAGTTTTAGGACTGATTTTTTTTAAATAAAAAAACTAGAGTGATCTACTGGCCAACCCACTAACTAAGTATTATCAACCAACATCTGTTCACACACCTAGTTTCGTTTGTTTATCTTCGACAGTGTATGAGTTATAACTTGCCTTGTAAAGTCAGTTTTCTTTATACATCATGGGTGGCAGAAATGAACACAGCAGCCATAAAATTTTGTATCAAAGCTGGTCTATCTGCGACAGAAACACTAATATTGGTGCAAAAGGCTTATAGGAATGAGACTCTGAACCAATAAAACGTTTTTAGGTGGTATTCTCGATTTTGAGATGGAAAGGAGCTGGTAGATGACGAGAGAGGTGGCTGTCCAAAATCAACTCGAACTGAAGTAAACATCGTTGCTGTTGCTGATTTGGTCAAAAGTGACCGTTGAATCGCATCAGGAATGAAAGCAGAATCCTTGAACATCCCCAAGACTGTAGTTCTTCGAATTCTGAAAGAGGATTTGGGAAAGAGAAAGTTGTGTGCATGTTATGTTTCACACTCCTTGACACCTGAGCAAAGGGAAGATCGAGTCACATCTTGCCAAGACATAATTGCGATGGCCGAGGCAGACAAAAATTTTTTTAACAAAATTATTACAGAAGATGAGGCCTGGTGTTTTGCCTATGACCCTGAAACTAAGAGAGCTCTGAATGGGTTGGTAAAACATCCCCTCGGCTGAAGAAACTGAAATTCCAAAGGCCCCACATCAAGACCATGTTGATAATTTTTTTACTCTCAAGGCATAGTGCACAAAGAATTTGTACCAGACGGAAAAACAGTAAATGCAGAATATTATAAAGGAGTAACGGATCGCCTCCTGAAGCATATTCCATGGGTTCGTCCAGCTGCGTTCTGCTCTGGAGGCTTTTTCTTGTTGCATGATAATGCGCCCGCCCACAAAGCTGCAAGTGTTTGCCAGTTTTTCACCCCAAAAAATGTTACAACCCTTTTTCACCCCC
>Ga0268261_10002436_pt1 | contig 13325 bp, 7 predicted proteins | sample TergutNc150P1_FD_190353 | JGI IMG/M metagenome (GOLD analysis project Ga0268261, IMG submission 190353) | Nasutitermes corniger P1 segment gut microbial community from laboratory colony in Florida, USA - Nc150 P1 (SPAdes) (version 2) | ecosystem: Host-associated > Arthropoda: Insects > Digestive... | reverse complement strand
TTTCATCATTGTTTTTAGTTCGTGTATTTCACTTGGTTGTGGGTTGATTTGCTGTTGTTGGGTGGGTATTTGTTGCATACTTGAAGTGGCAGTCTCGTACTGTTGTTGCTGTGATGTGAGCGCGGCAGAGTTTGATGTGCCAGGTCTGGTGTATGGATGGGGTTCGGTGGCGAGGGGTTTACCTTGAAGTTGGTTTCTCAGTGGTGGAAAGGTTCGTTTTTGTATTTCTTTGTAAACAGTGCATCCTTTATAGTTGGCCGGATGGCTTCCGTTGCAAAGGACGCATTTGACATGTTCTGATTTTTCTTTATGTGGGCAATGTTTAGTGTTATGATTGCCTGCGCATTTGACACACCTTGGGCTGTGATAACAGTAGGCTTGGGTATGTCCATATCTCTGACATTTGCCACATTGCGATATGTTTCGCTTAGGTCTTGGCGGTTCAAACCTCACTTTAGTGTAATTTAGTATCTCAATTTGATAGATGTCTTTATTATTTTCATTTGGTTTTAGGTTGACAAAGAATAATGACAGGGGTATGTTAGTCCATTGTTGTCTGATGTTGTATACGTTTATTACTGTATGTCCATGGTGCTCAATAGCCGATTTTATGTCTTCTACATCAGTGGAGTAGTGCATACCCCTGAGGACTGTACAGAAACATCGTTCTTCTTTGGGTTGGTATGTATGGAACTCTGTATGTTTTTCTATCAGTGCTTGTATGATTGTTCTGTATTTGTCGGCGGATTTTGGTTGAACTTTGACTTGATTGCCATTTAGAACTTTGAGTTCGAAGTCATATCCAGATACAGTTACTAACAACTCTTTGAGTGGTTTTATATTGTGTACTCCAGCTACAAATATTGGTGGTGGTTTGGGTGATTTGTTATTTGCTTTTTCTCCTCCTTCATCTTGGTCATCTTCAGTTAGTGCATCAAATCTGTTTGTAGTTTGTGGGGGTGGCGGGTTTAGCCAGTAGTCGTGTAATTTGATTTGTATGATGTTTTGAGTGTGAGTTTCAGGGATATCTCTTGGTTGTTTCTTGTAGTCTACTTTCTGCCACTGGGGCTCAGGTGACTTGGGCAATGCTGGGAATGTAGAGGTATATTGTTGGTGTTCCATGGGTTGAGTGTGATCACTATGTACAGTGTATTGAGTTAAGGAATGTACTTGCTGTTTTTGGTTGTAGTTGGGCGTCCTTAGCTGCTGGTGCTGTGTCTGCTGCATCGCACTCGGTTTTTGGTGAGAATGGTCGAATGATCCCTCCGCTTCAGGTTGTGTATACTGCACGGGCACTTGGCCCTGCATATACTCCATCTTCGCTGTAGACGCACAGTGTTGAATTTGTAGGCTATTTTCCGCGTTTAACGATTACTGGGTATCTATACGTTCCTCGTATGAGTGATGTTAATACCAATATTAGGATGGCCGACACTGAACGGGGGTCAGTTACATTGTAAATATCACAAGCGTCAGGCGGAGCGAAAGGCACACCTCCTTACTCGGCAAGACTCAAACAGGTACTCAACTACAGATAGAACTTTTTTTTATATATCATTGCCAGTGTCTACAGCCATTCCCAACAAGACATGAAGTCCTAGGTAATACACTCTTTTTGCAAACCTCCATTAAAATTATTCCCCTTATAGTGTGAGTTCATTATTCTGCAGGCATCTCAAGTGATGGTTCAGTATCCACCTACTTCAACAAAGGCACTTCACTCCTGTTTATAATATCTACATTACCAAGTAAATAGGCCTACATAAATACATTATTGTTAATATGATACATTAAAGAAAAATGACAAAATAGTAATGAGGCATCTTACTATATTTACTTACATATATAGGGTTTATTGAATAGTGCTGTCAGTAGCTGAGACTATACAGTCTGCAACTATACGATGATTAATTAATTCAGAAGAATGTTTAGGGATGTGGTCATGGCCTGATGTGAGGTACTACCCTGTACTTTCCTGGATGGTCTGAAAACCATAGAAAGCTGCAATCAGGATGGCAAGTCTCTGGGCCAAGATCTGAACCTGCAAGTTCCCAAATATAAGGTAGAAATGTCACCCACCTGATGACATTTAGTTGACAACAGGTAAAAGGAAAGTACGTCCTATAGATGAAGAGAACCACATCATGGCTTCCTCAGATCTGCCTACCATTGTATCCCTCTAGCTCTTGTCAACCAGCCCAAAGTGTTTGTCAGTAGAAAAGGTTATCACTACCAACATTTGTATCAACAGAATTGCTACACAACAGGAAAGGAATATTAAGAAGTACAACAGAGAGGGAGGCAGATCAATTCAAGGGATATATGGGCAGAGTCAGGCCATGGGACTTCTTTGTGTGGCCTCAGTATAGCTCACTATGTTGATGATATATGTATGTAGTAAATACAGAGCAGTGTTAGTCCAGTAATTATACTCACTCACAAACTCACATCTGCAGGTTGGCTCTCCTGTGGTATCACACCATAGTCCGTCCATTCTTTGCCCTGGATGGATCCAATGTTCAAGCAGGGGTTGAAGCAGCACAAAGCCTGATAACAGAATCTCAAAATGAATTTGGACAGTCTGCATTATTTCTGTTCTTTAAGGGACGTGTTGAAAGACTTAAGGTAAGCTGAGGTAGACTGAAATACATCCTTGAAAGGACTAAAACAGAACACAATCTTTATGTTGTATACATAGACAAAACTAATTTTACATTCCAGGAATGCAAAGCTTAGTCAAAGTGACAATAGGATGTGGAATAAGTCATAAAAGCACAAAACACACAGAACTAGTAAAATGCTAAAAATATAATAAAAATTTCATACAAAGCAATCAAATGTCATTCTCAATCCATTCCATTTGGCAGGTAATAAGACTACCAGTCTTTTTTAAGCTCAGATCTTCAACACTGTATGTTTCATAGACTGACATCTTCCTTCAAATATGGATGTTTAATCATTGTATATCAGAAAAGTTATTAGCTCTGAAATTTGTGTTATTAGTTATTCTCTGCTCATTATCTACTTCTTTACATTAAGCAATACACGATTGGCCTTGCTTGTACTACTGTAACTTATATGAATGTGCATGTGTGTGAGGGAAGGCCAATGCAGATAGCCAAGTATTTCATGTTTCAATAACACCATTAAGCTTAAGCTGACAAATGAATGCCAACTCCTTAGATTTAAAATTCCTTATTTCCAGAGGTTAAAGAAGTTTCGTTGCACAGTTGCAATAGAATATATTTTGTAACTTTGACAGAGACTAAGATGCTTTCTGTTTGCAGTCCAATATTGACGGAGCCCTTGAAGCATACCAGGCAGCTGTGGTGAAGTCTCCACAGAGAGAAATTCAACTGCTTTGTTTGCATGAAGTTGGATGGTGCCATCTGATCCACCTGGACTGGAATCAGGCCTATGAGTATTTCTTTCAGCTCAAACTTAGGTCACGATGGTCAAGAAGTTTCTATACTTATCTTGCTGCAGGTATGTTTCCAAGTGAATACATTCTGTCAATAACTTCAGTTTCATTAATTACTGGCACTTTTAACCAAACAGCACAGAATTACTGCACTTTCTGAATTTGCTGTTCAGACCCCTGAAGACACAGAGAACCAAACCCACTTACTAATAAAAACAATCATTACATGATACTGGGAGGAAGGTAAATCAGTGAATATAACAACTAAGCTACAGGGTGGAGTGAAGAATCAGAGTTTAATTCATGGTGGGGCAGAAATTGTTCCTGCCACTGTGGTAGGATAGAAATTACAGGAAGATAATGAAAAAGAATAAGCAGCTACTGAATGACATGAAGGAAATGAGAGGATATCGGAAATTGAAACAGGAAGCACTAGAGCACACTCTTTGAAAAATTCACTTTGGAAGAGGCTATGGACCTGTCATAGGAGAGACTACATAATGAATGTGTCCCAGGCTGGACATGGTGTCCACCCAGTTTCTTATCAAATATATATTAGGGGTTAAGTTGTTGGGGTATGCAGCTCACTACTCAATTCCATCTAGTGCTAACAGTTAAGAAAGAATGTCATTATAACCACATTCCCCCATACACCTTGCTTGATGTTGTACTGAATTAAGCAAGCACAGGGCACCTTTATATGTTGTTACATTCAATATGCATTGAAATGAAGAATACTATCTTCTGGGACATGACACACATAGTCCCATGCCTTTTTTGGTCCCACCCAGTCCTGGTCCCAACGTATCTGTCGGATTGTTCACAGAGCCTTGTCCTTTCCACTTGGTCCCTACACCTTGCTATGACATACTTTTCTACCATAAAGATGTAAACAGAAGACACACACCACCTGAGACATTACGTGGTATCAGCAGGGGTTTAGTTTGCTTGTTTCAAAGGAACCTACTGCCATCATCTCTTCTTGGATGGCTAAACCATACTGATGAAGGTACTATGATCATATGAAATTTCAAGAACTATCAAACTCAATGACACAGAGTAATATCCCAGGATTGAATCTTCAGCAACACCACTATGAGAACCTCAATTCTTGCAAGGTGTATAAACACTTTCCTCCAAAAGTCAGTAAATTTCTGCCACACTATGTGGCATCCCACCACAGAAAACGGGAACCTCACGGTCACCAGTAGAATAACCTCTCTTCTCAAAAGCACCAATATGTTAATAATTAAATATTAACATCGGAAACTAAATTGCCTGTTAAAATAAATTCTACTCACATTTAACTAATGCTGCTATATGCTAAACTACTGCCTCGTGTGGAATGGCTAATGCCACCAGAACCTTAGTTTTGAAATCAGGCTGTATCAAGGCAAAGAGAATGGCCTACAGCTATGTCTGTCACAGACTGTACATTTTGCTGCACACAGCATCACCTTTACCATTATCCTGAATATGGCACCCCTTCCCACGTTCTGGATGTCGCAAGCTTTCTGCACAATAAAACTGCCTTGCCAGGGTAGATGAAGTAAAAGGTAAAGCAATCCCATTACAGGCCTGAACAGGCCCAGAGGGTTCCAGGAGGTTGAGGCTCCCAGATTTCAAGACAGTCAGCACATGAAGGTGGTAAGGTTGTCAGCCTTACGCACCAGCCGCCTTTACCCCCAGGAAATATTCCTGGTACTCATTTCCGTTAGAGGCTAAGTCGACCCCAGGGCCATAGTGCGGCCGGAAGGATTATGTCAATAAAAAAATCCAATGACACCATCGGGAATCGAACCCATGACCTTCCGACTTGTAGCGAAATGCCTCAACCAACTGTGCCACTGCGTGCCCCTGGGTAGATGAGGCCCTGTATAAAATAACAGAGAAATCAATTGGATTCAGTGCCAAACTATTAACATGCCCAATTAATGTGGCCACAAAACTTCTGTTGCAGAATTATTTTAAGTAGTCTAATGTCAGACCCACAGGTGCTTTTACACCACTACATATAAGTTATGTACTTAGCTGGAACACTGACACAGTACAACACTTCAGCCACAATATGATAGTTTTTGAACTGTGCTCCTATTGCTGTAGACATGTGATAGAATGAAAACATCATAACCACATTTTCAGATAAATGGTAGATTAAATAAAAGAATGGTGCTACCATTTCAAAAGAAAACTTGCATAATACTGACTTTCAATGTTAACACCAGTGTGTACAGGTGCATCTGGCAATCTGGATGAGGCAATCAGGTTAACACAAGAAGTACCTGCATTGTCTGTGTCATCACATCAACGCAGCACCCAGCTGGACACATTTATCTTAAGGAGAACTAATCGTTTTCCTGAAGAAAGAGACAGCAAAAATTTTGACCAGGCCTACTGTAGACTTTTGGCTTTTGAACTGCTCTTCCTGTGGAATGCTCTCCCGTCTTGCAGCGTCCAGCACATAAATAACCTCTTGGAAGGTACTGAACGGATTCATACTTCACGTATTCTGAATTGTGCATCGTGATACACATATGTAAGAAGAACCAACAAAATGCACACTTTTCTCATTAATGATATAATTCAATTATATTGTCTTCCATATGTTTCGAACAACTAAGCGTTCATCATCAGGAAGACTGTACAAGCAGCTTTACAGTATTTTATCATGCATCGATATATGCAGTCTAGTCATTGTCAGGATGTGTTTGATTAGAATGCTAATATAGATGCACGATAAAATACGGTAAAGCTGCCTGTACAGTCTTCCTGATGACGAAGACTTAGTTGTTCGAAACATGTCGAAGACAATATAATTGAATTCAATCATTCCAGAAAAAGGGCGCATTTTGTTGGTTCATCTTACATATGGACTTATACTTATTTCAAACTTACAATAAACAGTATAATTTACAGATACTTGCTATGTGATATCACTTTTTAATAGATCATTTTGAGTAAATTTAACACATTTGATGCAAGTTTTTAGAGGCATACAGTAAAGAATATTTTGGTTTACGTTTGTCTGATTTCAGATAAAATTACATTAACAATAATGAAACTATGGCATTAAAATATTCTTGGGCTATCAGCTATGTCCCTGCGCTGAAAATATACACAATCTCCAAAACATTGTTTTCTACCCCCACCATCAGAGAGCTGATTGCCTAAAAGGATGTTGACAGTTTTTTAACCTATGTGAAATAAATAAATGTGAAAGCTTCACTTTTTAAGTAATACATCAACCTAACATATTCTGAGGTTTCCACATGCATATTTTCAATATATTAAACTTTCCAAATACACTGCAGCAATTATTTGTTTTGATATTATTCATTTAATGTAAGAAACACTGTAGCATATTTCTGTATTAAAATTCTCACACAGAATGTCAGTCAGTTGGTCGGGAGCCCATGGAGGGTCTTCGTTACCTTGTAATGGGGGCTGCCCAGGGCTACCTAGGACTCCATGAAGAGGCCGTAGCCAGTTTCCGAACTTGTCTTGCCAAGCGAGGTGAATTAGAGGTTTGCAACACTGGTGAACGAGGGATGACAGGGCAAAGTGGTGATCACCACATTTCAGCTTTTGCCCTGTATGAACTGGGTACCCTCCTGTGTAAAAATGCTAGAGTGAGTGAAGCATTATCAAATACCTTACCCTTTTATTTATTTGTTTTTCTAATACTGCAAGACTGACATAGGATGTTTAAATATTTCAATAAAATTCAGAATGAAGAGAGTCTCCTGGGGTATGATACCCTGTGGTTTTGTTAGATAGGAGTACTCTCTGGAGGAACCTGCTCCATTCATTCATTCACCCTGTTGAGGAAAAGTGCGGGTTCCCTTGCAACACTAGTGACTATCTGCCACAATACATAGCATCACATCCCAGACGACTGTAATCTTAACAACATTTTTATCTTTGCTTGAAACATACTATCCTTGTGATAATGCAGCATATGTGGCCTTCTCTTGCCTTGCATTAGGTAAATACTGTACACAATTAATCTATTTTAAGGAACTGCAACACACAGCCTGTATTTACTGACATATACAATGGGTTTCACAATCTTTAGTTTTCAGGACAACATCTACAGAGAACAAGTTTAATTTTGTGAGCTGTGACACTTTCTCAGTAGCGTGGTTGAAAATACCGTTCGCCTGAGATATGAAGCTGCGTCACTGGGCAACCAGTTCCCTGACATTTTGAAGGAAAAGAGTGTCTTCACCTTCGTGGATCTAGAAGTCCAAAGAGAACTAAAGGCACTACATTCCTTCAAAACATCAGGAACTGATTACCTCATGATGCAACTTCATATCCAAGAAAAGAATCCTGTATATAAATTTGTCAGCAACTAGAAGGCAATCCCCTATTTTTGCTGATTATGATTTAAAAAACATACATTTGTTATACAGTAGAGTAAATACAGCAACGGAATTTTCTAATAAAACCATTTCATACCCAGCTTCATTTAGTTTGATGTTCCCTGTCTTTGTTGCAGACTGCTGAGGAAGGAAAAGCATTACTTCTTCAAGCTCAGACAAACTATAAAGGTTATGACTTTGAGAATCGCCTGAATGTCCGTATTCACGCAGCACTGAGAAACACTGGATAATTGCAGTATGTGTCACAGACATTTTGAATGTTATCATCTAAGAGTTCATAAACATCACAGATATCTTGAGAGTTACTGGCACACTTGGTAAGCATGATCATGTTACTGCAAGTTAAGTACACTTTCTTTTTAAATAAAATGGGGAATAATGTACAGCATTACACCTAATTTTCATATTAAATATTTAAGGTTGTTTAAGGGCATAATTTAAAATAACAAAAGCTATATTCATTTTAATTATGTTGTACCTCATACAAAACAGAATGACACTAATGGTTGTGTTCACTTCCCTGCAGACCGTCTCTTAAAACTGCTCCGTCCATCCACCAGTCCATCTGCATGCAAGAACTTCAGACCAGCTGACCAGATTTTCATGAAATATGAAGCTGGAAGTCTAACTGTAATTTATCAACATATTCCAATTTTGATTTCCGCTGGACTACAGGAACAGGCACACCATGAAGACCTATATGCATTTCACAACGTATCTACAGTGTAACTCACAAACATTTATGGCAGTGAAACCTGTGAGGAACAAATATTGCAGAGCAAAACAGAACACATATTTTGTGTTGAATACAAAATACTGGGCTCCTCAGTTACAGCAGCCACAGCCGCTGAAGCATGTGCAAGCACAGTCGTGATGTTTTTGGATGCTAGGTAAATCCTCACTCTCAGTCTTAGGGTACAGTTTCATTTCCCATGGTAAATGCTGTCCTATCTTCAGCTGCAGCTGATCTACATCATGATACTGATGAGGTGCGCAATCATAACCCAAGTTTTTGACCACTGAAGAACATCATTCAAACAGACTAAGTGACATCAAAGCGCAAAGTAACGACTGCCATTCCAATTCTTGTCACTTTCACAGCACCCCAGGCATTTAATTCTGGCAAAAAAGGATTCAGAAATTAAAGTTTATTTATATAATTAAAAAAATAAAATGAAGGTTCATATTACATCAAAATACTGCACCACAGTCTTTGTATATCGCTGCTAACAGCCGAGCTGCCATACATGTTAGTGAAAATGCCTGTTCTTTATTAGGCCCACACCAGGACACACACACACATATATATATATATATCAGATGGAAAAAGGCAGAAGATTTGAGTCAGAAGGCCAAAGTGTTATGTTTCTGTAAGTTTGTATACTGGTCTAGACATCCGTATTAGTAGAGAGTTAGATAAAATAAGATACAGGCACAGACAAATGTACATTTTCAAATGCTGTGCAAGTACATGGGAAGATTGTATGATGAATGGTATTTAAGGATGATAATTAGGCAGTATCGGCACATTCAATAACTCTACTTTGTAATCCTCATACCTTAATATTTTATTGTCAGGATATATAATGTATACAAAAGACTAGTTACATAGGTACACGCTGTCCTAAAAGTCGCTTACCAAGGTTATACTCATGTTCTGTGGAAACAATACTTTATTTACAACCAACCGCAGCAAGTGAAAAGGAATGACAGAAATTGTTCAATTTGTTGTACATACCTTGAGTGTCACCAGCAGCTGCACATAAGAAAACTGAATGCATGTAAAAACAATCAAAGATAAGTGCTTCACTATCTTGGTAAAGCGATATCTGGGACACCTGGTATTTAAAGCCATGAGCGTCCAAATTATAATGAAACTATGACAATACACAACGTTCACAGATTAGATACATTTTTAATTTTGGTGAACAGTAGAATGACAAATGTCACAGGCCCTTTGTATGTTTAAAGGAAATAACTACTTAAAAAATGTAGTACATAACATTAGAGTACTACTAAGCAAACCGAATACAAAGAATCATTCCTTACCTCATTATGGCAAGAAGCTGAGATTGCCAACCATATGCATGTGGGCACTTCAGTGCAATCAGAATGGTTTTTGGTGCCCCATGAATATACGACAATATTTATAATCATTTCTTAATTTTTCACAAAATATCACAAAGCATGTGATTTGTCCTCTATGAACCAAATTAATGAAGGGGTGGTAAGTTGCAAATGTTGAGCATATGTTCACGTGTCACAGTAACTGAAGGGGTAAATAATGACATTTCCTATGTACATTACTTACTTTCAGTAGGATAAATATTTTGGAACATGACTTCATAGTAGAGGACTCACAAAGCTGTTTGTAATCTAATTATTTCAACTCACAACTTTTTCAGTAGATTCATACAATACAGGGCTATGAATTATAAGATACTCCTTATCCACCAAAGTCCAAAAACAATGGCAACCTCTGGTTTGTCCTATTAATTTAAAGAGCAAGTACGTGTACATGTGCATAAACACATCACTAGTGTAATCAAATATAAAACTTGGTGCATATTTAGCAAGCAACAACTCGGGTGGTTCACAAGTGAAACATACGTCAAGGATGTGTGATGTGGTTAAGTTTATTGGACCCCAAAAATACTGCCCATCAAAAAAGGAGTAAGGATACACCTTAGAGGAGCAATTTCAAACCTACTGTAATATGTATACAGCATTTGAATTCAGAGATTACAGAATAAATTATATGTAGTATAAACAGATCAGCATACTTAGCAACAGATTATGGATTCACACTTCGCAATTTCAATGTACCACATTAATTTCCATCTTCCACAATATGGCCCATACTTGAAATGAAATGAATTTATAATTTACGATTTTCTAACGCATGCCCAGAACATGAAAATTGTTATACTGGGGATCAGTCAGTCACAGACTGGAAGATATCAAAGAGTTATACACATTATTCTTGAAATTTAATGTATAAAATTCAATATATCTTGTGTATGTGATGCTATAGATCTCCCACTAAGGATAGAAAACATTTAACTTTCAATGTTTTGGCTGGCCAAATAAAGTTTAAAGGTTTTACACTCCCACTATTCACTGTTTACTTTCTAATATATTCTCCTACATGAAATATGAATACTTACTTACTCCATGGAGCAGAGTCCTTCTTGAGAAGCTACCCAGTTCTCAGCTAGTCAAGAAATTCACTACATTTTATGGAACCTGAAGGTTCATTACCATATTCACAAGAGCCCACCACCTGTCCCTAACCTGAACCAGCTCGATCCAGTCTATAACCCCACATCCCACTTCCTGAAGAACCATCTTAATATTATCCTCCCATCTATGCCTGGGTCTCCCAAGTGGTCTCTTTCCCCCAGGTTTCCCCACCAAAACCCTGTATATGCCTCTCCTCTCCCCCATACGTGCTACATGCCCCACCCATCTCAGATGCAACATCAGTCACAACTGAGCTTATACATTTGTTTTGTTCTCATTACACAATGCCATATTTTCATGAAATTATTCTGTGTAGTCACACACACGGAAATGAAGTATAAATTCAGCTAGTTCTAACCATGACACATACATAACTGCATTCATAAGACTGTTGCCTCAAATAAAAATAAACCTGTGAAAGGACATGGAAGATGCTGATGTACAAGGGTCATGTGATGTAGCACCCAACAACTATGACAAAAGTAGTGATATTCATTTCAGTTTGCACTTGACTAACAGACAGAAGCACACAACAAACAGGGCATGCACTCAAACACTTAACTAAATTGACAAACGCTTTGAGGCAAGAAAAAGAATAAGAAAAAAAAACTTCTCTGAACTACTCATACATTCCATACTACCTGCAGGCCAGCTCCTTTATCTACAAGCATACAGAAGTCAGATCACATGTGATTCACATGCTCGAGAGACAGTCCTGAGACCGCAGAATGTGATGACAAGTTTGGCACACTGAGGCATCTAGCATTTACATTATAAAAAACAGTGCTGGGCACTCCTTGCTGAGCAATTGATTTATAAACACACTGTTAAATTTTTTTTGTTAAATCTGAAGGAAAATTGTAAGAAATATTCATCTTGTTAAGATTATGTTTACTAAAATTATATACCCTAATTCAAATTACAGTCTATAGACACTACACCAGGCATTTAATTCCAGCACCAGAGCGTTCAACAGCTGAGGACACTAACCTCACCATAATATTAACCTTCAGAAACTCATTTTCCATATCTGAAGTTACTTGAACACACCAAGCTTCTTCAGACAGAATTCAGCAGCTCTGGTTTTTGCTAACTGCTTCCTTCTTTCATACTTGTCAGGAATGTATGTCTGGCCCCTGAGAGTTACCTGAAAACAAAGTTATGGCTTCAAACAAGCTAAAACATTCAAAGTTCTGTACAAGTGTACAATGTGGCCTTTCACTGTGACAGATTAAAACAAGACACAAAGGATTTTCAATACGAGAGGTTCTGTATCTTGCAAAATTAAATGATAAGTCATTACAATGTTAAATGTAGCTCATCTATTCCACAGAAGTATAATTAATGTTCTGCATAATCCCTTAGTACACTGATGCATCTGTGCCATTTTGGCACAAACTTTAAAATTAAAATTGGGCTCTTTTATTCAGAAGTAACCATATCCACTGCCTCATGAATGTCAAGCTGGTAACATCCCACATGTCAGCTTCCACAACCAATCCATCCATTTGTGCTGCGTTCACACCCATCCTTGAACTCCTGGGTCGACCAGTGTAATCAACATCACAGGTGCGAGACTTCACATTTCCGCTGCACTGTATCGAGGCCTATTCTCTTCTGGAACATTATGAAGTGTAGGTTGGTAGGTTGGTACTGACATTTTGGGACAGCCACTTTCTTCTTGAACATAGGACCAGCAGGTTGTCCCAAAATCTTGGTAACCAACTACTGGTGTGGGTTTATGGGATGTTTTGTTTTTTGTTGTATTGGGTGCAAAACTGGTTTGTTCAGTGTTTTGTGTGTGCATGTAATTATATAGTAATATGAAATTCTATTTCAAATACATTAGACTATATGATGTAACAGTGCTTATTCTTGTAGATTTAAACAAAAATACAACCTTATTTAACGTACAATTAACAATATGGTCACACCCATGATGCTAATCACACTGGTCAGCCCAAGATATCAAGGATGAATGCGAACACAGCACAGAAATATGAACTGATTTTGGAAAATTACATGTTGGAGGTAACCAGCTTGACAATCATGACAAAGTGAAAGCGACTATTTGTGAAGAGTTGTGCATGCAACAGCCCAATCTCAGAAGAGCAATGGCCTCATCATTATGGATGTCTGTTCACCCATAATTCAACTCTCTGCAGCATATTCTGCCATGCTGCACTCTTACTACGCTATCGCCAATCACCTTTAACAACTGCTGGTGAATTTCAATTGGGGAAGCATGTTTCATCCATACAACCCCCCCCCCCCCC
>Ga0268261_10002435_pt1 | contig 13326 bp, 10 predicted proteins | sample TergutNc150P1_FD_190353 | JGI IMG/M metagenome (GOLD analysis project Ga0268261, IMG submission 190353) | Nasutitermes corniger P1 segment gut microbial community from laboratory colony in Florida, USA - Nc150 P1 (SPAdes) (version 2) | ecosystem: Host-associated > Arthropoda: Insects >... | reverse complement strand
CAACGAATGTGGAACCTGAAATGTACGATTATACCAGTAATAATTGGAGCCACTGGAATAGTAACGAAAAGCTTAAGGAAAAATTTGGAAGCTGTACCAGGAAGACATTGGATAGAATCACTACAAAAGACAGCTATACTTGGAACACCACACATAACACGTAAAGTACTGCAGTGGAAATCTTGAAGCCTGAGCGGTGGGGATCATTGTTGGTTCAAGAAAATTACCAGGAAGAATAGGCCTGTGACAAGGAAAAAAAAATAATAATAATAATTTCCACTGTCCGAAAGATCAAAGCCCAGCATAGACGAAACGCAAACTCTACCAGTTCTGTAAGGTTGTAAAACAAACTGAATATAAACAAAATGTACGAATTGACCTGCGAACTTGAATGGAAGAGACCACTTTGAAGATGTGAATACAGGCGGGACATAATGTTATGCAGGTATCTTAGAAACAGGATATTGGGGATGCGGAGTGTATTAATCTGGCTCAGCATAAGGATCTAGACGTGGTGGGCTGTTGTGATCACGGTAATGAACGATATGTTTCCATATAAGACGAGCTGAGTGACCTGAGGATTCTCGAAAACTCCATGGAGGTAGGACAACGAGGTTTCGTAAACGCTGAGGGAAATACCGCGACCAGTGAAGGATGCAGAGCGCAGTTGATAATGATGTTACATACGAGATTCCATGCATGTCACCTTGTACTGTGTAGACAGTGGCACGGGAGGGAGTCTGGATGGGCTGGGCATGTGGCTGCAAAATGGGGAATGCAAAGAATTTGTTCTGAATTCACATAAAATTTACAAATTTTTTGTGAAGCTGACAGTTTGAAACGGACCAGTTCATATGAAAATGCTGCTTTATTGAAAGCAGGCAACTTTATAATTTCTTGTAACACGCAGTATGTACGAGTAAAATATCAGCAAACTTTATAATTACGTACAGTTACGGCCTGCCATTACGTCCCTTGTGTCTAGCCCTCAAAGAAAGCGGTAATTGTGAAACAACTACAGATCATATAATTTTCTTAGAAAGTCTGTTACAGACTTCGTCTCCTTTCATGGTAACAAAATACGGGATACGCATGTAATTAAACCGTTTGTTGGTACTGTACCATTATCTCGAGATGCGCATGATCAAGTAGGCCAAGGAAGGAAAGTGTTGATCTCAGGGACAAATCGCTTTGAGAAGAGAGAGAAAAGAGAGTGTTTGTGCTGATGTTTTGTTACACACTGCTGCTACTGCTCGGTCAATGTGCATGGGTAAAAACTAAATCAAAACCACTGCAACTACACATTCGGTTAGCGAACTAAACTAGTCAAAACAGACCAACTCCATAACGCAGTTCTTCGTAAAATGGTGACCGTCTTTTAGTTGATCTAGAAACACCCTTCTGTTTTTAAACGAAATGTCAAGTGGGGCAGAGAACAAAAGTCTTGGTGTCAGGGGCAAATCGCTATGAGACGGAGACAGAACTTTGTGCTGGTTACCCGAAACTTACACCACTGTCATCGGAAACACTCACCCATGCGTTCGAAGAACAGAACAAGAACGACTGCGAGTACTTCGTTTGGCGAACAAAACGTCCCACGACAGATTTACACCATGAATCAAATGTCCCTGAAAATGTGCCATTCTTCGACTCCGTCACGAGATGCCTTGCTTTTTTCTCTTTTCATAGATACCCAATATCGTTTTCATGCAGCGTTCATCAAATGACCCTCTCCAAGGCAGCCCTCTTCAGGCCAGCTCTAAGCCACCACACCCAAAACATCCATTCATCTACTAACTTCTCATATGCACCAAGTGTCCAAAAGTTGTCTCCCCCTTTCAAACGAACTTAGAATCTTTGTCATATATGCTATACGTCCGTCTAAACTCATCTTCCTAGTCCTCACTCTCCCACAACGGATGATAAACATCAAAGTGTAAGTGACGAAGAGTCCATTACCAAGCTCTCAATATGCTCTTTTCCTGTCCTGTCATTTCTCTCACTTCAGTCCAAATATTATCCCAAATACTGTCATTCAGCGTTTCCGAATAATACGATAAAGAGCAAATAAATGACTGGGAAACATGTGGAAGGAAGCGGAAGCGAGACACAGAAAAACTACAAATAATTCTGTCAGCAGGGCCGGTCTGGAACAGACTATGTACCAGGAACCTGCGAATTACGGAAAAGCAGTAAAGCCGAATGAATCATAGCGTACGGTTTAAGAGGGGAAACAAATAATTCGTCAGCAATGGTATATACACAGCTGCACAGTGTTGTGCGTCTGTTCTTGACTAGTTCAAAGCCCCTTGAAGTTTTAACGGGAACTGTTACAAATAAACCGTCAAAAATTCATAATCTTAGTCTTAAAAAACAGCACTAAACATCTTTCAGATACAACTCATCCAGCTAGAAAGAATGGTGGCTCAGTGATCTTCCCGCACTGAGAGGATCATTTGCAAAATTCACAAGTAATGGCAACGTCGAAACCATCACACAGTCTTTCAAGCATTATGTATTCTTCCTTGCCCATGTGTATTATTATAAACACCCATGCCCTGTCAAAAATTATGACGAAATTTTTTTCTAAATCCTCTACATTATCCCTTTCGTGTTTTTACCTCCTTCCTTCTGTCCGTACACTAGCAACGGCGCGGTGGGTTTCTTCGATCGTCACAGGAATTGGCCTGAACACATCCATACATGGGACAGGCGCCCTTGTTCCAACACCGAGCTCATGGACTGATTTTGATTGTACTGTGCACTGCCATCTGCCACAAACATCTTAAAAATACTGCCCAAATTTCAAACTCCTTTTTTTTGTAATTTTCTGATGAGTTACGGCTACAATTTACATACACACAACACCTACTTTATACTGTACACTTGGCGCATTATATGTGTAGCCGAAGAGCAATTACAATAGGGAAACCATAAAGAAAGAGTGTTTAACGCAACTTAGAAAACCTATATTGTCTGTTTCGTTTAAAATAGATGGGAAGTTCGTAAGAAGTAAGCGTCAACCTTTGTCGGCCACGCCCACCTGAGCTGTGATTGGCTGAAACCTATCCTTCCCCACCCTCTCCTGCGCTGTGATTGGCTGAAACCTAACCCTCCCCTGTGACGTGATTCGTCGAAACCTATACTAGCCCCACCCCTGTGACGTGATTTGTTGAAACTTATGCCGGTCCCTTCCCTTCCCCAGGCAGTCACGTGATGTAAACAAAAATGGCGGAGGGGTCAATGAATTTTTCCGCTTAACCTGATTTTAAATTCTTATTATTTTCAAACGTTCTTATTGTCACGTGATGTAAAAAGCCCCAGGCGGTCAAATTATGTAAGCAAAAGATGGCAGACAGTTTGGCGACGGGCTAAACCTAACTTTAACTTGTTATTATTTTGAAACATTGTTGTCACGTGATGTAAACAAAAGATGGCGGCGGGGTTAATGACCTTTTCGCTTAACCTAACTTTAACTTGTTACGGTTACTGATGTAAACAAAGGCGCCATTTTGAATTTATGCAATATGGCGACTAGCGCGGTAATTTTTAACCGAAATTTAACTTATTATTTTGAAACTTAACAGTAACTTTACTATGGTTACGGATGTAAACAAACCCTCTGGACAGCTTGTCGCCACCGCTATTTTGAATTTGAGGCAATATGGCGGACACGCGCGGTAATTTTAAACCTAACTTTACCTAGTTATTATTTTGAATATTTGTTGTCACGTGATTTTGGGCCATTTTAGAATTTGAAGCAATATGGCGGATACGCGCGCCATTTTAAAATTTGTTACGAACCTAAATTTAACTTATTTGAATAAGGCGGCTATTATTGAAATATTTTTACAATAGCGCGCTAACTTTAATTTGTTACTAACAGCCATTTTCTATTATACTGCTAACCTAACTTGTTGCGCTAGTTTCAAACTGTTTGTGTTTAAGACTTTATTCGAAGGAAAAGAATTAGGTTCCCACCCCGAGCCATTCTAAAACGATCCCACCGTAGGTTATTGTGATAAAGATAATAAACATTATTACATGTTACAAATATATACGATATATTCAAATTTTGTTGGTTTATACTGTTTGGTAGTGGTGCTGGTAGCGGAGACACATATACAAGTTTGCTAGTTGAGTTAACTCCACATATGGCTGGAGAGCTAGTTAACAACTAATTGAGCGACGAGTTGTATCCTAAGTACATATGTGCATTATGTATATATACCTCGAAGGGTAAATCCATTAAAATTCCTTTCAGACAGAGAACATCACAAACCACTTAGAAGATTCTGAACCCCACGATAAAGTCATTAGCGTTGTAGCGCCCCCAGCGGTAGCGTAACTGTTGCTTTATGTCTGACTATGGGGACACTGATGGGGATGACGAGGGTTCTCTAGTTTCACTATTTTCGACGTTTAAATCAAGGTAGACCGCCACCTAGTAGATTATAGGGTTTTACAGGTAATAGAAATCTACTAAACTATCACTTTATATCTCAAGGAGAAATCAACTACTTCAGTTTCTAATCGCGGTCAACTTGCCAAGGTCTTAGGAATATCACGATTTGGTCGTGGTATAAATGCCAATCACACAGTTTAAGAAATATGAAGTTAGGATGTTTAATTAGAAAATAAAGTAAAACCCTAATAAAGTTATCAATTTACATAAATGGTACAACAAAAAGGGGAAGTTTCAGTTTTAGAGGTTACGCCAATAATCACTTTGCCTTCTCTATATAACCCGTTTTTGATTCGGAATTTGGAATATTTTAATTCAGTTATTGTTGATCAAACTTGCTCAGCTCGCGTGGAGATAATATTAAAAAGTTTTCTAAATACATTCAGCACCACTCACCTTGTATCAACACCAGTAGCAGCTTTCCAACACACACAGCAAAGTCAGAACTATCTCCACAATTATGTGTAATTTTGACGTAGATACAATTAAAATCACGAGAATGAGGACGTTTGCATGTTTGGAGAGGGTTATATAGAGTAAGGCCGCTGAATAGCAAATACATTTAGATACACTGGACTGACGGTAGTGAGAGTTCAAAGGCTCCGCCAGTTTGTCTTGACTTGTACATTTTTCGCAGTGCACTGAACTGACGACTAAGCACTAATGAGGTTTAGCACCAGTAGCTGTGCACTGTTTCAGTGTAACTAAGAAATTACAATATTACAATTGATACCCATAAATTATGCCTTCGTTACAGCGTAATGGTTTATTTACAACCTTTCAGAAGTGTTAGCGCCAACAGGAATGCAAGTTAGATAAAATCAGATAACGATTCTAGGAAAAGTCGTTATTGGGATGCTCAAGATAACAATCAGATGATGATTCTAGGAAAAAGCCATTAAGAAGACAAACAGGTCGCAACATGTCCAGAGGGTAGCACTATGTATTGAGGCATTTTAACTCTACTGGAACATTCTGCATGGTGTCCTGACTGTGTTCAGAGCTTATTACGCTACGCGAGTATATACCTGTATTTACTAGCGCTACTTGTACCAGCAGCTACAACTGTGCTAACTAAAACTGTTGCAGGCAGCATCTCGTATCATTTATTCTTACCTGCAGCAACCAGCGGCTACAGCTGTTTTAACCCGCAACTAGCAGCAACCTACATCAAATTGCATCTATTTCAAGTAAGTGGGTCGTTAGAATCAAAATATGAAATGGTTAAGATGTTTCTTAATAGACAGAGAGATACTCCTACTGCTGAGGCACCCTCTCTATGCAGGGAGGAAATAGCACCTTTTTCTAGCAGAAACAGTCTGTATCGGATAAACAGAACAGCCACCCTTCATGATTTTGGATGACACCTCTAAACCTTTAAAAATGTTAACGCAACTGGGCGTAGTTTGCTTATTAAGTTTAAGATTCAGGGTAAAGAGCAAATACCTAGGGTATATCCAAAGGAATGCATTACTGCATTGACGAATTACCTAGTAGATAATGTGCCAAGGAGAGATTTGTTGGATTTGAGAACCCGCAACACTGAGAATGTGCAGAATAAGTTGGTTGGCACTAGTTTGCGACGCCGTGACCAGCTGAAACCCGACGTCGTTTGGTCTGTACTTGGGAAAGTCATGCAGAGTAATTCTAGGTTTGCTCTGACTGACCGTCTGGAAGTGCATTTAAACCATGTTAGGATGCCTATTGGAATCGGTGAAGTTAAGACAAAGGGACGTTCATTAGATGTTATTAGTGTAATTAAAGATTATCGTTAATGTAATGGAGGTAGGTGTGTGTATGGCTTATGCAGTAATTATCGCTATGGCTCGGGTAAATGGTGACCCAAAGTGCAAATCATATAGAGACGTTATGGACTACATAAGCCTGTTAAACTCTTGAAGGCCTCCGGGGTGGAATTATCTAATGGCGGGGGTCTTAAAGAACTAAAAGAGTTTCAAGAGTACCTTTCGGATTACAAAATTGTGTTTGATGATTTCTACCCGGATAGGGTAATGTTTAGCGGAAGTTCACTTTCGGCCAAGAAATTATATTTACTATATGATCGGGACTTTGGGCACTATAATGTAATTACCAATCTTAAGGGTGCAATGGCGAAAAAGTTGATATGTAACGGTTGTGACACGTTATACGATAAAACACACAAGTGTGAAAATGTTTGCTCCCTGTGTACCGCTACGCCACCCTGTACTAAAGGTCAGTCTAATTATTGTGGTACATGTATCAGATTGTTTCTCAGTCAGAAGTGTTTCCAGAATTATTTAATTCTCAAAGTGAAAGGCAGGCTAGTCTATCAGTGGAGACAAGTATGTCGGAATTGTTCTTATTTAGTAACCTGTGATTCGAAACATGAATGCTTCAAGAAATTTTGCACATATTGTAAGAAACAACCTTCTGGCCATTTACGCTACGTGGCTCTATTAAAACCTAGCAAGCTAGCAAGCTACCAAAAACCAAACAAGTATTTTTACGTTTTCTTTGATACAGAGTACACACAAGACCTTGAAAAGCGTGATGGGTTTTTGAGCATGTTCCAAACTTTTTATGTGCTCAGCAGAATGTGAAGCCGTTGAAGATGTTAACGTCGATTGTGAACAGTGTGGAAAGCGTGTCCACTCGTTCTGGCAAGACATCGTAGGCAAATTATTGACTATCTCTGATTGTCTAGTCCATTTGCTGACAAGGTTTATGTCAATTCTCACACCTCTCGGGGATACTACGCAGTTTCTTCTTTCTGAAACTAAGATGGGAACCGACTTTGATCACGGAAGGTAGCAAAATTCGTAGTATGTTTGTTGAAAATCTTCATTTTCTGGATTTGTTGAATTATTTGCCTATGAGTCTAAAAACATGCCCAAGTCGTTTGATCTAATATACAAGAAAGTGTACCAACCCCACTTCTTCAACACGGCCAGCAAACTGAATAATGTGGGCTTCTATCCTGAAACAGAATTTTTCGGGGCAGACTTTATGTCCGTTGATGAGCACGCTCAATATTCAGAGTGGCACCAGAAACAAAAAGGTAATTTATTCTTCAATAAAGATGAACTGCTGGCCTATTGCATGGACGTTAATGTATTAAGGGAGGGATGTTGCGCGTTTAGAAATATTTTTGAAATTGGTTAAGATGGACCCATTTAGGAAGACTGTTACAATATCGTCCATTTGCAATAAGGTGTTCCGGACCATGTTCCTCAAATTAGACACTGTAGGTATTATAGTGCCCCCAGCAGTATCTTAGCTGTTACTTTATGTCTGACTATGGGGACGCTGTGATGGGGATGACGAGGGTTCTCTAGTCGCTATTTTCGAAGTTCGAATAACTGGTAGACTGCCACCAAGTAGATTATAGTTTTACAAGGTAATAGAAATCTACTAATCTATAACTTTGTATTTCAAGGAGCAATTAAATACTTCAGTTCCTAGTCGCGGTCAACTTGCCAAGGTCTTAGGAATATCACAATTAAATCGTGGTGTAAATGCCAATCAGACAGTTTAAGTAATGTAAAGTTAGTCTCTTTTGCTGGGAAATATAGTAAAACCCTAATAAAGTTCACAATTTACATAAATGGTACAACGAAAGGGGAAGTTTCAGTGTTAAAGGTTACACCAGTAATCACTTTGCCTTCTCTATATAACCTGATTTAATTTAGAATAGATTAAATTAGTTATTATTGATCAAACTTGCTCAGCTTACGTGGAGATAATATTGAAACATTTTCTAAATACATTCAGCACCGCTCACCTTGAATAAACAGCAGTAACAGCTTTCCAACACACATAGTAGTTGTTTCTCGGTTTTCGAAGTCAGAACTATCTCCACAATTTTGTGTAATTTTTACGTAGGTACAACGAATAAAATGACGAGAAAGAGGAAGTTTGCATGTTTAAGGAGGGTTATATAGAGTAAGGGCGCTGAGTAGCAAACACTTTTAGATACATTGAACTGGCGGTATTGAGGGATTAAAGGTACTGCCAGTTTGTCTTAACTTGTACATTTATCGCAGTGCACTGGTTTGACAACTAAGCACTATTGAGGTTAACGCTGGTAGCTGTGCACTGTTACAATGTAAGTAAGGAATTACAATATTACAATTTATATCCATAAATTATGCGTTCGTTAAACTCGCCCATCCGCAGACGGATTTGGGGCGAAATTCTTTTGGGCTAAATCTTGGAAATTTAGCGCTATTGACTCTGTAACGAAGTGCATAATACGAGCAAAGCTAAAACAAGATAATAACAAAGCATGCATAATTATACCCAACTAATAAAAATTGATAATACACAGTCGTTAACAAAATCAGTAATTACGTAGTTGCAACACCAACTGTTTAACATAAAACCGTGGGAAAGGTCAGGATTACAACAGTCTGGGCGGTGCATTTCATACACTCATGAATTGAAAATACAAATACAGAACGTAGGTGTACATTTCTGGAGTGGACTGTACGTCGGTGCCAGCCGATGTGTGGTATGCAGAAAGTTTTGATGATGCGTCTTGCAGAATGTTTGCGTCTGGGATGCGGGCTGCTGCGTGCATACAGTGTCCAAGCTTACCTCATGCTCTTGTCTCGAAAGGGTAGCACAGAATACCACATTCTTTTCGCGGTTGTCGCTGTTGGAAGCGTTTGCACTGTGCACTATCTGGAACATTTGCAGTAGTACGGGGTTCGTGTGCGCCTTGTTGCGGAGTATTGCTTCTAGCTAGGCTATATGAAGACAGTTTGCTCTGACAGGTTTTCAGGAAATAAGGAAGGAAAGTTAGAATTTTTATACCAAGCGATATAAGCGTGATTAGGTGCCAGTTCGATCGTTGTTCATGGCGGTCCAGGGTTCGACTCGTGCTGAGAAGGGAGTGCATATCCACAACTTTGCGGGGCATTGCGATTCGCGACGTGATGTCGCTGAAACGTTGGACTTCTGAGGGGATCGCTTCTTGGAGTTCTTGCATTTCGTGGCTCGTGGCGATGGGGACATGATCCGGTACATATATGCCTGTAGCGTCGAGGGTAAATTGTGCGGTACCCAATATTTCTGGTGGCGTTTGGATTTGGTCTGTGGTAAGTAAACAAGCTGACGCATCAAAAATAATCCCGTTTCCTTGCAGTGTTCTCGTAGAGGTAGTGGAAGTGTTGTTCGCATAGCAACGTAAAGTGGTCAGTTGATTTCCGGTCAGGTGAAATATCCATGAAGAGCCGTATCGATGTAGAAGTGGAGGTGAGTGCTTCAGTAATATTTTCCTTTGGCGTAGGTTATGACTATAAGCCGTCTGGAAAAATAAGCTGTATTCGCAACTTATTAGGCAGTTGTTAAAAATTGGTATGTGGGATGGACATATAGGAATACTGTTCATATTGCAGTAGCTCAATTCTGCTCGACTAAAAAAATGTATTTGTGCTGAATGTTATCTATGCCAAAATATGGAAACTCAGGTAAATACTGAACAAAAGTATCACTAGCAATTCTTGCAGGCAAAGTTATTATTCTGTGTAAAACGAAATGGCGACCAGCAGTTTTCATGGGCACATTTAAAATGATTTTAATGTAATAGCTATTTACTATAACTGCAACTTTTACAAATTTATAGTAAAAATGAATATTCTAAGCCCTAGTCCCTTCAATAAGCTCATAATGTTCGGGTAGGTGGAATGACATATTTATTAAAATATTGTGTAGTGTAGTGGGGTTTATTAAGTTTGCTGGTAAACTTCCCATAACTACGTACTGTATGGCGTTTGTCAGTTCGTCGAGTCGTTGAGTAAGCTGTAGAATAGAGAATTCAAGTTGACGAATCATCGTGAAAAGTTCACTTTGTCCATACACTGTCAAATTAAGCCATTACAAATCTTTAGTAATTTGTTGAAATTTGACGTGACCTAATTATGTTATCCCTAACAACGCTTGAAAAGTTCGATATTAATTCAGCATTTTCGGAAGTATCAGAGTCTAATTTTTTGATATAGGTAATCTGGTTGTCGATAGAGTGAACAATATTCTGCTGATTAGACTGAAATTCATCAAACATATTATGTATTTGGGTCACGTTAGAAACTACGGCAGAACCAAATAGTGCTTTCAACATGATACCTCCTAAGTTAAGTAGGCCACGAGGAGGGTCTAGTTTAGGTAGAATTTGTTTAAAATTATGTAATTTCGACTCAAGTGCTGTCAGGAGTGTTTCAATTGACTGCGGTTTGAAGGTAAAAGTAAAATCTTTTCTACGCTGCTCTACTGCTAGCAGATCTGCTCTAATGGTAGAAATTGTTTCGTCATATGGATATAGGTCGATTTGAATTGCGATGCGCCAAGAGTCGTCAGTAAGAAAAAAAATGTTTCTTTCAAAAACACAACACTTACGTTCAAAGGTTGGACGGACCGGTCTGCAGTCGTTATGCTGAGTAGGCATCCTGTAACAATAAGAATTTATATACTAGTGGCTATCTTACGTAGACAAGACTGTAAAATAGTGAGTGGTCTTTGGATCGGTTCTAGGCCTCGCAGGTTAATCTTTCTTGGACTAGTGTCGTACAGATTAGGTGACTGTTATCAGTTATCTCAACAGTGAAGCACGTTTGCGAGTGAAGAGCTACTATCAACTGAACAAGTATTTAACATACGAAGGCGGCGTTCTACGTCGCGCGTGCAGTATAGCATTAGTTTCTTCTACATTACGGTCCTGGGTTTGGAATCTGGTTTGCGACCAGGTGAGGGGCGGCTCCGGCCGTTCGGCCTGTAGATCGCGCCTCGATCGCGGTGTTCTAGGCGGTTCATAGTTTGATCTGCGCTTTCTAAATACGGCGTATCAACTGCTTGTTCTACATAGTCTGGGGCACTGGGAGTTAAACTCGGCGGGGTTCTAGTGTAGTGTCTGGGTAGGAGCGGGAACGCTATCCAATTACCCACCCAGTCACTAGTACAGGGATAACCAAAGGGGACACGGGAAAGGGTAGAACGTAGCTGCCAACAGCCAAGGGAGCTTGGCAATAGTCGAACCTGGGGTTGAAGAGAGGTTAATAGGTACACAACGATGAACTGTGGTAATCAAGATATATTCTGATTAAGTGACTAGAAAAGGTAATATATATAAGACTAACAAGTAGAATAGGTACGAAGGCTGTCACGCCTCTTTATAGTCACGCGGTAGGGGGTAGAATTTTGAATCGTAATTTAGTTGTGTATGTGCAACGCGGATCTGGCAAGCGTCTCAACTTGACTTACCTCCAAACAGAGGGAGAGCTGCGATGAGTATGTACATCTCGAGCTGTCTGCTGGCGTAACTTCCAGTAGCGCTGCCATAGTAATCATTGGTATTAGATACGTAGTATTTCACCAAAGCCTGAGTCACGATGTGGCCTAACCAGGTAGTCTTAGGCCGGAAGAATGGTTCAGGCCGGAATGATTTCGAGCAATTTCTCCCCGGCATTTATAGTAGAGAAGGTGCTGAGACTTGCATACTTTAGTATTTGACCGAAATAACATAGTCGTAACGCCACCGCGGAACAACCTTGAAGGTGTGACAGATCGTCAGGCATGTGCTGACTCGGTATGTTGACAATCGGTTAACAAATATGTGAGGGTTAGAATAATGAGCACACGAACTGACGCAAGTGAGTCCATGGTCATTGCATCTCCCTCTTCTTAAACGAAAATTTGGGAGAATTTTCTTACAATAACGATACCATAACCACAGTAATGAACAAGAAATGGTGAACACAGGGTCCTTAAACTATAGTACAAATGACGATAGTAATGGGTATAGACAGGTAACAGCTCAACACTGCACTTTTCTTTAAAGTTCTGAATTATGATGGTCAGGGCGTCGATGGAATGCTGCTGAGTCAGTCGTTTCGGTCGAGCTGCAAGACGCGGTGACATGAGACAGCGCGAGTGTGACCATGTAGTGATGACTTAATGTCGGTGTTCAGCGTTGGGCGTTCTGTACAACATAGGTGGTGAACGTGACTGGTTCTTAGGGGCCCAGGTTTTGAGTTCCCGTTTCTACGTGCTCGAGTTCGGAGTCGGGAACGGTAGAAACTCGAGGTGCGACGACAGGAGACGGATCGGATTTAACGGGAAAACAACGTAAAATTAGGATCCGGAAATAGGAACGCAAGGAGAAGAATAGGAGCAGTATGATAGTGATAAAGTAGGCTATAATGGTGGTCAGTCGGAGCCGATTAGATTCTCGCGCCGCGTGCACTTATTTCTGATGCACGTGGAGCAGCGTGTCGACATCAAACGACTGTTTTTGGCGTGACTAGTCGCACATTTACGTAGTCGAGTCCCGTAGTTTCGGGAGGCATTGCTCCTTCTATCCTGGCTATTTCGTGACTCGCAACTGCGGGAACTTCGTCGGGAAGAAACAAATGTGAGGCGTCGAGAGGTAGCTCCACAGTTCTACTCAGGATTGGTAACGTCCTTATCTCCTGGGATGCAATGTGGCAAGTGGACGCGTTGTGTATAAGACCGCTTCCACCGAGCGACACAGTAAGTGAGGTTCAGCCATTCTCCTGGGGGCAACGTATTGTGACCTGGCGCGGTTCCGGGAAGTGGTGCGCCAACTTCGACCCGTGATTTGGAAGAGTTGGGGTCTGGTGATGGCGCAGCAAGTTCTTGCGACACAGTTGGTAACTATTTGAGTTCTGGAAGAATAAACTCCCTTCGCACGTTAGAACTTGAGAGTGGTACAACGGGATTTTTGCAGGACAGATGGTGACGCTGCCTGTGGTACACCGCTGCAAATCTGCTTCCGTAAGGAGCGTGTAGTCACGCTGATCCACTGCCAGACCAAAATAATAGTAATCCAGCTGATAAGTTAAAAAGGTGTCAATAGACAACCG
>Ga0268261_10002434_pt1 | contig 13329 bp, 7 predicted proteins | sample TergutNc150P1_FD_190353 | JGI IMG/M metagenome (GOLD analysis project Ga0268261, IMG submission 190353) | Nasutitermes corniger P1 segment gut microbial community from laboratory colony in Florida, USA - Nc150 P1 (SPAdes) (version 2) | ecosystem: Host-associated > Arthropoda: Insects > Digestive... | reverse complement strand
GGATATTTGTCTGTTGTGAGTGTCGTGTGTTGTCAGGTAGAGGTCTCTGCGACGAGCTGATCACTCGTCCAGAGGAGTCCTACCGACTGTGCTGCGTCGTGTGTGATCTAGAAACATCAAGAATAGGTGCTCCATATATATATGACATTAGTAACCTAAGGGTTAACTGATTGGTTTGTATAACCGAGACGGAGTGTGTTTACTGTGCGGTACGGACTGAACATTTATCATTCAACAATTCAACGTTCTGCCCACACAGTGTATTTATGTGTTTTGTGTGGATCTGAGAACAAACAGCGATTATTTCCCTATACAGCATTAACTGACTGGTTTGTATAACCGAGACGGAGTGTGTTTACTGTGCGGTATGGACTGGATGTTTAACTGTAATTCCGCTTGCCCCCCCCCCCCAAAAAGCAATGCTCTTTCTGAAATCGCGAAGTCTTTAAATGGTCATGACATGTATCAGGAAGCGCCGGCCTCCGGTCGTGGCAGGAAGGTTTGAAACCTGCCCAAACCATGCGAGGTTTGTGGCGGACAAACTGGCATTCGAACAGCGGTTTGCCGCAGTACTTCAGTTATCCCTGTCAGTATCATTCCATCAATGTTCCATTTTCGAGTATCTCCCTCTACATAACGCTCTTACCGGAAGGACACACGACAGAAGGGCACTGCTCTGCAAAGGGCAGTATATTTTTTTCTAGAAAATCCGGAAACACCGAACACAAAATATTTTCACATTTTCCCTACATGAAGTGTCAAGCTGCAGTTGAGGGTTACGCATGTTGCCTCACGATCGGTTTCTGTTGCGATTTGATACAATATATGATATATTTGTTAACTGCAATTGGGTTGACATCCGGTGGCAGTAGTACAGTACACATATACACACAAACAGTACATATAACAACACAAATAACAACAGAACAACACAAATAACAACAGAACAACACAAATAACAACAAACGTGGAAGTGTGCGGGCAGTGCCCCGTATTTGCGAGTTTTACCCTGGCATTTGCCTTACAACTGAGGAAAAAGCACGGAAAAACCTCCGTCAGGGTAAGAAAAACCTCAGTCAGGTTAAGAAAAACCTCAGTCAGAGTACAGTATACATATTACCAAAACACCCACACATTACAAAACCCTCACAAACACACATATTACAAACCCCACACATACAAAAACGCACACGCACACACACACACACACACACATTACAAAACAAATTCAGATGGCCAATGGAATGCCCAGAGGGAAGAAAGGAACATATAACTACAGTATCATTAACTTTTGCTTGTCTCTTATTTAACTAATATCGATGTACTTGTTTTAGCAGTTAATTTGGTGTTCGAATAATAACCCCCCACCTCTGCGTGCTGCAGCAGCAGCGTGTGCCGGAGATGAATAACAGCAGAATATTTGCTGCCAATAATAACAGTCCCCTTGATACATTCATTACCATCAGTTAAGCACCGTGACGTTCCATCCGGCTGTGAAAACAATATGGACGGACGGACGGACAGCACTACAGCAGTGGCACGCTTAATGACACGGCTGACGCGAACTTCCGGTCAAATGCGCACGTGCTCCTCAGTGACTGATCCGGCGAGGCTATTACACTAATTCGACCCCCTGGGAAATGATTTCTGTAGTGTCAGGTCGAGCGCAGTGCTACAGCGACGCATGTCACAGCTCTGTTGTGGGCATCTTGCGGTAAAGTGCGCCGTACGACATGACAGAGTGGTGTGGTGTGCAGGCTGTAATACCGGCTGCCCGTTCCTTACGATGTAGACAGAACGCGGTATGTCCGGCGTCTGTCTGTCTGTCTGCCTGTGGCCTTCAGCAGCCCTTAAATTATCGTTAGTTGTAGTGAAATTACGTCCTGGAGGTGTTCACGAAAATTTGCGAAGCAATCGTGACTTTCGTGAAAGTAGCTTCACTGACAGGCATGCATCACGTGACTTCCGTGAAAGTAACCTCACAGGCATACATCACGTAACATTCGTTAAGTCACCTCACAGGCACACATCACGTGACTTCTGTGAAAGTCACCTCACAGGAACACATCACGTGACTTTCGTGAAAGCCGTCTAACTGACAGGCATGCATCACGTGACTTCCGTGAAAGTCACCTCACAGGCATACATCACGTGACTTTCGTGAGTCTGCCAGACTTATATCACGTAACTTTCGTGAAAGTCCCATCACAGGCACACACCACGTGACTTTCGCGAAAGCCGTCTCACTGACAGGCATGCATCACGCGACTTTCGTGAGTCACCTCACGGGCATACATCACGTGACTTTCGTGAAAAGTCTGTCAGACTTACATCACGTAACTTTCGCGAAAGTCACATCACAGGCATACATCACGTGACTTTCGCGAAAGTCGCCTCACTAACAGGCATACATCACGTGACTCGTGAAAGTCATTTCACAGGTATACATTACATGACTTTCGTGAAAAGTCTCACTGACAGACATACATCACGTGACTTTCGTGAAAGTAATTTCACAGACATATTACGTAACTTTCGTGAAAGTCGTCTCACTGACAGGCATACATCACGTAACTTTCGTGAAAGTCGTCTCACTGACAGGCATACATCACGTAACTTTCGTGAAAGTCGTCTCACTGACAACCACATATCACACAAGTGCGCACATGGCTTTCTCCCAGCACTTTTCACATTTTGTGTCCGAACTGTGACAGTCCGCACAAAAGCAGTCAAAACAGTGGACAGAAGCCGGTTGTTCAGCGCCAAAGAAGACAAGGTCGGTTCCATCAGCAGGAAAGGTCATGGCATCGGTGTTTTGGGGTGCTGAAGGCATTTTGTTTATTGATTATCTTGAAAAGGGTAAAACAATAACCGGGGAATATTGTTCCAATCTTTTAACCAGACTAGACGAAAAAAATTCGTGAGAAAAGACCCGGTTTGCAAAAGAAAAAAAAATCATCTTTCATCAGGACAATGCACCCGCCCACAAAAGTGTTTTGGCAATGGGAAAATTAAGGGATCTGCACTATGAATTGTTGGAACATCCACCCTATTCCCCAGACTAGGCTCCCTCTGACTTCTCTCTCTTCCCAAAACTCAAACTCTTCCTCGCTGGTCATTGTTTTTCTTCGAATCAAGAGGCGATTGCAGCTGTAGAGGGGTATTTTGCAGATCTTACGAAGAACCACTACAGGGACGGGATAATGGCGCTGGAGCATCGCTGGAATAAATGTATTAGTCTTAAGGGAGATTATGTTGAAAAATAAAAATAATTTTGAAATTATAAATTCGTTTTTTCATTGTTAGGCCGAGAACTTTTCAGAGCACCCTCGTATGTTTATAACTTTATGTTGAAGGGAAGCTGCATAATATATAGTGAGCAATACTTGCAGAGTTGTTCCTGTGCTTAACCATCATACCAGGAGGGCTATGGGGAAGTGGAATATAGATATTCCTGATCTTCATGAAGATGGAGGCGAGTATTCAGCCTCACAGCCCAACTGCTTTATGCCTAGGGAATTTCTTGCAGTACCCCGTACATACTTTCATGTTGCAATGTAACGAGCAGAATCAGCCCCAGACTTACTGCAGATGAATGGTAACTGACCACCCTTCTTTACACCAGGCATAGCTGTGTTTTAATGTTTGCATGAGTTGTGTAGATGGTTTGTCAGGCGTTTGTTATGGGCTACAGCTGATGAAGGTCTTCACTGAATATTCCAGTCTTCTTGGATATGAAGGAGTCATAAGGCAAGTAACTGTAAATTTTGAAGGACAGTAGTCCCTCTGTTGTCAGGGTCAAGCATACTCGTCTTTGAAACACTGGGACTACTTGCCCAATGACACGTCACATCCGAGAAAACTGTAATGTTCAGCAACACTGCTGTGAGAACCTTAAGTCTCGCAGAAAGTGTGGATGTTGGGCAGGAAACCTCAACCAGCTGTAAAGTACTGAGATACGAGATGCAAATGTTTGGGACAACAGTTTCTGGGGTACTTTGAAGAATGTGTTTTTTGATTGTAGCCACGAGTGCAAGCTACATTCAGAGATGGCACAGTTTCTTGGTTAAATAATAGGCAGCATGTTGTTACAAACTGACCTATCCTATTGCTTATTGCCATGTTTATGATTTTTTTTTGTTTATCTACTTATGGAATAGTCTCACATTCATCCTTTTTTTACAAGTTAGTTATTTACACTTTGTGTGTCAGTGGGTATAGGATATTTATCTTCATGCTGTATTGCTGACTTCTCCAGGCGTTCTGTCTTAAAAACATGGCAACATGTCTGTGGAGTTAGGTCCACTTACCGCCACACAGCTCTTGACTACAAGATAATTATGTTCAGTAAATCGGTAACTGCTGCATGACTGTTATGTTAAGGCCTAACTTGGCACTACAGTTTGTGCCTTGGCAGTGGTTAGTGTATATTGGAAGTGCATTTAGATTTTTGATTGCAGATTGAGACGTAAACAAAAATTACTACAAGACATATGAATATTACTTGCCTGTGTCCACCAAGGGAGCACTAGCTTGAAACTGTTTTCTCTAGAGCAGAAATCTGGAAGATTTGTGATCATAATCAAATGACAGGAACGTTTAAAACTGCAAATTATAAAATTTACTTTGCATAGCAGATATATATATATATATACACACACACATATATAATATAATTCACAGCAGTATGAGGCATTCATCACAATAATATCATATCCCATCCTTCATGTCTTTTGAGTACAAAGGAAAGAATAAAGTCTTGTTTGTATCACAGTTGAGCTAAATTAGGAGGCAGATGTGCCCTCCCCAGGGTCATTATTGTCCTTGGCAGGCACCGTGTCCTGATCAGGCTTGGTGGGAAGAGGACGGTTTGCCATTTTGCTGGAGAACTTGCTGATGCTGGTTGGTGGCACTTCTGTGTAGACATGGACTGCAGTGTCTGTTGGTTCAGCATATTCACACAGCTGCACACGGCCCCCTACAGTGGCTGACACCCGTGGCAAGATACTTTCACCCAGGACACGCAAGAAGCTGAGTGGTCTTGTTGGTGATTTGTTAGTTCCAGAGTTTGTGGTCGTAGAGGTGGCAGCTAATGGGGCACCACCTCCAGGCAGTTCTGTATACAAATGCTGTTCGTGGTCACGGGGCTCCACATAATCGCACAGAACTGCTGGTGGCCGCTTCCTCCTAACCTGGGAATAAGAGAGAAGTTTGTCTGGTGATGGTGCCCTTGTGCCAACACTACAAGTAGTTTTTTTGGACCTGTTCTGACAAACTCTGGGTGGCAGTGGTGATGGTGCTTGAATCACATCATACAGATTGTCATCTTCACCATCATACTCCTCAATGTTGCAGGATGTGGTGGGCATGTTGTTGTTGTTGCAACTTTCCTCAACCTTGATGAGATCATACAAATGCTCAATCATGTCTCGTGCCTCACTGTAATTTTCTGGATCATCTAATTTTTCCTGGAGTGACTGGAGGAGTTCCTTAGTCAGTTCCTCAGGCAGTGTCTGAGTCCACTTGTCTTCACATGGCACTTGTTCACCTTCCTCCTCACTAATGTTATCATCCGTGATGACCAGCAGGCTGTGCCTTTGCTTCTGTCGCTGCTGCTGTTGCAGCTCTGTGTACTCATGCATCGACAGCCGTGATATAGATCGTGCCACCACGAGCCCCTCAGTCCTGATGCCTATGAAGAGATTTGAGAACATGGTGAGCCAACTTGTCATGGTGGGTAGAAGCATTAACTGTGCCTGCAGGCAGTACCCGTGTTTCCGAAGCCACAGGATTCCTGTGACCACAAGGATGATGGCCACTGCACATACCACCACTATGAATATCAACCCAAACACTTTCCGTTCGGGGTTCACTTCAATATCGTCCACATTCCCACTCTGCACCACACTCACAGCACTTTCGCTCCGACTCACTTCTTCGCATACAATAACGTTCCCTGACCCGCAGACCAGTTCAGTATAGTTCCTCATGTTCAGGAAACCCTGGGGCACATCAAAACACCGTGCCAGTACTGAATCTACTGTGCATGAACTGGTGTTGAAAATCTCTTCCACTATTTTCTGCTCTGATGTTACCATATTTTTCACCCATGAGAGTAAGTTGCAGTGGCAGACCTGTGTGAATCGGTTGCCCGTCAGTCTTGCTCGTATTACAGCGCTACCTTCTTTTGCTTCTGCCGTGAACCTTAGTGCTCCAGGGTTGAACCTACCCACTTCATTGCCTGCAAAACTGAACTCGTAAGTGCTGACACCTGGCAATGTCTCAAATGGCATATTCATTGCCTCTGCTTCCAACCACTGGAACGTATTGTCGACCATGATAATGCGGTTCCAGGACTTGAGAACAAATCCTCGAGATAGGATTTTCTCGAACACGTTGTTACTGAAGGTAGCTTTAGCTACGGTTATATTCATGGCACCTTCCAGCACCTCAGATACTCTGGAAAGAAGCAGTACAAATATAACCTGAATGTTTTCTTGTTTCAATAGCAGTTCCAGTTGTTACTTAGTGATCTACTAAGTATAAAGTGGATATGACGTCTGGAATGCAACAAACTAATTACTTGCTAAATGGAGGGACAGGGTACAAGCTCTTCTTGGTTTGGATACTGGGAAGCACAATATTCTGTAGATTCAGCAGTGCATGTGACAGTGTTCACTGCATTGTGGAGCAGTATTTAGTATTTCTGTCTAACTTCCAGGAGGTACACTGCTCGATTCTCGAGAGAAACTTTCGAGTTATGTGTCAATCCTTAGTTTAACAAAGTCAGAGTTTGTTTTATATTTTAATTCTGCAGTTCCAGAAAAAAAAAATCCAGTGGCCGTGCTTGGAAGTTAGAAATGTGCTTCTATTAGCATTTTACGAATAAAACAAATCCTATAAAGAAGACTGCTAGTGCACTGGTTTTAGGGTTCCTTCACCTTGTAGTGATTAAATGTCGACGTTTCGGAGTAACATAGGGACACATCTTCATTAACTCTATTACACCGTGCAGAAACCCAAAACCCTAAAAAGAATGTATAAATTGACAGTTTACGCCAGAGCGCGGGGAAGTTACATCACATCAACGCACGGCAGCTCAGTACACTGGAATACGCTCACGTCTAACGGAAGAGGCATGAACCAATATTAAGCACGTGGAAAGTCATGCACAAACGCAAACTACTATGAAGCGTTGAAGCCACGTGGCCATGTTGTAAAACAGCGAATGAAGCATGAAGCAGATTTGTTTCAACACTGAGAAAGAACTTACTTGTAGGTCTAAGTAAAAAGCCGGGATAGCTCAGTCAGTATAATGACTAGGCTGCGGTCTGGGTGACTGAGCAATAGATCTATACCCGACAGGGGCAAGAGGGTTCCTCCGAAACGTCCAAAGTGGCTCTGCGGCCCAACAAGTCTCCTACTCCTACTCTTTCCTCGGAGGTAAAGTGGCCGGGGAGTGAAGCTGACAAATAGCTTCCAAAGAGTGCCGGAACTGTACCTCCAAGTACGCTGTACGCTTTCCTACTGTGCAGAGTGGGTCTAGTCATTCAATAGCTGGTAGTCGTATTTTATAAGAGGGGTTGCCACATTTTTCACAAATCCAGGCGCGCCACCTCAAAATTATAGGCCCCAGAAGGTGACATGAAGTATGTTGCATACCGAGGACCCACCGTACTAAATTTGCTGCCTTCCTGTTGTACTTCCATAAACGGCGCTGGTACAGGTGGTGTGAGAATTCTGCTGGGCTGGTTTGTGTCTTGTCACATCATGCCTTCTGCCTTCGTGGTAATACAGATACAGATACAGATATTGTGCGTCTGACATCCCTTTAAACTGCAGAAGTAACTGACCGCACCTTGCAACCACCTACCAAGCGACACGATGTCAATCCGGAAGGGCAAACTCTTAAGTCCAACTGCGGTTATTTATGACGTTAGGAAAGCAATAAAACCCTGCATGTACTGTCCAGATCGAAACAACTGTTTTATCAGCCCATATTAGGGTTGTTTTGTGTGGGGAGGGGGGGGGGCAAGGACGTACTTTTTTGAACATGATTATGAACCTTCGGATCACATACAAGATGGGGAATTTAGTGACTGGCTTCTCAAGAACAGAAGTGCGCACCCCTCGGTGGCGTTGCTGTCGTATCGACGTACAGGACGGCCTACACAAGTGGCCAAGTGACGTATACGCCTCGTGTTACATCTCAACTGTGCACATAACACCGTGTGTTGCTGGTGCTTCCTTCGGCCTTCGCCTGGCCTACAGAATTTTCACTGTACAATTTTTTACGTAAAATTTAAAACCCGACTGCATCTGCACGTACACTGAAAATTCTCATATCGCCTTTACCTGTACGATATATATAGCAATAGAAATTGTTGTGTTCACATTTCAAACGATCTGTCTTTCTTTGTGAACCTAAGTGACAAATTACAAGCGCGGGAGAACAAAGTGATTGAGAAAAATATCTGCACCTAGAAAACAGAAGCAATGTCGGAAAACCTGATTACAAAACAAGGAACTCTTGCGATTTAAGAGGCAGGAGAGTGATGGGCTGAGCACTGGTGGAAGGTCGGAGAGAACTGAAATGCAAACAACAGCACATTCCTAAAACCTACTGGAACAGGTTGATGTGGAACACTCAAAAATAGATGGGTGGATGACAGTAGTAGTTAAATGTCGACTAAAGCAAACTGGAATACAGTGTAAGCGAGCCCAGTGAAAGCCTTAACAATTTTTCACCAGCTACTATCGTATTGACAGGTTCGGTACAACTTTGTCATTTGTCAGTCCAGTCCCAGACCCGCTATACACAGTGCACAATTCCAAACATGACGATAACCTGCTGCACCAAGGCTGCAGACAGTACGGCCTCGATTTATCCGCTTTTTTTTTTATAAAGGTTTTCATGTGAACACTTGGGGATGCACATCCTGTGACACACTGGACTTGTACAAAATAACCCTGAATTATATCACGGATTTTAGTGGACTTCTTTCGGTAAGCATATTTATTGAGCATTGCGTATATCAGCGTCAGTGGGAGGTCTTAGGGTTTCACCAAACCCCGGCCCTGCTCCTCACAGTGACACATTTACCTGGAATGCTGTATAGTGAGGTTTGTGACGGCTGCCTGCAAGGCGTGGGACGCCAGCACGCGTATTCTAACGCCGGACATCTCCAGGTAGTGGATGAGCGTGCGGTCACTGAAGGCACCCGCTTCCACGTGATGTAGAGACGTGTTCTGGAACACCACGGAGAACAGCGTGTTGGCACAGAAGGCGTCGCGACGAACAGAGCGCACCTCGGCATCCACAAGTCGCACCTCTGCCGCGGAAGAAGGGAAGGCGCTGTGTGGCAGTTCGGCCAGAACGACGTTCTGCAGCAGCACCTGAACGGACAGAAGGCGTTCCACCGTAGTCCTATGCTAGGGAAACAACCTGACCTCTGCTGCTGATTCTGAAGTGCCCCGCACCAAGAGCAGCATTTAGCAGCGAGTCCTTCATACATACAGAAAGTGCAGCTCTGATAGCAAGTTCATCGTTCATCGACCGGAGGGCTCTGGGCAGGCGGGCGTGCTTAACATTGTGCCCCATTCACCCGCCAGTCTCGGTTCATAAAGCCCGAACGCAGTAACCGTATTTAACGACAGACTTAAACTGACTTAAAAAGACGTAACTGGGGGGCTGGAACCCCCGGCAGCGCCACGGGTAGATTTCTAAAATGCCATTTAAATATTTGAGCATGTTACTTAATTGTTAGCACTTGCTAATGTTAGTTGCTGTGCAGAATATTATACAAAAATAAGACCTTTGCAGCTGATACGACGTTCATTCAGTACATGCAGTTACATTTGTAGCGACTTTCTTAATGTAACCCTTTAGAAGTTAAAGGACAGCAGTGACAGTCCTTCCCTGCCTCATGCTCCTGTCCAGTGACAGCAGACATAAATAAAGACCCAGTCCGTACCGCGCAGTAAACACACCGTCTCGATTATAAAAACAAAAATCAACGCTGTGTAGGGATATAATTGCCGTTTGTTCTGAGAGCCATACACAATACACAAGTACACCACGTGGCACAGCGTGAGTCGGAAGAGTGACGACGTTAGGGGCTGGACGACCTAGGGTTTGAGTCCCGGTAGGAGCAGCGATTTTTTTCTTCCCTAAAAACGTCCAGAGCCTCTCCGGGATCCTCCTAGCCCTCTGTTCAGTGGGTACCAGGGGATTCTTTCCTCCTTGGTAAAGCAGCTGGGCTGCTAGGCTGATTACTCACCTCCGTGCATTGCGGAGGTTGGAATGCGTAAAGCTGTACCTCCACTCCCTACACACGCCTTCATGGCGTGTGTAGGGACAACTTTATTTTTACCTAACACTGTGTGGGCGAAATGTGTAACTTTTGAATATTATACTTGGTGTATACAGTAACCACTCCGCTGTAAAGGGTCACATACACTCTGTTGCATTGTGTCGTTTTATGTATGACGTGACAATCTGCTATACTGGCAAACAGTGCACTGTTGTCTGGTGGCAACATCAATGGCTGTTTACCGCATCTCCCAGAACGCGTTTTAATCACTCCGACAAACGTAATGGATGATGAACAAAGTACAGTTGCAGGCGCTCCAAAGCAATATGTAACTTTACCCTCGGGAAGTTGTGCCTGTCGACGTAAGAATGTATGTGAGGAGAATAGAGGTATAACTCCACTCATTCTTAAGCCGGGCACTAGAGCTTCACGCCTCGGCAGCTTTACCCTTGCCATCACGAAGCGGTACGTCAGGAGGGGCAAAGAAAATCCGCATGTGTTTCGTCTGGCCCCGTCCGTTGCTGTGGATCCACGTTCGTGGTTCGTGGGGGTCCGAGAAATTAGTTTTGTCTTCGTAAGTTACGAGAACAAAATACTGTACGGATTGTTTGACACAAAGTGTTTATGCGGGTCTTGGCAGAGCAGTGTTTATCGATGAGAAATCCGCGAATTGGCCTGAGGGGTCGCCGAGTTGGGTTAACTCTGCTTAGTACAATATAGTCTTGTCCTAAATACTGTTTTCCTAATATCTTTTTGTTGTGATTACTGCCGGGAAATTTATATTACTGTGATGAATTCTTACACTAACTAGTAAAGCCTGCTAGAGTTTAAGTATATTTTCCTTGCAGTTATCCGAATTTCAGATGCTACCGCGAGTGGAGATAACTGCAGAATTATGATACGTCGTGATGGTGCCAGCTGTTGGCATGGGTACGATAACACATTGTCCGCTCTACGCCAGTATGCCACATGCATTTGCGAAATTAGAGGAAGTACCGTGAAATTTACCTAATACAGTGCATCTTCTGAGTATGGCGCTGTGTTGCTGGACAAGGAGTTCCTGGCGTTTCGAACGATCATAGTGCTTTCTGCTTCAGGGTTAAGCAGTTCACGAAGAACAATAGCGTAGGACAGCAGGATGTATTACAGACACAAGCTATTTGTGACGAGGGTGACCTCTGATCACATGCGACAGCGAACTAACGGAGGAGGTGGGAGGGGCCTCGCTGTGCAAGCTGCAAGCTTGTGAACTGGAATGGATTAAAATATTTCCCCGCGCGCCTCTTCCTCCTGGACTGCTTGACCCTGAACATGAAGGCATTACTTCAGCAAACCACCTGTCCAACCGCACAGCGTCACATCTTGAAGACTTGAGTCTGTAGCAACACCGGCGCGAGAATATCAAGTGTTGCCCATTGCAATTCGTTCGGGAGGTACGGGTGTTCGAATGTTGTTAGGACAGCTGTGAGGACTCTTAACTCACTCTCAGCATGGGTTTGCTTCTCACCGTTGCGGCTGGCCCATGGCGTCCGATCGTTGTTGGTGTGTCGAAGGAGAATGCTTGGTTGAACAGTTCGAGCCGCGGCACATCCTTGACGGTGACGGCCAGGATCCAGGAGAACGCCGAGTTCTGCACAATGACGTGGGCACAGCGGGAGATGACGGCACTGAGGGGTCCACGGAGAGCCCGGAAGGCGTCCGTCTCCACAACGGCGCTGCCGCAGTCTAGCACCTCGAGCAGCGTGTGCGGCGCCGAGAGGTTGAGGAATGCGTGGCGCCGCACCACCAGGAGCTCCACGTTGCTGAGGCGTACTCTCTGCAGCGCCCAAACTTGCGAGAAGGCGCCGGCCAGCATTCGCAGCTCTCCGCGACACTCTGTCACGTACAGCTCCAGCGTCTCGGGCGGAATGGACCCGGCGTGCAGTTCCACCGTCTGCGTCACACAGTACACGTTCTTACAGTTCAGACCATACCTTGTGAAGATGGCAGTCGCTCAGCCAATCAATAAATTACCTCTCATGTGAACGGAACGCTTATTGTGGTGTGTATTAGACTACCTGCCCGAAGCAAATTGAACGCAGTTCACATCGACATATGTTTATTTAAAATCCGTTTTAATATTATTCTCCCATTAGCAATACTTCTTCCAATGGCCTCATTTTGTGACTAATGATTCGTGCCGGTCTACGTTTGTATGACTCGCCTTGCGTGCTACATGTGCCGCCCACTTCGCCCCCTCCCCCTGATTTGTGCACAACAACGTAGTGGCAAGCGAGGAACACAGATTATTAAATTCTACTTTCTACAATTGTCTGCGACCTCCCAATTACCTTTAATGTTTTGGGCGCAAATAATTTTCCTCAGAACAAAGGTTCGTAAGCTCTAAATTCGTAAGCGTGCGTGCGTATCTTCTTCGTATTTTTAGAGTTCTTTCCGTGACCCTTTGAAAGCAACTATACTCGTAGGGTCATTATTTTATGTGGCCAGTCGCTAGTCACTTCCCGTCGGCTCGCATACCATACACAGCCCACACTTGTCACCGTAAAGAGGTTATAAGTTCTGTGTGCGTCATCCAGAGTCGTTGTGTAGATCCCACTGGGGCATCGCGTGTTTTTGTGTGATATCGATCGATAAACACTTCCCACAAGAACTGTCGCAAATTCAGACGAAAGTTACCTGCAGCGCCTGTTCCAAACAGGATAACAGTTTACAGATCCGTCAAGGTCTGCTGCTCAAATCCGCGAGCAGCAAATTCTGCACAACTCTCGACTACCAAAGGAACGTGGTCAGTTGTAGAAGTGTGGGCAAATTGTTGGGGTAAGTGTTAACACATTGAGGACGGGGTCATTTAAATTGTTTAAACGCCCGTTCCCGGGGGTTTTAACAATTTTAACCCTTTAAACGCTGAATTAAATCCCATCTGCTATTTGCTGGCATTATTAGCTCACCATTTTCTCCACGTTAGCAGGATAAGGGTTAAATCATTAACCCTTAGGCTTCTAATGTCATTTATATA
>Ga0268261_10002433_pt1 | contig 13330 bp, 8 predicted proteins | sample TergutNc150P1_FD_190353 | JGI IMG/M metagenome (GOLD analysis project Ga0268261, IMG submission 190353) | Nasutitermes corniger P1 segment gut microbial community from laboratory colony in Florida, USA - Nc150 P1 (SPAdes) (version 2) | ecosystem: Host-associated > Arthropoda: Insects > Digestive... | reverse complement strand
AGTATTTGGATGGGTGACCGCCTGGGAACACCATGTGCTGTTGGCATTAATTTTGAATTTTTCCACGTATACTCCTATTTAAACACGTTGACAAGGAACACATTCTATATAATATTTTTTTAATGATAGGAGATTATAAAATTCGTTCTCCTGTCGGGTTTATAAAGTTTGTTATCCTGTAACAAATCGCTATTCACAAATAAAGTTGTAGTTTCGACAACCATTAATTTGAAAAAAGAAAGGACACTCAGCTGCAGCAAATGCGGCTTTTTGCCACTCGAAATTTAATTCAGCTCACATTTAGCCTTTGGGTATCGACGTAACTTCGGACTCTGTGGACAAAAAGCGGTTAACATAGGGCATGGTTCCAATTTTTGATGTAAATTGGGTTATAATAGACCAAAATATAAAAGAACACCGATATGTGATTAGATCTTAAATTGATAGAATGATTAAAAATTATTTACATGTTGAAATAAACGAACGTACTTACGAATTTTAGTGTTTGCTTCCTGTCAACGGCCATACCACGCTGAAAGCACCGGTTCTCGTCCGATCACCGCAGTTAAACAACGTTGGGCATGGTTAGTACTTGGATGGGTGACCACCTGGGAACACCATGTGCTGTTGGCATTTATTTTGAATTTTTCCACTTACATTCCGCTTTAACCACGTTGACAATAAGAAAAATGTTCTGTAAGATTTTTCCTTTTAATTATACATGGCTATAAAATCTCTTCTTCTGTAAAAAAAATCGGTATTTACAAGTAAGTTTGTAGTTTATTCAAGGAGTAGTTTTTAAGTTGTAGGATGTCGTTTTACCGTAATTTTGTTAATCTTGTGGGAAATGCGAACAACGGATTTCGATAATGATCATTTTCTGGTTATGAGGTAAGAATATCTTCCCTTTACATTGATCAAAATTTGTAATATCTGAATAAGGATAGTAACACAATTAGTATTTTACCGCTGACACCTTATCCTGGATAGTGTCAACACGAACAATGCACTTGTCACTAGAGAAAATTATCTCGCAATTCTGAATTCAAACGGTTGTATGATCTCAACGGATATACTCTAAGGGAATGAAATTTATCCAGAGAATATGGAAGGAAAGAAAAGTGATCGAAGTATTTGTGGTTATCTCGTGTGTTATTTACAAGTCGACTGATGTACCTGCGATATTTTGAGAGCGGCGGTAATAAACCGGGAGATATAAAGATGAAAATAATCCGCACAATTATGTCATTTACCTTGTCCCATTTGTGGATTATTAGAAGGAATGCCTTGTGTAAGGAACGCTTGAAACGGAATGCAAAAATTAAAGAGAAATACTTTTTCATTAATCTTTCATTAATCAAAAGAATTTAACTGATATTAATATTAACGGCAGCTTCTTGAATTGCGACTTTTAGCGACACGAATTTTTATTTGTATCAAATATACACCTTTGGGTATTGATCAAATTCCGCAGGCAGTCGAAAAAGACGAACACTCAGTAAGAGAACTGTATTAGTTTATTGAGGGATATAAGTATTCTTAGCATATGAGGACTATTAAATAAAAGCCAGTGTTTTTCGAATTCTGTTTTAAAATGTCTTGTTTTTTCAGTTTAGTAGGAATTAGCCACACATTAGATTATTTATACGTGTCATTAAATACTAAATGTAAGTTTCACTGCTTGATTGGCTTTAAATAATCATATTAACAATAATTGGATGGGCGTTTTTAGGACAGTTTTCATATTTACATTCCACGCAGCGCGCCTAAAAATATTTGAAAGGAAATCTGTTGGAGTGATATCACAATAAGGGGTGAACATTTTGCATGAATCCAAATGGTTCTAAAAGTTGTATAATAATCGATCAAAACATAAAAGAACCTTTATGCGTGTTTCAGTACATAAATTGATGGGAATAGTCACCGAAATGTCTTACATGTTAAAATGAATAGAGTTAGTTAAGAGAGTTAGGGTTAGTCCCCTGTCAACTGCCATACCACGTTGTAAACACCGGTTCTCCCCCGATCACCGCAGTTAAACAACTTTGGGCATGGTTAGTACTTGGATGGGTGAGCGCCTGGGAACACCATGTTCTGTTGGCATTAATTTTGAATTTTTCCACGTATACTCCTTTTTAAACACGTTGACAAGAAACACATTCTATAAAATTTTGTTTTTAATGATACGAGATTATAAAATTCGTTCTCCTGTCGGGTTTATAAAATTTGTTATCCTGTAACAAATCGGTATTCACAAATAAAGTTGAGGTTTCGACAACCATTAATTTGTAAAATGAAAGGACACTCAGCTGCAGCAAATGCGGCTTTTTGCCACTCGAAATTTAATTCAGCTCACATTTCGACTGTGGGTATCGACGTAACTCCGGACTCTGTGGACAAAAAGCGTTGAACATCGGGCATGGTTCCAATTTTTGATGTAAACTGGATTATAATAGACCAAAATATTAAAGAACACCGATATGTGATTAGATCTTAAATTGATAGAATGATGGAAAATTTTTTACATGATGAAATAAACGAACGTACTTACGAATTTTAGTGTTTGCTTCCTGTCAACGGCCATACCACGTTGCAAGCACCGGTTCTCGTCCGATCACCGCAGTTAAACAACGCTGGGCATGGTTAGTACTTGGATGGGTGACCACCTGGGAACACCATGTGCTGTTGGCATTAATTCTGATTTTTTCCACTTACATTCCGCATTAACCACTTTGGCAATAATAAAATGCTGTGTAAAGTTTTTCTATTTAAGTATACAAGGCTATAAAATCTGTTCTCCTGTAAAAAAATCTGTATTTCCAAGGAAAGTTGTAGTTTATTCAAGCAGTAATTTGAAATTTCTAGGGTGGTATTTTACCGTAATTGTGTTAATCCTGTGGCAAATGCGACCTTCCAATTTCGCTAATGATCATTTTCTGCTTATGTGATAAGAACATCTTCCCTTTAGAGTTATCAAAAGTGTGTAATATCTGAATAAAGATAGTAACACCAATAGTGTTTTACCGCTGACACCCTTTCGTGGATAGTGTCAACACGAACAAAGCACTTGTCACTAGAGTAAATTATCTCGCAATTCTGAATACAAACGGTTGTATGAACTCAACGGATATACTCTAAGGGAATGAAATTTATCCAGAGAATATGGAAGGAAAGAAAGGGGTCCAAGTACTTGTGGTTGTCTCGTGTGTTATTTACAAGTCGACTGATGTACCGGCGATATTTTGAGAGCGGCGGGATATAAACCAGGAGAAATAACGATGAAAATAATCCGCACAATTATGTCACTTACGTTGTCCCATTTGTGGATTATTAGAAGGAATGCCTTGTGTAGAGTACGCTTGAAACGGAATGAAAAAATTAAAGGGAAATACTTTTTCATTAATCTTTCCTTAATCAAAAGAATTTAACTGATATTAATATTAACGGCAGCTTCTCGAAATGCGACGTTTAGCGTCACGAATTTCTATTTGTATCAAATTTACACCTTTGGGTACTGATCTAATTCCGCAGGCAGTCGAAAAAGACGAACACCCAGTAAGAGAACTGGATAAGTTTATTGAGGAATTTATGTAATCTTAGCATATGAGGACTCTTAAATAAATGTCTGTGTATTTTGAATTCTGTTTTAAAGTGTCCTGTTTTTCAGATTGGTAGGAATTAGCTACACATAAGATTATCTAGACGTGTCGTTAATTACAAAATGTATGCTTCACTGCTTGATTGGCTTTAGATAATCATATTAGCAATAATTTGCTGGGAGTTTTTAGGACAGTTTTCATATTTAAATTCCACGCAGCGCATCTAAAAAATATTTGAAAGGAAATCTGTTTGAGTGTCATCACAATAAGGGGTGAACATTTTGCATGAATCCAAATGGTTCTAAAAGTTGAATTATAATCGATCAAAACATAAAAGTACCTTTATGCGTGTTTCAGTACATAAATTGATGGAATAGTCACGGAAATGTGTTGCATGTTTCAATGAATAGAGGTACTTAGGAGAGTTAGTGTTAGTTCCCTGTCAACGGCCATACCACGTTGTAAACACCGGTTCTCGTCCGATCACCGCAGTTAAACAACTTTGGGCATGGTTAGTACTTGGATGGGTGACCGCCTGGGAACACCATTTGCTGTTGGCATTAATTTTGAATTTTTCCACGTATACTCCTTTTTAAACATGCTGACAAGAAACAAATTCTATAAAGTTTTGTTTTTTAAAAATACGAGATTATAAAATTCGTTCTCCTGTCGGGTTTATAAAGTTTGTTATCCTGTAACAAATCGGTATTCACAAATAAAGTTGAAGTTTCGGTAACCATTAATTTGAAAAAAGAAAGGACACTCATCTGCAGCAAATGCGGCTTTTTGCCACTTGAAATGTAATTCAGCTCACATTTAGCCTGTGGGTATCGACGTAACTCCGGACTCTGTGGACAAAAAGCGGTGAACATCGGGCATGGTTCCAATTTTTTATGTAAATTGGATTATAATAGACCAAAATATAAAAAAACACTGATATGTGATTAGATCTTAAAATGATAGAATGATTAAAAAATATTTTACATGTTGAAATAAACGAACGTACTTACGAATTTTAGTGTTCGCTTCTTGTCAACGGCCATCCCACGTTGCAAGCACCGGTTCTCGTCCGATCACCGCAGTTAAACAACGTTGGGCATGGTTAGTACTTGGATGGGTGACCACCAGGGAACACCATGTGCTGTTGGCATTAAGTTTGAATTTTTCCACTTACATTCCGCTCTAACCACGTTGAAATTAAGAAAACGCTCTGTAAAATTGTTCTTTTTAATTAGACATGGCTATAAAATCTGTTCTCCTGTAAAAAAAATCGGTATTTACAAGTAATGTTGTAGTTTATTCAAGCAGTAGTAACACCAATAGTATTTTACCGCTGACACCTTATCGTGGATAGTGTCAACAAGAACAAAGCACTTGTCACTAGAGAAAATTATCTCGCAATTCTGAATACAAACGGTTGTATAAACTCAACGGATATACTCTAAGGGAATGAAATTTATCCAGAGAATATGGAAGGAAAGAAAAGAGATCGAACTATTTGTTGTTGTCTCATGTGTTATTTACAAGTCGACTGATGTACCTGCGATATTTTGAGAGCGGCATGTAATAAACCAGGAGAAATAATGATGAAAATAATCCACACAATTGTTTCACTTACGTTGTCCCATTTGTGGATTATTAGAAGGAATGCCTTGTGTAAAGAACGCTTTAAACGGAATGCAACAATTAAAGTGAAATACTTTTTCATTAATCTTTCTTTAATCAAAAGAATTTAACTGATATTAATAATAACGGCAGCTTCTTGAAATGCGACTTTTAGCGACACGAGTCTTTATTTGTATCAAAATTTACCTTTGGATATTGATCCAATTCCGCAGGTAGTCGAAAAAGACGAACACTCAATAAGAGAACTAGATTAGTTTATTGAAGAATATATGTAGTCTTAGAATATGAGGACTATTAAATAAAAGTCTGTGTAATTCGAATTCTGTTTTAAAATGTCTTGTTTTTCAGATTAGTAGGAATTAGCCACACATAAGTTTATCTAGACGTGTCGTTAATTACAAAATGTATGCTTCACTGCTTGATTGGTTTAAATAATCATATTAACAATAATTGAATGGGCGTTTGTAGGACAGTTTTCATATTTACATTCCACGCAGCACGTCTAAATATATTTGAAATGAAATCTTTTGGAGTGTTATCGCAATAAGGGGTGAACATTTTGCATGAATCCAAATGGTTCTAAAAGTTGAATAATAATCGACCAAAACATAAAAGAACCTTTATGCGTGTTTCAGTACATAAATTGATGGATTAGTCACGGAAATGTGTTGCATGTTAAAATGAATAGAGTTACTTAAGGGAGTTAGTGTTAGTTTCCCTGTCAACGGCCATACCACGTTATAAACACCGGTTCTCGTCTGATCACCGCAGTTAAACAACTTTGGGCATGGTTAGTACTTGGATGGTTGACCGCCTGGGAACACCATGTGCTGTTGGCATTAATTTTGAATTTTTCCACGTATACTTCTTTTTAAACACGTTGACAAGAATCAAATTCTATAAAGTTTTGTTTTTTAATTATACGAGATTATAAAATTCGTTCTCCTGTCGGGTTTATATATTTTGTTATCCTGTAACAAATCGGTATTCACAAATAAAGTTGAAGTTTCGACAACCATTAATTAGAAAAAAGAATCGAAACTCAGCTGCTGCAAATGCGGCTTTTTCCACTCGAAATGTAATTCGGCTCACAATTAGCCTGTGGGTATCGACGTAACTCCGGACTCTGTGGACAAAAAGCGGTGAACATCGGGCACGGTTCCAATTTTTTATGTAAATTGGATTATAATAGACCAAAATATAAATGACACTGATATGTGATTAGATTTTAAATTGATAGAATGATTAAAAATTATTTTACATGTTGAAATAAACGAACGTACTTATGAATTTTAGTGTTCGTTTCCTGTCAACGGCCATACCACGTTGCAAGCACCGGTTCTCGTCCGATCACCTCAGTTAAAGAACTTTGGGCATGTTTAGTACTTGGATGGGTGACCACCTGGGAACACCATGTGCTGTAGGCATTAATTCTGATTTTTTCCTCTTACATTCCGCTTTAACCACGTTGGCAATAAGAAAATGCTCTGTAAAATTTTTCTTTTTAAGTATACAAGGCTATAAAATCTGTTCTCCTGTAAAAAAATCTGTATTTACAATAAAGTTGTAGTTTATTCAAGCAGTAATTTGAAAGTTGTAGGATGGTCTTTTACCGTAATTGTGTTAATCCTGTGGCAAATGCGACCTTCCAATTTCGCTAATGATCATTTTCTGCTTATGTGATAAGAACATCTTCCCTTTACAGTGATCAAAGTGTGTAATATCTGAATAAAGATAGGAACGCCAATAGTGTTTTACCTCTGACACCCTTTCGTGGATAGTGTCAACACGAACAAAGCACTTGTCACTAGAGTAAATTATCTCGCAATTCTGAATACAAACGGCTGTATGAACTCAACGGATATACTCTAAGGGAATGAAATTTATCCAGAGAATATGGAAGGAAAAAAAGGGATCGAAGTACTTATGTTTGTCTCGTTTGTTATTTACAAGTCCACTGATTTACCGACGATATTTTGAGAGCCGCCTGTAATAAACCAGGAGAAATAATGATGAAAATAATCCGCACACTTATGTCACTTATATTGTCCCATTTGCGGATTATTAGAAGGAATGCCTTGTGTACAGAACGCTTGAAACAGAATGCAAAAATTAAAGGGAAATAATTTTTCATTAATCTTTCCTTAATCAAAAGAATTTAACTGATATTAATATTAACGGCAGCTTCTTGAATTGCGACTTTTAGCGACCCGAATTGTTATTTGTATCAAATTTTCACCTGTTGGTATTGATCTAATTCCGCAGGCAGTCGAAAAAGACGTACACCCAGTAAGAGAACTGGATTAGTTTATTGAAGAATATATGTATTTTTTGCGTATGAGGACTATTAAACCAAAGGCTGTGTATTTCGTATTCTGTTTTAAAATTTTCTGTTTTTTGATGAGTAGAAATTAGCCACACATAAGATTATCTAGACATGTCGTTAATTACAAAATGTATGCTTCACTGCTTGATTGGCTTTAAATAATCATATTAACAATAATTGGATGGGCTTTTTTAGGACAGTTTTCATATTTACATTCCAAGCAGCGCGTCGAAAAAATATTTGAAAGGAAATCTGTTGGAGTGTGATCACAATAAGGGGTGAACAATTTGCATGAATCCAAATGTTTCTAAATTTTTTAATTTTAATCGATCAAAGCATAAAAGTACCTTTATGCGTGTTTCAGTACATAAACTGATGGAATAGTAACGGAAATGTGTTGCATGTTAAAATGATGGAGGTACTTAAGAGAGTTAGTGTTAGTTACCTGTCAACGTACATTCCACGTTGTAAACACTGTTTCTCGTCCGATCGCCACAATTAAACAACGTTGGGCATGGTTAGTAGTTGGATGGGTGACCGTCTGGGAGCACCATGTGCTGTTGGATTTAATTTTGAATTTTTCACGTATACTGCTTTTTGAACAAGTTGACAAAAAAATTCTAAAAAATCTTTTTTTTTAAAGATATTGGATTATAATATTCATTCTCCTGTCGGGATTATAAAATTTGTTATCCTGTAACAAATCTTTAATCACATGTAAAGTTGAAATTTCAACAACCACTAATCTGAAAAAAGAAAGGACACTCAGCTGCAGCAAATGCGATGTTTTGCCACTCGAAATGGACTTCAGCACACATTTAGACTTTGGGTATCGACGGAACTCCGGACTCAGTGGAATAAATCGGTGAACATCGCGCACTGTTCCAATTTTTGATATAAATTGGATTATATTGGATCAAAATATAAAAGAACACTGATATGTGATTAGATCATAAATTGATAAACTAATTAGGAGAGCTTTTTGCATGTTGTAATAATTAACGTACTTACGAATTTTAGTTTTCGCTTCCTGTCAACGGCCATACCACGTTGCAAGCACCGGTTCTCGTTCGATCACCGCAGTTAAACAACGTTGGGCATGGTTAGTACTTGGATGGGTGACCACCTGGGAACATCATGTGCTGTCGGCAGTGATTTTGAATTTTTCCACTTACATTCCGCTTTAACCACGTTGGCAATAAGAATATGCTGTGTAGAAATTTTATTTTTAATGATAGGGGTTTATTAATTCGGTCTCCTGTAAAAAAATCGGTATTTACAAGTAAAGTTTTAGTTTATTCAAGCAGTAATTTGAAAGTTGTAAGACGGTCTTTTACCGTAATTGTGTTAATCTTGTGGCAAATGCGAACTTCGAATTTCGCTAATGATCATTTTCTGCTTATGTGGTAAGAACATCTTCCCTTTACAGTGGTCAAAGTTTGTAATATCTGAATAAAGATAGGAACACCAATAGTATTTTACCGCTAACACGTTATCGTGGATAGTGTCAACACGAACAATGCACTTGTCACTAGAGGAAATTATCGCGCAATTCCGAATACAAACGGTTGTATGTACTCAACGGATATACTGTAAAGGAATGAAATTTTGTACAGAGAATTTAGAAGGAAAGAAAATGGATCGAAGTACTTGTGTTTGTCTCGTGTGTTATTTGCCTGTCCACTGATGCACCGACGATATTTTGAGAGCGGCGGTTAATAAATCAGGAGAAATAATGTTGAAAATATTCCGTCCAATTATGTCACTTATGTTGTCCCATCTCTGGATTATTAGATGGAATGCCTTGTGTACTGAACGCTTGAAACGGAATGCAAAAATTAAAGAGAAATACACTTTTCACTAATCTTTTCTTAATAATATGAATTTAACTGATATTAATATTAATTGCAGCCTCTTAAAACGAGGCTTTTAGCGACAAGAATTGTTATTTGTATCAAATTTCCACCTGTGTGTTTCGATCTAATTCCGCAGTCAGTCGAAAAGACGAACACCCAGTAAGAGAACTGGATTAGTTTATTGAGGAATATATATATACTTAGCGTATGACGACTATTAAACAAAGACGTCTATGTATTTCGAATTCTGCTTTAAAATTTCGTGTTTTTCAGATTAGTAGAATTTAGCCACACATAAGTTTGTCTAGACGTTTCTTTAATTACATAATTTGTGCTTCACTGCTTGATTGGCTTTAAATAATCCTATTAACAATAGCTGGATGGGGGTTTTTAGGACAGTTTTCATATTTTTCATTTTAGGCAGCGCGTCTAAAAACATTTGAAAGGAAATCTGTTGAAGTGTCATCGCAGTAATGGATGAAAATTTTCATGAATCCATATGTTTCTAAAAGATTAATTATAATCGATCAAAACATAAAACAACCTTTATGCGTGTTTTAGTACATAAATTGATGGAATAGTCACGGAAATATGTTGCATGTTAAAATGAATGGAGGTACTTAGAGAGTTAGTGTTCGTTCCTTGTCAACGGCCATACCACGTTGTAAACACCGGTTCTCGTCCGATCACCGCAGTTAAACAACGTTGGGCATGGTTAGTACTTGGATGGGTGAGCACCTGGGAACACCATGTGCTGTTGGCATTAATTTTGAATTTTTCCACTTGCATTCTGCTTTAACCACGTTGGCAATAAGAAAATGCTCTGTAAAATTTGTCTTTTTAATGATACGGGGTTATAATTTCTGTTCTCTTCTAAAAAATCGGTATTTACAAGTAAAGTTGTAGTTTATTCAAGCAGTAATTTAAATTTGGTGGATGGGCTTTTACCGTAATTGTGTTATTCTTGTGGCAAATGCGAACTTCGTATTTCACTAATGATCATTTTCTGCTTATGTTGTAAGGACATCTTCCCTTTACAGTGGTCAAAGTTTGTAATATCTGATTAAAGATAGGAACACCAATAGTATTTTACCGCTGACACCTTATAGTGGATAGTGTCAACACGAACAAAGCACTTGTCACTAGAGAAAATTATCGCGCCATTCTGAATACAAACTGTTGTATGTACTCAACGGATATACTGTACGGGAATGAAAATTTGTACAGAGAATTTAGAAGGAAAGAAAATGGATCGATGTACTTGTGTTTTTTTCGTGTGTTATTTGCCTGTCCACTGATGCACCGACGATATTTTTAGAGGGGCGCTTAATAAACCAGGAGAAATAATGTTGAAAATATTCCGCCCAATTATGTCACTTATCTGTGGTTTGTTAGAAGAAATGCCTTGTGTACAGAACGCTTGAGATGGTATGCAAAAATTAAAGAGAAATACTTTTTCATTAATCTTTCCTTAATCATACGAATTTAACTGATATTAATATTAATTGCAGCTTCTTGAAATGAGGCTTTTAGCGACATGAATTTTTATTTGTATCAAATTTACACCTTTGGTTTTCGATCGAATTCCGCAGGCAGTCGAAAAGACGAACACCCATTAAGAGAACTGGATTAGTTTATTGAGGAATCTATGTATTCTTTGCGTATGAGGACTATTAAACATAAGTCTGTGTATTTCGAATTCTGCTTTAAAATTTCGCGTTTTTCAGTTTAGTAGAAATTAGCCACACATAAGTTTGTCTAGACGTTTCGTTAATTGATCAGAAAGGCGATTTGGTTGCAGACTCTCACAATATTTGGTTGCAGACTCTCACAATATTTGGTTGCAGACTCTCACAATATTTGGTTGCAGACTCTCACAATATTTGGCTGCAGACTCTCACAATATTTGGTTGCAGACTCTCACAATATTTGTCTGCAGACTCTCACAATATTTGGTTGCAGACTCTCACAATATTTGGTTGCAGACTCTCACAATATTTGGTTGCAGACTCTCACAATATTTGGTTGCAGACTCTCACAATATTTGGTTGCAGACTCTCACAATATTTGGCTGCAGACTCTCACAATATTTGTCTGCAGACTCTCACAATATTTGTCTAGGCGAAGGATCTATTTATCCCAGCTGGTGAATGTACGTGGGGTTAATAATGTTAGTCAGAATGAAATACAAGCAGCAGAACCTCTGTCGCCTGAGTCAAATGCCTTAGAATTTGAGTTGGTTATTGAATAGCTAAAAAGTAAAAAATCCCTGGGTGTTGATCAAATACCAGCAGAATTGTTTGTTGCATGGGGTAGAACAATTCGCTATGAGATCCATAAACTTATTTCGAATCAGGAGGACTTGCCCGAGAAGTGGGAGGAGTCCATCACTGTGCCTGTCTAAAAGAAGAGTGATAAAACAGACTGTAGTACTTAGAGAGGCATATCACTTCTGCGAGCTACATACAAACTTTTATACATCATCCTACTTTCAAGGTTAACTCCATACGCAGAGGAAAGTATTGGGGACCATCAATATGGATTTTGAAGCAACAGGTCAAATACTTATAATATATTCTGCATTCGTTAAATACTTGAAAAAAAAAATGGGAATATAATGAAGTGGTACGTCCGCTATTTATAAATTTCTAGAAAGCCTATGGCTCAGTTAGGAGGGAGGCCTTGTAAAATATTCTCATTTAATTTGGTATCCCCATGAAATAATAAGGCTATTAAACATGTGTCTGAATGAAACCTGCAGCAGAGTCCGGGTGGGCAAACGTCTGATACGTTTCCTGTTAAGAATGGTTTGAAACAAGGAGAAGATTTATCGCCATTGCTTTTCAACTAAGCTTTACGTTATGCCATTAGGAGGATTCAGGTAAGTCTAAATTGCTTGAAATTAAATGGCACATATCAGCTTATGGTTTAAGCTGATGATGTTAATATATTGGGCGGAAGCGTAAAACAATAAAGAAAAACAGAGAATCTTAAGTAGCTGTTGGGTTAAGGAGACTGGACTACAAGTAAACGTTGATAAAACTAAGTACATGATCATGTTTCGAGATCAGAATGCAGGACGAAATCACATATAAAGACTGATAATAGTTCTTTTGAAAGGATGGAAGATTTCAAATAATTGGGGAAAACCTTATCATATGAAAATTCTCTTCGGGAAGAAATTACGAACAGATTGAAGTAAGGAAATGTTTCCTATCATTCGGAGCAGAATATTTTGTCTTCCAGTCTGCTATCCAAAAGTGTAAAGATAAAGATATACAGAATTATAATTTTGACTGTTTTTACGTATGTGTGTGAAACATGGTTGCTAACATTGCGGGAGGAACGTAGGTTAATGTTGTTTGAGGATAGGGTGCTGAGGTGAATATTTGGGCCTAAGGGGGACAAGGAAACAGGGGAGTGCGAAAACTACATAATTAGGAGCTTTATGATCTGTACTCCTCACCATATATTAGTCGAGTAATAAAATCGAAAAGAGTTAAATGGACGGGACATATAGCACTTATGGGGGAGATGAGAGGCGCATACAGTTTTTTTTTTGCGGAAACCTGAGGGAAAGAAGCCACTTGGAAGACGCAGGAGTAGATGAACATATAATGTTAACATGGATTTTTAGAAAATGGGATGGAGGCATGGGTTGGATTGATCTGGCTCAGGACAGGGACAGGTAGCGTGCACTTGTGGTTACAACAATGAACCGTCGGTTTCCATAAAATGCGGGGAATTTCTTGACTAGCTGAGAACCGGTTAGCTGCTCAAGAATGACTCTACTGCATGGATTAACCCTTAGGTGACTAATGTCATATATATATGGAGCACCCATTCTTGATGTTCCTAGATCACACACAACGACGCAGCACAGTCGGTAGGACTCCTCTGGACGAGTGATCAGCTCGTCGCAG